>Ga0123355_10010632_pt1 | contig 14133 bp, 15 predicted proteins | sample TergutEmb28metaG_3_FD_89872 | JGI IMG/M metagenome (GOLD analysis project Ga0123355, IMG submission 89872) | Embiratermes neotenicus P1 segment gut microbial communities from Petit-Saut dam, French Guiana - Emb289 P1 | ecosystem: Host-associated > Arthropoda: Insects > Digestive system > Gut ... | reverse complement strand
TGGCTCAAAGAAAGGAGTGGGCACCACCCACTCCATACAACAAGCCTACTTACTCTAATCGTTGGCATTTTACCATAGATTTTGAGCGATTGCAAGTGTTTTTCGTTGTTCTTTTGATAGGAAATGAGGCAAACGTTAAAACACCCTCTCTCACCTTGACAAAATCTCGTTCACCTGCTAAAATTGTCTCATATAAGACAAAATACAGGCGTTGAGGGTTCAATATGGAAAAATCTTGGCTGACAGATACCGACTGCGTCATTTTGGATGGATTTTTTCTTCTCCAAGGCATCTCCCCTGCTCTCGTAGATACAATCCTGGCGGATGACCGGTGCCAGAGTGCGGTCTATGAGAAAGGACAATCTCTCCATGCCTCTGGGCAATTGGACAACTGTCTGGTCCTGGTCCTCTCCGGCCGCATTGAAGTGCGTCAGCAGACGGCGGAGCGGGATCTAATCCTCCGGTTCTTAGGTCCGGGAGAACCTTTCGGCGCGGCCACGGTATTCGCCGAAAATCCGGCCTATGTGACTCAGCTCTTGGCCCTGACCAAAACCAGAGTGTTGCTGTTCCCACGGGCTCTGCTGTCAGAACTCATGGAGCGGGATTTCACTGCCGCCGAGAACTATATGGTCTTTCTCACGGGGCGCATCCAGTTTCTCAACGGTCGGATCCAATCCCTCATCTCCGGCAGTGCCGAACAGTTGTTGCGGGACTTTCTGGTGAGAGAATCCGCCGGGGGGAATGTGGTGATACTAGATTCCAGCATCTCTGACTTGGCGCGGCAACTGAACATCTCCCGTGCCTCCCTCTATCGGGCCTTTGACGCCCTGGAACAGGGCGGGTATATTGAAAAAACAGGTAAAAAAATCGCTATCCTAAATTGGGATGGACTACAACTGTGAGGTAATTATAAATCATGCAAAAGAGACACGTACTACTATTTCTATTGATTTTCGCTCTGCTCCTGACGCCCCTGGCCGCCTGTGGGAACACCCCGGCTGATTCTCCCGGTGACGCAAACGGGCCATTAGACATGGGCGTCGGCGTCCTAAACGGCAACATGGGTGTGGCCGCCGCCTGGCTCATGGAGCAGGTGGAACTGGGTCTGCCCTTCGACAACTACACCTTTGAGCGGGGTACCGCCCCGGATCAGTTAACCGCCGCCCTCTTGAGCAATCAAATCCAAATCGCGGCGCTGCCCACCAATGTGGCCGCCACCCTGTACAACCGAAGTGAGGGAATGATCCAGATGGCGGCCATCTCCGCCTACGGCGTCCTCCATATACTGGAGAACGGCACAGAGATCAACGCCATCACCGATTTGGCGGGGCAGACCATCCACACCACGGGGCAAGCGGCCAACCCGGAGTTTATTTTAAATTATATCCTGGAGCAAAACGGCCTGGTTCCCGGCGTAGACGTGACCATTGAATTCCATCAGAACGAGGCCTTGGCCGCCCTCATGGCCGCCGGGGAGATCGAAATCAGCATGATGCCGGAGCCCATGGTCACAAGCGTCCTGGCCCAGAACGAAGACGTCCGGGTGGCCCTGGATATGACCGCCGAGTGGGACGCCATCGACAGCGGCAGCAGTCTGGTCATGTCCAGCCTGGTGGTGCGCACGGATTTCGCCGTGACCCACCCAGAGGCGGTACACCGCTTTTTGGAGCTGTTCCGGCAATCTATCGAAGAGACTGTCTCCAATCCCGCTGAGGTCGCCCAGTTGGTGGCGAAGTTTGAGATCATCCCCAGCGCGGCAATCGCCGAGCGGGCCATCCCCGGTTGTAACTTGACCTTTATCGCAGGCCGGGATATGGCCCCTGTCATCACAGGTTATTTCCAAGTCTTATTCGATGCCAACCCCGAGTCCATTGGAGGTGCCATCCCCGATGAAAGCTTCTTTTTTATTGGATAATAAGCTCGTTCGTGCCGGGATCGCCTGCCTGTTCTGGCTGGGCGTCTGGCAGATTTTGGCCTCCGCCGTGGGGATCGCCTTGCTCCTCCCCGGCCCCGTGGCCGTGGGGCAGGCGTTGATCCGCCTGTTGGGTACCACAGATTTTCTGTCCGCCACGGGATTTTCCCTCCTGGGGATTTTGATCGGGTTTCTCGCCGGGGTGGTGGCCGGGTCGTTTCTGGCATGGCTCACCTGGGCCTCCCGCCTGGCTGACGCCATTATCTCGCCCTTTCTGCGGCTGGTGCGCACCACGCCCGTGGCCTCTTTTATTATCTTGGCCCTCTTGTGGCTCAGTAACCGCACGGTCCCCATGGTCATTGCGGCCCTCATGGTAGTGCCCATCTTATGGTCCAGTACGAAAACGGCCATTGAGGAGACGGATCAATCGCTCTTGGAGATGGGCCGGATCTACCGCTTTTCCCTCTGGCGGACGTTCCGGCTCATCTATCTGCCCCAGATTTTGCCCCAGTGGACGGCGGCGGCGGCCACGGCCATGGGCCTGGCCTGGAAATCCGGGATCGCGGCGGAGGTCATCGCCCAGCCCTCCCCCGCTATGGGGACGAATCTCTTTCGGGCAAAATTACATCTGACCACAGATCAGCTCTTCGCCTGGACGGTTTTGGTGGTCATATTGAGTTTTCTATTAGAACGCCTGTTCGTCCTGGCTATGAACCGATTGGGGAGGCGATATACATGATCTCGTTTCAGGACGTATCCATCCGCTACGGGGATAAGCAGGTGTTGGATCGCTTCTCTCTGGATATTCCCGCGGATCAGATCACTTGCCTCCACGGCCCCTCCGGGTCGGGGAAGACGACTCTTTTACGGATTTTAGCGGGTCTTGTGACGCCGGATTCCGGTGCGATCACCGGGGGGCCTCAAAAACCCGTCATGCTCTTTCAGGAGGATCGGCTCCTCCCCCACTTCACCGCCGCGGAGAATATCGCCGCCGTCTTGCCCCACGCTCAAGCGGCGGAGGCCCTTGTATGGCTAGATCGGGTGGGGCTGGCCCAGGACGCGAATCAGCGGCCCGGAGAGCTCTCCGGAGGCATGTGCCGCCGGGTGGCCCTGGCCCGCGCGTTGGCCTACGACGGGGATTTCCTCCTGCTGGACGAGCCCTTCACCGGATTGGACATGGCCCTGACGGAGCAGATGGCCGTCCTGATCCGGGAGACGGGTCTCCCCGCACTGGTGGTGACCCATTCTCTGGCGGAGATTGAGCTATTAGGCGGGCGGCTGTTGGCCGTGGATGGGCCGCCGCTTTGTCAGGTCAAGAATACATGAGGAATCCCGCCTGGAGATTGGGCGGTATTTTGTTCTGCATGTCGAAAAAGCCTGTTTGTCGCACTATGGGTGGGAAAACATCCGCCGCCCGGGGGCGGCATTCTCTTTACAAAAGAGGGCAAGGAAAGGGCGAATCTTTTTGTTACAACGGCTACAGCCAACCACGGCCCTTTTTCGCAAAAAAGTCTTGACCTTCCACCGGGTGGATCGTATACAATGGTAGTCGGATAAGCAGAAAAAAAGGAGGCATCGCTGTATGCGTATTAAAGAGGTGGAAGCACGAACCGGAATCACGAGCAAAAATATCCGTTTCTATGAGAAGGAGGGATTGCTGTCCCCTGACCGCAATGCCGGAAACCGCTACAGGCAGTATACAGACGAAGATGTACGGCGTCTCAAGGAAATCAAACTGCTCCGAAAACTTGATGTCAGTCTGACCGATATCAAAAGCATTCAAAGCGGCCATTTAGCTTTACATGACTGCTTGGAGGCGTGCCTGTCTGCTTTCGCAGAGAAGAAAACAGAGTTGGATCAGGCAATTGAGCTATGCACACAGATCCAGAGAAAAGAAACAACTCTACAGTCATTGGATGCCGATTTCTATCTAAACGAAATTCATACTGCTGAAAAAGCAGGCGCTCGATTTAAAGATATCGCCAAGGATTTCAAGAATTTCTTGGGCGAAGTACACACGAATGTATTCTTCGAGCCGGACGAACCGATCATGAACCAAGACGATTTCGTGCGAGAGCTGGAGGCCTACGCCCTGCGGAAAGGCAAGTCCTTGCGTTTCATCAGTATGGGTATGCGCCCAAAGATTTTGCTCGACGGAACAGTGTACGATTGCGCCCTGGAAATGCCCCGCAAGCTGCACTTTCCCCTGTCCCCGTTCTTCGCCGCCGGCTGGAATTTCGGCTATCGGTGGGTGTATTTATATGAGGATAAGACATATGTGTGGTAAGCTACCGGGCTAACCGCCGATCTCAACGCCTCGGAACGTGATCCGTACTACGTCTTCGGGGTGGATAAACTCCATGGAGTATTGGAGCGTGGCCATATCGTGGCCGCCCTCCGCCCCGTTGAATCTCGGCTCTACCGTTGTGCCGTCCGCCAGGTATAAGACGAGGGGATTTTCTTGGAAGATATCGAAGTCGCCGATGAAAATCTCAACCTCGACATTTGTCGCACCCAGGGTCACCCGTACGGGATATCCCTCAAAATAGCCGCTGAATCCCCCCGGATCAAGCACAGTGTCTCCGCCTGGTATAGTAAACTCCCAATTTCCGGACATTACATGCCCTGCTACCCGGCCCGTCCACACCAGGGTTAGATCATAGGGGTCTATAGCGCCGATATCAAAATAGCTCCGCCCACCTGGTATGCCATAGTGAACGGTTCCGCCGCTGGGCCAAATGATCTCGCCATCCGGCCTCATTACCCCAAGCATTGCCGCGCCCCAGCCATAGACGGAAACGTCCGAATCACGGCTTGTGATGGTTAGCTTGCCAGCATCATCCAGCGTGATCTCAGTAATTTCAACAAACTCCGCGCCCGGTACAACGATGGGCGTGTCGATGCCCATATGCGCTCCGATGTTGAGCTCTGTGGGCTGCATCTCAACATTTTGAATATTGGACGCAATGAAGTCAAACCGCACGGTTATCTCTCCGGCCACCCCCACATCGGCGTGGGGGAGAAAAAAGCCTGCGTGTACGGTATATTCATCAATAAAGTTTACATCGGCTTCTCCGAATGAATTAAGGGAGATATACCCCAGCCTTTCATAGTGCAGAATGAGCGCAAACGAATCGGACAGTCTCTCGCCTGTCGGGTCTGTGATCTCCAGTTCCAAGTATAAGCCGCCAATGCGGGTATCATCCAAGAACGCCGCAAGGAGTGCGACCTCGATCTCCCCTTCGCTTGCGTGTACGGTGATATCTTCGCCCGTTTGGACATATGGTGCGGCGTTCTCGCCTCTGAAAATTGACTGGAAGATGGAATCAAAGTCAATGGTACCGGACACGGCCAGCGCTGTCGTGGCAAGCGCAAGCGTAAGTATCACCGCAACTGCCGCAACCCCGCCTCTGAATCGGCGCGGCACAGATTGCCTTGCGTCAATCGTGGAATATTGGACTTTATCCATGGTAAGTGCTTTAATCCGTGGCACATCCCATGGCTCATGTTGTGTTCTCATTGCGTACATACCTCCTTGCCCAAAATTTCTCCGAGCTTCTTCCTGCCGCGCACTAGACGCTGTTTGACTGCCGCCTCTGTCATACCGATTCCGGCACCGATTGCGGCGGCGGTTTGCGCATCATAGTAATACCGCAAAAATATCTCCCGGTCGGGGCTGTCCATGTTTAAAATCGCAGACTTTACTGCGCGCTGTTTCTCGTGGGACTGGAGCGCCTCGTCCATCTCATACGCTTCGGCCCGCATATGCATATCATCAAGGGGCAAGTCAGTATGAACTTCACGCAGTTTGTTTTTCGCCTTGTTGCGGGCGGTTGCACTGAGCCACGGCTTGAGCTTTTCCACCTTATCCGCATGTTCCCACAAGGCGAAAAACACATCCGATGCGGTTTCTTCAATATCCTCACGGGACAGACTTTCGCCAACCGTGTTGCGGATTACAGTGCATAGATACGCCGCGTATCTGTCAATGATTTGTCCCAGGGCGCTCTCACTTCTGCGCCGGACTGCATGGAGTTGTATTCGATCAAACATCGCCGTCCTCCACCTCCTTGCTGGTTTCTAATACTAATCCTGGATAAAAGGCATCCAGGAAACGCCCGCTTTGCGGGCTGGTAATTGCGCAAAAAGCGCGCAATTACACGTCTATATTAAGTTCCAATATAAAAGTCATGTTTTTATTTGGAACTAGTATAATAATGGCTGTCATGAATAAAGACACAAAAAATCAGGGTTCGGTGACATGAACCGTGAAAAAATCTGAAAAATAACCGCCCGGATGCGCTTCCACAGGCATCCGGGCGGCGGAGATATATCTATTTTATCCAATTTTCACCGAATTCAGATACGCCTGGACACCCAGTTCAAACAGGTTGTTTCCCGCCGTATCAATGGCCACCGTGGCCGGAAAATCCCGCACGGTGAGGCGGCGGATTGCCTCGGCACCCAGATCTTCGTAACAGACAATCTCTGACGCCACAATGCACTTGGAGATCAGCGCGGCGGCGCCGCCGATGGCGCCGAAGTAGACGGCTCCGTGGGTTTTCATGGCCTCGATCACCGCCGGGGAGCGTCTGCCCTTGCCCAGCATCCCCCGAAGACCTTGTTCGATCAGGCGGGGGGCGTAGGCGTCCATCCGGGCGCTGGTGGTGGGGCCGGCAGAGCCGATTACTTGGCCCGGTTTGGCCGGGGTGGGTCCCACATAGTAGAGGATGGCGTCTTGGATGGGGAACGGCAGAGGTTCTCCCCTGTGGATCAGCTCTATCAGGCGGGCGTGGGCCGCGTCTCGGGCGGTGTATATTTCGCCGGAGAGCAACACCGTATCTCCGGCCCGCAGGGACTTTGCCGTCTCCAAGGATAACGGGGTCTGGATGGAAATATGCACAGTTCTCTCCCCCTATAGTGTAACGGTGATACGCCGTGCCACGTGGCAGTTGATGTTCACCGCCACGGGCAGGGCCGCAATATGGGTGGGATAGGTCTCGATGTTGACGCCCAGAGCCGTGCTCCTGCCGCCGAATCCCTGGGGGCCGATCCCCAGGGCGTTGATCTGTTCCAGCAGTTCCATCTCCAACTCCTGATAATAGGGGTCAGAGTTGGGCTGATCCAGAGGCCGGAGCAGGGCCTTTTTGGCCAGGGTCGCCACCAGATCAAAGTTGCCGCCGATGCCGACCCCCACTACAATGGGCGGACAGGGGTTCGGCCCCGCTAGGCGTATCGTCTCCAACACAAAATCGACGACCCCCGCCCGTCCGGCAGAGGGCGTCAGAAGGCCCAGGCGGCTCATATTTTCCGATCCCGCCCCCTTGGGGGCCAGAGTGATGGTCAAGTTCTCCCCCGACACGATGTCCGCATGGATCATGGCCGGAGTGTTGTCGCCGGTGTTCTTGCGCCGCAGGGGATCCGCCACGATGGACTTACGGAGGTATCCCGCATCATAGCCCTGCCGCACCCCCTCGTGGATGGCCTCGTAGAGGTCGCCGCCGGTGATATGTACGTCTTGGCCCAACGCTAAAAATACAGAGGCCGCCCCCGTGTCCTGACAGAGGGGCAAGTCCTCTTGTTCGGCGATCTTCATGTTTTCCAGGAGTTTTTCCAGTGTCTCTTTCGCCGTGAGCCAGGGTTCTTGTCCATGGCAGACAGAGATACTGGCCGCCACATCATCCGGCAGGATGATATTGGCTTGGATGCACATATCCCGGACTGTTTCCGTGATGGAACTGGCCGATATCTCTTTCAAGCGGGCACCCTCCTCTGGAAAAACGGGATTGACAAATCCCGTAATAAACAGTATACTGTAGTTACAAAAGGCGTTGCCGGTAAACGGTTAGCCTATAAAAACAGAAGTTATTAGAAAATAACCGCTTGCTTTGTTAGGGCATGGGCGGTTATTTTCTGTCTAAGTAGTTTATTAGCATTATAATCAATACCGCAAAAGCGAGCATTAATGATATAGCTTCAAATACTGACAAGGGCCTCACCTCCTTTCGGAGGGTCGGCTAACCGCCTACCGTATTGTAATTGGCAACGCCTTATTTGTATTGTATGTCACAATATAAGGCTTGTCAATTTATTTTTCGGCGCAAACACCGCCCTTTTCGGGCATTTCTCTAATCTTCCTCTGCCTCTTGATAGTAAAATGCCCAACCGTTTGCTTCCTTGAACTCCCGTAGTTGATCTCGGTAGTTCCATAGGTCGTATAGCTCCATGATCCCGGTTTCTTCGATGAGGGTTCCGTCGCTGTCGAACATGAGTAAAAATGTTCTGACAGCACTTATGAGAAATAGCACATTCCCGTCTTGATCTGTTGTTAAGGGGATACTAGACCGGAGAAAAAACACGCTTCCAAAAGTCGCTTCCTCAAACGCTTCCCCAAACGCTTCCTCAAACGCTCCCCTTTTTGCTTCTTCGGAAACGCTGGTCATATGTCTCGTTTTGTCCCCTCTCGCAACCCGCACTCTGAAAAACCTATCTTCTTTTATTTCCTCGTTCCAGTCATTTTCTTCCTTTAATTGCTCTAACTGTTCCTCGGAGAAGCGCTCCAAGACAAAGTCTTTGTCAAGAAAATCTAAGGCAGAGGGCCCACAGTCTACGTCTATTTCAAGAAAAATAATATTAATTCCGTCATAAAAATAGGAATGTTGTCTTGTCGTTCTTTGCACAATCGCAACCGCCAAAATGTTATACATTGCACCAGGTCTGTTGCTCGTTATGGTATTCCCCGCATATGCAAACATCACTCTGCCAAAATCATCTTCGTCTATGATTAAAACACCTTCACGGTCGCGCCCCAAAACGCCTAACAGCGAGTGACTTGCGACAACAAACAACTCCGGATTAACATTGCCCGCCGGAGGCGTACAGCCTGTGAATGGAAACAGCATCAATACAGCTAAAAAGAGTGCCAATATTCTTTTCATACCAGCAGCCCCCTACGTATTCACCCACTGTTTCGCCGCCAAATCGCCGTGTTCGGCTTTTTTGGAGCGGGTCATGAGATCGCCCAAGACCAGTTTGGGGTCTTTCCCCTCATAGAGCACCTGATAGAGTTCACCGGCAATGGGCATCTCCACGCCTGTGGCCTCCGCCAATTTCATGGCGCCCGCCACGGCGTAGTAACCCTCCACCACGCCGCCCACCTGCTCCATGGCCGCCTGGATATCCACACCCTGGCCGATGAGCACACCGGCCCGGCGGTTGCGGGAGTGACGGGAGGTACAGGTGACGATCAGGTCCCCCAGGCCCGCGAGGCCGGCCAAGGTCTCCCGCTTGCCGCCTACGGCCACCGCCAGGGCCACCATCTCCGAGAGGCCCCGGGTCATGAGCATGGCGATGGTGTTGTCGCCGTAGCCCATGCCGTCACAGGCGCCGGCACCCAGGGCAATGACGTTTTTCAGCGCCGCCCCCAGCTCCACACCGACGATATCCGTGCTGGTATAGACCCGGAACCGCTCGCTCATAAAGACGTCTTGCACCAGTTCTGCCGCGGCTAAATCTTTCGACGCTGCCACACAGGCGGTGGGAATCCCACGGGAGACCTCCTCGGCGTGGGACGGCCCGGAGAGAGCCACCAACGGGATATCCTCGCCCAGCTCCTCCGCCACCACGTCGGAGAGGGGCTTTAAACTCTCTTTTTCAATGCCCTTTGAGACGATAACCACAGGGGTCCCCGGAATTAAAAGTTCTTTGATGGCCTTGGCCGTATCCCGCACCGCAAAGGAGGGTACAGCCAACACCACCAACTCCGCATCTTGTACGCAGTTGATATCCGCCGTGCAAATCATGTCCTTCGGCAGGGCCACACCGGGGAGATAGGGGTTTTTGCGGGTCGTATGGAGGGTCTCCGCCTCGGCGGGAAAGGCTGACCAGAGGGTCACCTGATGGCCGTTTTGGTGGAGCAACATCCCCAGCGCCGTACCCCAAGCACCGCTGCCCAATACGGAAATTTTCATCTAAGTATCCTCACTTGCGCTCTCATTACTCTTCCGGCCAAAGCGAATCTTCCGCTCTTTTCCCTGGAGGAGGCGCTTTATGTTGTCCGTGTGCCGATAGGCGATGAGTGCCCCGCAGAGGATCGCCAGTAGAACCGGCCAGGTGTTGTACTCCGGGAAATAAATCAATGCGGCGGGGAATAAAACTGCCGCTGTGAGGGATCCCAGGGACACGTAACGGGTCAAGAGAACCACCAGAAAAAACGCGCCCAAGACGATGATTGCCACCCGCCAGTCTACAAACAGGGCCACAGTCCCCCCCGCCAGTACGCACTTGCCGCCCCGGAACTTGTCCAGACACGGATAGGCGTGGCCCAGCATAGCGAAGAGACCGCCCCAGAGACCGCCGATTGCGACCCGTTCCTCCACTGTACCGAAGGCGGCATAGCTCTCCAAAAGGTTGCCGCCCACCACCACAGGGATTCCCGTTTTCAATATGTCAATGAGAATCAACAGAAAAACAGCCTGTCCGCCGTAGGTGCGATAGAAATTGGTAAGTCCCGGATTGCCGCTGCCGTGATTCCGGATATCCTGCCGGTAGATGAGCCGAGATGAAATCAACGCCCCGTTGAGCCCGCCGAGGAAATAGCTCCCCATGGCAATGGCGATAAAAAGTAAGACAGTCACAGTTTATTGATCTCCCTTCTGGCGGATTACCATGCGGATGGGCGTACCCTCCAGACCGAAGACGGCCCGGATCTGGTTCTCCAGATACCGCTGATATGAGAAATGAAACAGCTCGGCGCTGTTGACAAAGACCACAAAGTTTGGCGGACACACCCCCGTCTGGGTCATGTAGTAAATCTTCAGGCGGCGGCCCCGGTCCGTGGGGGGCTGTACCCGCATGGTGGCGTCGGCCAGAATGCTGTTTAGATTGCCGGTGCTGATCCGCATACAGCTCTGCTCGTAGACGAAGTTGATGAGTTGGAACACCCGCTCCACCCGTTGACCGGAGAGGGCGGAGATAAAGAGGATGGGGGCGTAACTCATAAACGCCAAGTCCCCCATGATGCGCTTTCGCATCTTCTCCATGGTGCCCGTCTCTTTTTCCACCAGATCCCACTTGTTGACCAATATGATGCTGGCCTTCCCCGCCTCGTGGGCGAGGCCGGCCACTTTGGTATCCTGTTCGGTGACGCCCTCTCTGGCATCGATCATAATCAGGCAGACGTTGGCCCGCTCAATGGCCATCTTGGCCCGCAGGACGGAGAAATGTTCGATCCGGTCGTGGACTCTGCTCTTCTTCCGCAGGCCCGCCGTGTCGATGAAAAGATATTTCCCGTGGTCGTTTTCCAACGTGGAATCCACTGCGTCCCGGGTGGTGCCCGCCACGTCGCTGACGATGACCCGCTTTTCCCCTAAGATCAAGTTGACCAGGGAGCTTTTGCCCACGTTTGGTTTGCCGATAATGGCCACGTTAATGGTGTCATCCGGCTCCTCCTCCGCCTCGGCTGGCGGGAAGTGGGCCACGCAGGCGTCTAGCAGATCGCCGGTGCCGTGGCCGTGGACGGCGGAGACGGGGATGGGGTCCCCCAGGCCCAGGGAATAAAACTCATAGATGGCGGGGTTTACATCCCCCACGCTGTCCATCTTATTCACCGCTAACACCACGGGCTTCTTGGCCCGTAGGAGCATCTGGGCCACTTCCTTGTCCGCCGCCGTGACGCCCACGTGGATATCCGTCACCAGCACCACCACATCGGCGGCGGCGATGGCGATGTTCGCCTGTTCCCGCATGAACAGTAATATCTCGTCGTCCGTCGTCGGCTCAATACCGCCGGTGTCTACGAGATCAAAGCTCCGGCCGTTCCAGTCGCACTCGGCGTAGAGCCGATCCCGGGTGACGCCGGGCGTGTCCTCCACAATGGAGAGCCGCTTGCCCACCAATCGGTTGAACAGATGGCTCTTGCCCACATTGGGCCGACCCACAATGGCCACCAAAGGTCTCGCCATTGACCCACCTCCTATTCGGTTTTTGGTTTCTCCCGTTTTCGGCGGAGGAAACACAAAATCCCGTATTTTTATACAAAGATCGCCCGCAAAAGGGCTTCGCCATGGGGCTCTATGGGAATCACCGGGACGCCCAGGGCCATGGAGAGAGCCATAGTAGTCATATCGTCTAAGAATACGCCCTCTCCGTGGCGGAGCATAGAGGTGGGGATAAATACCCGTTCCCCGAGATCTCTATCTTTCAATTGGGCTACAATATCTTGTCCCGTAAGAAGCCCGGCCACATTGACAGTGTGGCCGAAAAAGTCGTTTTCCACAGGATAGATCTGTCTCTTTATCTTACCATATTTTTCTTCCGCTGTCTCTAACAAGTTTTCTAAGAATGGCGCGGCGGATGTCCCCGTGACAATAGAAAAGGGGGCCGGATCATTAAATTCTTTCAATTGATCTAACGCCGCAAGAAATTCCGTTTGAAATGAGGTCAATAGTCCGACGCCGTTTTCTATCTGGGGATAGTTCTCATAATACGCCTCTCTCGGCAGGGGGCGGCCGGCCTTTAAATACAGCTCATCGGCGCAGAAAAAAATCCGGCTGCCGTGTTGTTTGAGACACGCCGCGGCAAACGCCTCTACCTGGGCGATGATCGCCCAGGCCTTGGGCTGGAGCACCGGAATCAGGGGGTACAGGCCGTCCCGGTGCCGGGTAAGCCCCACGGGGACAACGGACACGCTGGCCAGGTGGGGATAGAGTTCCGCCAGATCGATCATACTGCGCCGGAGGGCTGCGCTGTCGTTGATGCCGGGGCACAGGACGATTTGACCGTTCATGGTGATCCCCGCCGCCGCCAATTCACGCATAATCTCCATACAGCGCCCCGCCCGTTTGTTCCCCAGCATCCGCTCCCGGGTACCCGGGGTTGTGGTGTGAATGGAGATGTTGATGGGGCTGATTTTCAACTGGATAATCCGCTGGAGCTCCCGGTCCGTGAGGTTGGTCAGGGTAATATAGTTACCGGTGAGAAAGCTTAACCGCGCATCATCGTCTTTGAAATATAACGTCTCCCGCATCCCCCGGGGGAGCTGGTCGATAAAACAGAAAATACACCGGTTGGCACAGCGCTTGGGGGCGTCCATGAGATATGTGGCAAAGCTGAGCCCCAGATCCGCCCCCGGCTCCTTTTCCACCTTGCAGAGCTTAAATTGTCCCGCCGCAGTTTTGGCGGCGATTACAAGTTTTGGGTCATAGCTGTGGAACTGATAATCCAGCACATCTCCTATGGGATGGCCGTTGATGGCTATGAGATATTCTCCGGGCTTAATCTTCCCCCGCACCGGAGAATCGGAGGCCACACTGATGATCTCTGTCAAAAAATTCACCCCGCTCTCTGCCGGGGAGACACCGCTCCGTTTCCGCCTGCGGCGAAAACTACGCTACGTCACCCCGTCGTTCGCTCCAAAACCGAACCCACTTCGTTGGGTTTCAGTTTTGATTTTTACGCTAGATATAGCAAGTAGAGGAGACCTCTGGGCCTCCTCTACTCCACTTGATTTTTCCTTATTCGGCCTCTTTCGCGGCAATGACCTCTCGGCCCTTGTATGTGCCGCAGGCTCTGCAGGCCCGGTGTGGTAGCCGGTATGCGTCGCAGTTGGGACAGGCGACGATGTTGGGCATATCCAGCTTCCAGTGGGAGCTGCGCCGCTTATCTCGTCGTGCCTTGGATACTTTACTCTTTGGAACCGCCATGGTGACACCTCCCTCTTGGCTTTGCTGCATGCAGCAGGATGTTCTATATTTTTCGTACAGGCCTAGTCTTAGCCTTCTAATAGCTGCTGCAAGGCAGCCAGTCTGGGATCAACTTCGGGTTTACAGGCACACGGCCCGTCGTTTAAATTGGCACCGCAAGCTGGGCAGAGGCCCTGACAATCGTCTTGGCAGGTCACTTTGCTGTCCAGATGGAGGACAAACGCCGTGGTAAAAATGTCGTCCAGATCGACCTCGCCGTTTTCCAGGAGAAACAAATCCGGGTTCTCCTCCTCCGCGGCTGTCTCCGTCAAGTAGGCCGTGACGGGGATCGTCCGCTCCACCGGAATGGCACCCGTACACCGGTCGCAAATGCAGATCATAGATACTCGAATCGCCCCCCGGAGTTCCAGGGCGCCCGCCACATTGATCGCCTCCCCCTCTACGGGGAAGGGGCCGTTTAATCGGTGAATCTGTATAAAGGACATGTCTCGTAGATCCAAAGAAAACTGGAAAGCCTTC
>Ga0123355_10010631_pt1 | contig 14133 bp, 9 predicted proteins | sample TergutEmb28metaG_3_FD_89872 | JGI IMG/M metagenome (GOLD analysis project Ga0123355, IMG submission 89872) | Embiratermes neotenicus P1 segment gut microbial communities from Petit-Saut dam, French Guiana - Emb289 P1 | ecosystem: Host-associated > Arthropoda: Insects > Digestive system > Gut ... | reverse complement strand
ACCAGAGTAACCAGAAGTGTTATGGGAGCTATGTGAGATTTCCTATGAAGGTCTATAAACACCAATCAAGTCGATTCCCGCCCTTTTCCTGTTTCCTACAGAAACAAAACTTGATGGTGCGGATGGGTCTATTTTAAATACTTGACGACCGCTTAACTAGAAAGTTACAAAGCGCAAAAGTCATGCATTTATTTATAGGCTCCGCTGTTTGTAAGCTGCATTTTTCTGCTTGTTTTTACTACGTTTGCTCGTTTTCATTTGAATCCCTTTCGCAAAATACTGCGTGTATAATGATTGATAAAGGAGAATAATGGAATTTTTATTAGGTATATTTCCTTCAGTTTAGGATGATGAATAGAGATTCCCAAGGACATGAAAATTTTAATGTTTTTTATTTCTTTCAAGAAACTTAGAATTCATAGTTTTGTGACCGGGAATTACTGTTTTAACTATAACATGTTCACGACGTTTCGCAAAAACGTCTGCCTGAATAGTATTCTAGCTTCAGAAATATGAAAATAACGGACCAAAATAAAGACACAGAAATTTATCTCGTTAATCTAATTAAGAACGCATCTTTGTTCGAGTGAAAGTAATCGTATCTTCGTGTAGCAGACTCCATTTATATAAGCCAATAGTCGCTCAACTATCTGGTCACGTTGTCCCACCTATAATTGAGCTCAAATACTCATTGCAAACCGATGTGCCAGGTGAATGATATCCACAACTTCACACCACAAATATTCAAGACTAATTTTAATATGATGTGACCACATACACCTGAGTCTCTTGAGGTTCTCTGAATAAACTTTTGTGTGCATTTTCACCTTCCCATCTTGTACGACTACTACATATCCCGCGCACTTTATCATCCTTTATTTGGTCGATTTAATAATATGTGGTAAAGAACACAAGATTTTAGAGCCTCCTGTTCCTTCGTCCAACTTAGATCCTAATATGCTCTTCAACATCCTGTTCTAAATACCCTCAAAATCACGATTACGGAGAATCAGGAAGAGTTGCAGGAGCGCCGAAACGAGGCATTTGAAAATGGAAGGACGGCCATCCAGTCCAGCATACAGGCCTCAGTACGGAGCACTCAGGAAAGCTAGCGCGAAGATGCCAGCTCATCCCGCTACATCCGGTCAGTTTCAGAGGCAGAACAGGAAGGGATCTACTAGGAACGCGGGGTCCAGCGATGATTGAAATGCTCTGAGTGCGGTGGTGTGTGGCAATTTGCTCGCGAATGCTTGCTTAAAGGCGGGCAGACTGTCATGAATGATTGATGTAATGGATTTTTTTTGTGTTTGTTAAATTTTTGTAAATTATTGTACATAGATTTCTCTCCCTTGGCAACGTGCAGGAAATCGCGGATGCTGTCAGCAGTTTTAGGTAGCTCGTCGCATCTCGTGATACTACGTCACGGCGCGTGGTCTTTTTTCTGAGTTGTGATGAAAAAATTATGTCAAAATCGTAAGGAAGTTTTGTATTCACGGCTGATTTTCTTTTCCCTTTCCTTAATTATTATGCGTAATGAAAGTTTCTATTAGTGAGGTTACTTCAACTCCTGTTGGATGTTATAAAAGCTTGTAATACATCTTAGAATCAACTGTAATATTCTAATAACAATTTATGATTCAAGACTTGTGTTAATGTAAGACATGTTTGTGTAAAAAAAAAAAACTTTTAAATCCCTTGATGGTTTGGCGGAGTAAAATTTGTAGACAGACAAGACAACTGCCGGAGGGTATTCAGTTCAAACATGTCTCCTCCTTCAAAAGGAAAGTTTTTTTTAAAGCGAAACAGAATATACTTCAGCTGTCCCATCTCTGTTAAGTCTAGTAGCAAGATGCTACAGCTATCAGCGGCCTCGTACGACTAGCGAGGAGGACGACGAAGTTATTGCGCAACTTTCAACTCAACAAATCCAGCAAGCAAGCAAACCTTCTCCTTCCCATTTCCATACACCAAGTTTGTGACGTTGCTGAAGTTCTGTATGAAAGTTCAAAGCGCCTCTTCCATTTTCAGGAGGTTAAGGATAAACTGAGATATGATATCCATCTCGTTCTGTCTTCTGATATCCACTGTCTTGCAAAGTTTATGTAAGTACCAGTTAAAATCCGCGATCTTCGCGTCAAATTTTAACTTGTGTGCCTGACGTTTTATACCCGTCTGTTTGTAGTTCAACGAATTCACACAGCATCTGCACTGCTCCATCAACTGTTTTAAAGTCATGGCACAATGAGATTAGAATAATCTGAATGAAATACTCGTACATTTATTTTGTTAGAAACAGTGCAGAAAAATTCAGGTATTGGAATGCCTTGCAGTCTCATCATTAAGATTAGCATGGTCCTCGGTTAAAACACCATCATCACGCATACCAATTATCTTGCCAATGGATAACTTGAATATTACGAATTAAGAGATTTGAGATTTTCACTGCATCGAAGTTTCCTACTGTGCACTTTTAAGTTAGGAACCCATAAAATCCCGCTAGTAGTGTAATCCTTTGAAACAATGACAAATGTCAACGTACCATGAAGCCGGAATCTTAACATTCACCATCATGAGAACATCTATTTCAATGACCAGAAATATTATTAAAAATAAATAACGAACGATATCGCGTGCAAAATCACAAAACGTCACAGGCAAATGCTCAGTACACAAGTGTCTGCAGCGTTTGTGTACATCTGAGTAAAAACATGTCCATCAAATTTTCACATAAAGAAGAATGTTTAGTGCGATGAAAATATCGTAAGAATATTTTAAATACGTTTAAAAAAGAACGTGTTACTCTGACACGCAGTGTAGAAAAATACAGATTTTTGGTTGTAATTTAGCCTTACCATCTGAAAAGCCTCGACACATCCTCAGTATAGATATCAATACATGATAAAGTACTTAGAGCTTCGCTGTGTCATATTCAGTTTTCGTCTCTGACGTGACAACTGTCATTCGTCCATTTCAGGGCTGAAATTATTGCGTTCATCTAACTTGAACACGCGTCATGGCTTTGTATTATTAACGAGACATCCTCTGACTATTAAACAGAACTGAAGGCGTGTCTGCATATGTTTTTTAGGATAGGATAGTGGAAGGCACAATATTGTTTCGAAACGCTGGAATTTTTCTTCTCAAGCCCCTGGAATTACATCCCTAAAAGGGCGTAAATATAAACCGTACCAACGTTAGAATCCAATCTGTCATGCATTAAACGTAGTTGGATACAATTTGACACAAATTTCTCTAAAATTTAATTTACAAGGGAAGCGAATGGCTGGTTCGCTTAAGAGGTCAAAACCCATGTTCCTGCCTCGTTACCCAACACCAGATAATGCCGCAGTTTTCTCATCTTCTGTTACAATTTCATCCACACGGCCTCAGCAACCAGGCAGTCGGAACTCATAATTCGGCTCTGAAATTACAACTTGAGAAAATAATCTTCTTGCTTCCTAACATCTCGTTTTCACCCTTCTCCGAATCATTATCTCCCATCCGAATAAGAATGGAGCTAAGAGTTTGAGGATTCGAAATTAGTTGTTTGAACGCTGGTACACAGAATTGTGAATATCCGCTGAGCAGCCAAATTCACAGAATCTCATGTGTGAAAAATCAGATTTTTTCTTTTAATTTAAAACAATTTTAGGCGCGTTCGCAGAGACGCGAAAAGCGCCTATTATCTTTGTCATATCTGTCCGCCCATCCATTCATCTGTCTGCCTGTCTGTATACATGTTCGTCCGTCCGTCTCCATGGATGAACATCGCTCCAAATGGAGGGTAATTCGTGAAAATAAAAAATCTGTCCAGAAAACAAAATTTTGTTAAAATCGGGTGAAATAGAGAGCACTTTAGTAAAAGACCTATTTAATTGTTGCTAGCGACATTCAGTCACCACAAAACCCTTTCTTGGAGTGAAATGTAATCAGGATGTTAAGATAACCGAGGAAATATAAATGTTAAATGAAGGCGCCACAATTTTACGTCACACGTACATTGCCTGTCTAGTTTTGGCTCTTGATCATAATCATTTAAACACATTTTTAACCTTAATTTGTTCACAGTGTGCTTAAACGTGTAGTGCAAATATATAAGTAGAGCCCCTTTTTCAAGCTTACTTATAATAATGAAAACTAGACAGGCAAGAGCTTTGTACTGATAAGATTAGGAAATGTAAGCTGCACGGTAAAAGGATGTACAGGAGAGGGTTAAGGATGTAAAATCCATGGTTCTCTTATCGAACCGAGGATGATCTTAGGCATTCTACGTGGACTTGAAGTTCAAGTTTTAATTGAGTGTTAATTTCGCTGTGGGTGAAGCAGGTCCGTTCTAAAATCCTCCGTGAATTCTACCTCTCCACGCATAGTCTCAAATCGTAAAAGCAACTCAATACGAACATGTGACATAATCATAATGTAGCTTTCTTACTTACAGCAGCGTTTTATAACCTTGTAAGCGGGTACGGAGGTTTCTAAGGAAATTGCCGTCGATGTTTTCAAGGTACAAAGAAAGACTGAGGCAGAAATGTTTTACAGAACATCCATACCTACTTGCCACATGCAAAACAGTGTTGTAAGTCGGAATACCACAGTGCGTCTTCACATTTTATTAACCTGGTTGTTTGTCTTGTAAGAATGTAGGTGCCTGTGTCAAAGTCAGGCCAAAAAAAACGAGGTTAAAGAAGATTTGTTTCACCTTACACTTCGCAGATTGTATGTTCCTGATTGAATTCTTTAAGGGCGAATCCACAGCTTCAAATACAACCGAGACCACTATGTTGTCTCGGAAAAGTCGGGAGCCGATTACCAAAATGAAAGCGGGTTCAGATCCCAGAAGAATGGAAGAATGGAACATTTTGCTAAACTGTTGTGGAAACGTCACAACGCGACTAACAATGTAATTAAAACAAGAAATATTTCATACACGTATTTCATATTAGGTAACCTAAAATGCATTCTCTTTCATTTCCTACGCAAGCCTATTACTAACATTATCAATGATACATATATGTAATATTAAAATTAACATTAATATTTTAAAAGGGAAAATACATGACAGTGTCGCTACAGTTACTTAATTTCACGACTGTCTATCAAAGAGCACCCCACTCTGCTGTTCTTAGGTAGCTAGGTGTTGTAATAATGTAACATTTCAATAAGTTTGGAAGCTAATCAAACCACACTTACTCATTCTAAGATAACACAGGTTTATTTAATTCAGTTTGTTATTTTGACATGTATGCTTCATGTTTCGGCCTGTGTTTAGGCCACCTTCATGCACGTCAGCACAGAAACCTTACAAAGAAAAATGCAATAAAAATTAAAGGGGCCACTCTTTTTGCTGTCTCTACTTTTATAATGTTAAAACATAAAATATACAATGTAAAAGTGTAAGATGTAAATAATTTTAAAATGTATATACAGTATAATGGTTTTTAAGAGATTTATGTCCTCTTGTGTTCTAGTAAAAAGTCTAATGTAGTAATAAACACAGCGAGATGGCTTCCATAATGACAGGAAACTAATTTGAATGGTCCTCAATTAGAGGCGTAAAGTATGCTATCAACATTGCTGTAGCATCAAGTATAATTGAATTCGGGCAGTAAGAGTCTCAAACTCATCCTCTTTGTGGTTCCGTCCGTAACGACACCTACATATAAGTCATGTAAGTACGTACAAGGGGCTGCAAATGGTGTGGATTCAAATCGTTATCTTTCAAACTGTCGTTAATGGAAAGACAGAAGTGTTTCCCCCTCCATCCTCACATACAGTGCATACAATTAGCTGACACGGGGGCCGTGGGGTCTAAAGCCCGTGCAACCTTCTACTGCTCTAACTGGAAAATTGTGGTTTAGAATCCCATAAGAGTAACACAAGTCTGTGTTTCATTGCCCTGTCTAGATATAGGCTCTGTGATGTGATACTCGTCCGTTCAAGGATACTTAATTGTTGTATAAGATTCAGAGTTACAGACATTAATCTCAATTCTAACCGAGCCTCAACGAATATTATCCGGTTGATTAAATCGAGAAGAATGAGATGGGTGGAGCATGCAGCAAGTAGCCCTATGGGGGAGAAAAGAGGTGCATACCTGGTTTTGGTGGGGAAAACTGAGGGAAAGAGACCTCTTGGAAGACCCAAGACAGCGAACTACGCAACTGAAGATGACAATTATAACAGAAAAAAAAAATATGGGCTATTACATTGTGAGAAGACAAGAGATAACTTTAGGCAGCAGATACCTACAGCATACCTACTTCACTTCGTCTATGGCAATCACAAAATACCAAACTGACTTGTTCAGTCATACAGAATTTTGCCAGTGGGAGGTTTGTTTATTAATTTTGGTATGCTGCAAAAGTTGATTGAAAATGTACCGAATGACAGATTTCAACGATACAATTGCAAACTAAAATATCTGCTTTAGAATCATCAAGAACGCTGTAATTGAACCTCGGCTCAGTTTAGATTGAAGAATGTAAGAAAATTTTAGCTGTCTTGTTCTGTATGAGTAGAAACATATTTTACTTTATGCACACGAAAAGACTCTTTCGAAGAATGAAAGCGTTGTAGCTTGAAACAAGACACATTTTTCACCCTAGAGGAATCAGAGATGTCATATTCCATTTCACATTCTATTTTACAGACATTTTTGCTTTTGATATCCATAACCTTTACGTCATTCGTGACTTTACAAAAGGAAGTTAAAGTTTCGAATCCTTCATATTTTTTTTCTTCATCTATCAGACAGACATTTTATTCACAACCATTCATCCATATGATTCTGTCACTGATGTATCTGACGGTTGTGTCACCATGCTTATTCCTTCTCATTTCAGTCAAATTTAGACAGGGTTTCCTCACGGCTGTATAATCGTTTAGCACAATAACATGCTCCCTATAGAGCACTTTTTCACTACACATAAATTTGCGGGCTCTGTCCACTTCGTTCGTTTACAGTTCATTTAAAGACGCTGTAAGTAAACATCAGTATAGTAAGGCATCTCTTACCTTTTAGTACCAGACTCTACCCTAGAGCTGCCTAGGTAGGTTTTGGGATGGGTGGAATGGAAATGGGTCTAATGTTTCTGTGACTACTTTCATTTTTCCGTGTCAACTGTCGTTGCACCATTGCTCCTAATTCGTGTACCTATGACGCGGATGATGAAGAATGGACAAGTTAGAGGCTTCGCTTCCCCAGAGACACAGTTATGTCCCAACAAAGTAAAATAATAAAGTAATATAACACCAACATTTTTCGTTAGTGAATAGTTCATTGAAATTTGGAAGCGATAGTAAGCTACATTAGGCAAATACTTCCTCATTTCATTACAATAACTGAAGAAAACCACGGGACTAATAAGACCGTGGACTGAAATTTGAATCAGGGACTTCGAAAGTAAAAGAAGAATGGCTTAATCGCGGCGCTCGATTTACAAGTGTCGATATTGCTGTACTGATTCAGGACACTGAACTTATTCCTCTTACAATCAATAAGGATGATTAAGCGTGGACAGCGTGTCTGAGAGTAAGCAACTTTCTCCTACGTCTGAATATACTCACCGTACATTCATTTACCTCTCAGACAATTCAAAATTCTTTTCGAATTTTAATGTTCAGTTTTCTTAGAAGACTTTAGGTAGAATTAATTTTCCGAGAGGGCGATGTGATGCAAACAGAGGAGAAAGAACACTGGCGTAGAGGATGTGTATTACTGTCATAAACATGGGTAACTTTGCAACAGGTTTTCAACCTTTAATCCTTAAATGAACAATTATTTCATTGTTAATTTTCTAATTCATATCACTTTAAAAATTTGACTTTAAAAATTTAAGTCCTAACTCGTATAAACGCATGCAATGTCAATTATCAAGATGATTCTTTAAATAATATTTTTGGGAAATAATTGCTGTTTACTGCCACAATCAAATGAAATGTAAGAATACAGTCACTAATTTAAACGCAGGCATGTTTAAAGTGAAAGCAGGGGTCGTACACATAACGTAGGTCTAATCATTGTGCTTAAAATAAGTAAGTACCAAAATTTCAGCTGCGAAATTTGAGTTTCTCCAGTCGGCGTTGATGAATATTATTACTTTCTATTATACTTTAATCATTTCCATTAAAAACATATGCAAAATTATCAGAATATTGTCAGAGTGTGGACCGATGTGCGGTGTTTATATTTTACCAATTTACATGTTCCTATCTACGATAACAGGTTGCTCAGAAAGGCATTCGAATCTATGACGGAGGACGTAATATAAAAATGGAGAAAACTGCGTAAAAAGGAGAAACATAATTTGTATTTTTTATCAAATATTCTGGGGCGGGGGGTCTCACGTCAAGAAGTTGGCGAGTGGGTCATACTGCAAGCATTAGAAGGAAGAGCTATCCAAATAGAATTTGGGGGAAAAGTCTGAAACAAAAACACTCTTAAAAGATATGGGAGTAAATGAGAAAGAATTTTTCAAATACGAGTAGATCTTAAAGAATCAGGTTGAAGGATGAAGAAATGATTCATGTGGCTCAAAATGGGATCAGTGGCAAAGGGCTGTAAACATCGTAATGAAATTTCTAGGATGTGGAGTTTCTCAAGAAGCACTCTTCTAAAAAGGTGTTACTTACTCGTTGATAGAAGTAACCCTCTATACCTACCCATAAGGCCCGCCACTGGGAGATAACTTCACCGTCATTCAAAATCCATGAATAAATTAAACTGGTATGAAATACGAACTGTTTACTGCATATGTGGATATGCACGTGGTTGTAAGGCTGTAAAAATTTCCCTATGGTCCATTCGCTTTGTTTGTTCGTTTTTTTTTAAATTTTCTGAATAATTTCCCTGAGAGGATATTCACGATCAAGGTCCTTTCCAATTACATCTGCCTGTATGTCGTATCTAGCGTCAAGCTCTCCCACGTGTGAATATATCACGAACGCAGAAGCGCCAACAATTTACTATGTAATAAATCATTTATTTCTTAAAATAGGTTCAGAAATGACATCCGAATTCAACACACGCGCACACCAAAAGGGGGTTGCCGGATTGCAGCCCTCCCCCAAAATCGAAATAAAAAAAAAACATTTTTGTAGACACGACGCTACAAACTTTTAACGTGATTTACCCTGCAACCGAAATCAACCACAGACAACTATACTGCAAATTTTAACAATAAAATTGAAAAAATACGAAGCCTTGGTGGAAATTTGCAAAAAAATCCAAGAAATTTAATCACTGCAATTTAAATTAGGTGACTGAGTCATGGAATATGTATACATGATTTCAAGTTTCCGCCACGAATAGATGAGATCTAAGCTCTTCTTGGTTCTTACGCAGGTAGTAGTGATAATTTCTTAGCGACGTTTCGGGGTAACCTTTCGGTCCCATCATCAGCGATCCTCTGGGACTCAGGATGGGACCGACAGGTTGTCCCGATAGTTGGTAAGAAATTACCACTACTCGCTGCATAGGAACCCAGAAGAGCGCAGATCTCATGGAACGTGTAATTATATGTCATGCATTTATTCATTCTTTCTTTCGTTCACTTTGTAGTCTGTCTAGCGAGAGGTCCATGGCTTCCTCCACAACGTGACATACACAGAGTGCGATCTAATGTTTCCTCTTCCAATTTCCAGTAACCTCTTGTTTTCCTTAAGGCCATTCAGTAGCTGCCGACGCTTCTTTTTCGTCTTCCCGTCACTCTTGTTTTCCTCTAACTTTCCTTTAACAACGTGTTTTAGACGGCATTTCCTACATAAGAAGTGACTAATCCAGCTAGTCTTCCACCTTTTTATTGTGTGTAGGATATTCCTCTTCTCCTTGACTCTGTGTAATACTTCTTCATTTCTTACATGATCGGTCCAACTGATCTTCCCTAGCGTTCTCCAACATCCCACTTCAAAATTTCTCAGGGATTTCCAATCCACTTTCCGAAATTTTAGCATCTGACGCTATCCAGTCCATGTCTACTGTTACACGTCTTGAAGTTCCATGTTATTATTATCGTACCATCTATGCTTAAGTCTTCTAAGTGGTCTCTTTCCTTCAGGTTTCCCTACCAAAACCCTACACGCACAACCCTTTCACCATACATTCTACATGCCCCATCCATCCCAGTCTTCTTAATTTCATCAACCGACTAATATGTGGTGAGGATTACAGTTCATGAAACTCCACATTCTTTAGTCTTCTTCACTGCCCTGTTATCTCGCCTTTCTTAGTCACAAATATCTCTCTTAACGCCCTTTTCACGGACACCCTCAGTTTACGTGCCTCCGTCCATGCCAGAGCCCACGTTTCACACCCATACAAGACAACAGGAAAAGCAATAGTCTGTAAATTGTAATCTTTATATTTTTGGATAGTAAAATGGGAAGCAAAACATTCTGCACGTAATGGTAGCAAGCATTCTGTGACTTCAGTCTTCAGATTTTTATAACATAATTTTTAAAATATTATTAGGGACGTCTTCCAAGAGTGCTCTTAACTATTAAATAATAAATCACCAAACACTCTTTCGGTACAAGCGTCTATTTAATAAAACCACTAAAGTATTCCCGATGTGTTTCAAAGTATAGATCGTTATCCTCAATGGAAAAGATTTTTAAAAACACGTGTATATAACAGAGTTGAAATTAAAAATTAGTAAGCATATGACTGGTAATTTCATGCAAATTGTTTAACTGTTTAAGAGACGGTTTATTACGAGGAATATTGTAATACAATTCACCCATATAATCAGGCAACACAAACTGAGAAAATCATGTGCAATTTGAGAATGTTTACTTGTTGGTTCAAATAAGTCTTGAATATATTAATGATTTTATTCAGTAGACGCATGTACTAATGTTGCATTTGGTGGCTTATTTATTTTGATAAACTTCAATCATGTGGACATGACATTTAAGTTATGATATCAATTTTTCATATTCAGCGCTCTTCCTTTTTTCGAAATTCGAATTATTTTCGAATAAATATTTTGCTATGTCACGTCAGGACTACAGGCATAGGATTTGGGAGGGATGATAATAGACGGAGTAAAACCTAAATTCACCTCATTATCCCTTCGTTTAGAGCTTTTCAACTTACAGAAGCTGACCCACTGATTAGCCTTGAGGACGTCAGATTACCCATATAACCTGTTATGATTTCCTAAATCCCAGCCGGATTCCTTCCTGTCTATGACTTTCACCTCGAAAAAGAAAAATAATTTTTTTTTCCAAAAAAGTGTTTCAACTTACGAGGGGTATAAATTATGAAAGCCGCTTATAGAGAGTTAACGGTCGCAAAAAAGGAAACAGTTCTTTTATCAACAAAATTACGCCTAGCACAGAGCAACAATAATTTTAAACCGTATCTGTAACGCAGAACAACCAAACTAATAAAATATCAAATATGTATATCAGCTATAATATTTATGTGTCCGTATAATATGAATCAACAAGATGCACTATATTCTATTAATTCATTTCATTAACATGCCTCTACATGTTTCCAACAGGCTTGCTGCTCTTCATCAGAGGGATCAAACCTGTATATACAGCAATTGTTATAATCATGCTGAAAAGTAATGAAAATGCTTAAAATTACTTAAATATATGCTCAAAACCGTTCTTAGCGTAAAACATTTTCAAATAGGTGTCTATACAGAGTTGATCCTTCTGACGATGATCAGCAAGCCTGCTCGAAACATGTAGAGTCTTATTAATGAAATAAATTAATAGAAAAGAGTGCATCTTTATGTTTCATATTGTACGGATTTATCACGATGCACGGTCAACAAAACATTAAATATTTATGTGATTTAATTCCGCAGACATTAGTACGACATCTTCAGAAAATTCAAAGAAAAAAAATTCAGAATTCCAGCCCATAACTACGATTCATCTCACTGATTAAATTTTAAATAACATAGGTTCTAAGGAGGAGGTAAATAAAAATTTCGCTAAATGCTAGGCTGTGTAATTGGAAAAGTATAGAGAAATAAAGCCGAAACATTAGAGGTGCTGCAGTCTAGATGTAAATACTTTGGGCAATTCTCGAGGTTGCAAAATTGACTTAAACACAATTGCCTTCTGGTGTATTACCGCCATTATATTCGCAAATATTCAACGTAATTACATGCACTGTCGTGCTTAAACTACAGTCGAACTCGGTTATAACGTCGTAAGAGGGACAGAATATTTTGTCCCCTTTATAAACGAGTGTCCTTTTAACCGAGGGGTGTTACCAGCGACGAATTAATTGGTACCACGGTATATCTGACTCTATAGGAAAGGTGTCGTATAAACCGATTTCTTTATAACCGATTTCGACTGTATTTACTACTTAATAGTGCTGTCCTTGTAAACTTTCAAAAAAGTACATAAGACCAAGACACTAGAAGGAAAAGAATACAAAAGTGGATGCAGCACACAAGGCATAAAGTCTGAAAGTAAGAAATATTAGAACTTTATAAAGCAGGAAAGATAATCTCGTACCATGATGTTATAAAGATTGATGCAATACTGAGAACTATACAAATTGCTTCTACTGAAGAATGAGCAGTATTTTGTCATTAGTCAGGCACTGAGTCAACAAAGCCAAAGCCCAACACGAAATCTTCTTTAGCGGTGTTTTTATTCCGGTCAAGCTTATGTAAAGACCCAGGATGATTTTTTATAGTAGTAGAAATCGCCTTACTTTTGTGACAGATTCGTTCGTCACTTTCCTGTAAGGCCAAAACAGTGCGAAGTTCTATGAAATAACAGGAGAGTTGGCTGGAAATAAACCTAATTCATACCTTAGAGATCAGAAAATTATTGACTTATCGAAATACGTAAGAAAGTACTTATCTTTTAAGGTGATCAGGTTTTCACATTTTTTCGACGAGGATAAAGAAGAATTACACAAGTTCTTCAAAATTATGCAAAGAAAAACAGGTCGGTCTCAGAAAAGAGTATGGGTTTTTTACTTAGCGTCTCATATTCCTGCAAGCATAAATGTAAACTGAATATTGACGCTTTCCTTCAGAACTACATAACTGACCATCAAAGGTACGGCTCTGTACCCGGCCTTCTAGTGATCTTCCTCCTATTTCTTTCACGTTCTGCTTTTATTCTCTTCTAATCTTTCTTGGTTTTCCTTTCCCGTTCTATCTTCCTGCATCGTTTTCCATATCATGTTTACTAAATCATTACTATGATTTATAATTTTTCTGTTTCACTACATGCATCAGTATCAGTATCACTCATCTCGATTTCTTCCTTATCTCTAAGCAGTATCTGTCCAAAAGTAACATCATCTTGTCCTACTTTTTCGTTTATTTCCCCACCATTCATTATTGCACTTAACTGTCACGGCTGCCTAGACAGGAGGTCCCATCCAACCTTGCCATAATTCTCCGTTGCCAAAGACAGTAATCTACTCCGAAGCGATTGGCTGTTCATTTTAGATTGTAGTGACTGACCTTAGCTGTCCCCGTCACTTCTTTCTTCCCGCGGCTGCCGCTGTTGTCGCTGCTTCCTGAAGCGATATCCCAGCTTTTAACTCTGCTAGTAACCGCTTCGATGCCCCATGTTGGGCGTCAAAATAATACTGTTCCCGGCCTTCCAGTGATCCTCCTTCAACGCAGGGAATATCGGGGGTCTGGAGACAACAGGGAAGATACGTCAAATCGAAGGTATAGAAAACAGCCTCTTTTATTGTAGTCGAGTCACTTGATGTTCCACCAGAGCACACACACACACACATTTACATCCTGCCCGCTGCCTTGATACTATAAGACTCTGTTGCTCCTGGCAGCATGGCTTCCTGTAAGGCCCGTGACATCATGCCTCCAGAATGCTTGTGCACCGAAGCGAGATAAGACTGGAGAAAAAAAGGGCAAGGCAGTCTTGTGAGAACGGGAGTAGTGTGTGCGTACAAGCGACCGGAGAACAAATGTGAGATAGTGTGTGTGTGTGTGTGCGTGCGTATATATATATGAAGTGTGGTGAAGTGGAGTTTGCGGCTGAGATACGGTGCGGGAGACTAGCGGCAAGCCATTAGTGTTAATTATAACAGCACGGAGGACTTGAGGAAGAAGACGAATAAACATTGTTATTCGTTAACCAAAGGCTATTCTGTTACAATACTTCCGAAAGATT
>Ga0123355_10010630_pt1 | contig 14133 bp, 7 predicted proteins | sample TergutEmb28metaG_3_FD_89872 | JGI IMG/M metagenome (GOLD analysis project Ga0123355, IMG submission 89872) | Embiratermes neotenicus P1 segment gut microbial communities from Petit-Saut dam, French Guiana - Emb289 P1 | ecosystem: Host-associated > Arthropoda: Insects > Digestive system > Gut ... | reverse complement strand
GATTTAAGCCAATATTACTTTATACTCGTTACGCGTAGCGTTGATATAGATGAGGCAGTATATTATGCGCGTAGACTATTTGGTCAACAAGTTATAACTGCGCGTAAAATTGACGCTGTTAGAAGGATACAAAACCGTTGGTATAATTATTTGTCTCAGGACAAGATGGAAGCCATTTTGCGAACCCTGCTTGAAGAAATTGAATTGTCTCCGGAGTGGGTTTATTCGCTAGAGGCGGTTAGCCTTTTAGAAAAAGGTGAACTTTCAAAAGCAAACAGATTTTTTGATATGGCAAAAAACATAAGAATGGAATTCGGTTCTAAAGCCATAAATAAATACTATAAAGAAATTGCGCGTCAAATTGTAGAATTTGGGGCAGTTCCGGTATTTATGCAATATCCTATGCGCAGCGTAGTTGAGCTTAAATCAAGGCTTGCCCAAAGCCCATACTTCAATGATATAATATTTATAAGTAATGAACAAAACTTCAGACAAGCAGTTGCTAAATATGGTTATAGCGCTATTTTTTGGGACCAGTTTGCCGGTGATTTCGGGCATGCGTTTGAGTTTGGCAATGAAATACTGGCTGAAAATGTGTATATTAATTTAAAGAATATTTTATTTAGGGAACAATTAAACTAATGAGGGAAAATTTAATTTCTAAAATTTCAGAACTTAAAAAAAAGCGTAATGCCCTGATACTTGCGCATTTGTACCAACCTGCCGAAATACAACAAATTGCAGATTTTACGGGCGACTCGCTGGACTTAAGCATTAAAGCCTCTAAAACTTCCGCAGATGTGATAGTTTTTTGCGGCGTACATTTTATGGCGGAAACCGCCGCAATTTTAAGCCCGCAAAAACAGGTGTTACTTCCCGCGCCTGATTCGGGTTGTCCTATGGCAGATATGATAGACGCCGAAAGCTTAAAAAAGTTTAAGGCAGAACGTCCCGGCGCTAAAGTTATAACGTACGTTAACTCAAGCGCTGCTGTTAAAGCTGAAAGTGACGTTTGTTGCACTTCCTCTAATGCCTTAGATATTGTAAAAGCTTACCAAAACTATGACCTTATTTTTACGCCCGACATAAACTTAGGCAAATGGGTAAGTAAAATGTCAGGCAAAGAAATGTCTATTTGGAACGGTTGCTGTCCTTTGCATGCGTGCATTTTTGCAGGGCTTGTAGAAGACGCGCGCGCCGCCCACCCCAATGCCGAAGTTTTAGTGCACCCTGAATGCCGCCCCGAAGTTACAAACATTGCCGATAAAGTAATGTCTACTTCCCAAATGTGCCGCTACGCGAACTCTAGTAAAGCGCAAGAGTTTATCATAGGTACGGAAGTAGGCATAATGCACCGCCTTACCACTGAAAACCCTGGCAAAAAATTTTACCCGTTAAGCGCGGAAATGGTTTGCCAAAACATGAAAAAAACCACGCTTGAAAAAATTGTAGACGTATTAACAAACTTAAATAATAGAATTACGGTTGAAGAAAGTATGCGCTTGCGCGCTTATGCGCCGCTTGAAAAAATGCTTGAACTATCCCTTTCGGGGAATGCCTCTAAATAGGAACAGCCCTTTTGGACGTTTGTGCTTTTATTATAAAATAGCGGATTAATATTTATTATGGAAAGCAATATAACTTTATTTGCGGGTTTTTTAGCGGGCGTTTTAACTTTTTTAAGCCCTTGCGTGCTTCCATTAATACCTGCTTATATTTCTTATATTACAGGCGCAAGCGTTAACGGCAGTGCTGAAAACTCAAGCAGATATTTTAAAAAAGCCCTTTTGGGTTCGGCGGCTTTTGTTTTAGGATTTTCTGCAGTGTTTGTTTTGCTTGGGCTTAGCTTTAATTATTTTGGGCAAGTGTTGGGCGTAAACATTAGATATTTGAAAATTGCCGCCGGTGTTTTAGTTGTATTTTTTGGGCTTCATATGGCGGGCATTATAAAGCTTAAATTTTTATACAGGCAGTTTAGTTTTAGAGGGCGGCAGTTAAACTCGGAGCGTGCTGTAGGTGTGTTTGGCGCGGTTTTTATGGGCATGGCTTTTGCTTTTGCGTGGACGCCTTGCGTGGGACCTGTACTTGCTTCGATACTTATGCTTGCGGGCGCCCAGACCACAGCCGCTCACGGCGGATTGTTGTTGTTTAGTTATTCGCTTGGCATAGGCGTGCCGTTTATGTTAGCTGCTATGTTTATAGGCGGGTTTTTTAAGTTTTTCCAAGCAACTAAAAAATATTTTAGAATTATTGAAATTATTTCGGGCATAATGCTTGTGGCAATAGGCGTTTTAATTATCACCGGCGGTTTTGACGCAATTACAAGGCAAATATTGCAGTTTTTTGCATAATGTCTTTTGCCTTTGCGGTTAAAGCGCTATTCAGGCGGCTTATGAGCTCAAAATTTTTAAGTTCATCGTTTTTCGCGTGTTTGAAGCGGGCAACATATTTAAGCTGTTATAAACTGCCCGCAAGTTCGAAAAACGCTTAAAAATTTTGAACGATTGCCTGCCAAGCGCGCTAAGCGCAAAGGCAAAAAACATCTTAAATATCTGCAAGGAGGAAGTATGTTCGGTCTTGGATTTTGGGAAATTGTGCTTGTGCTTGCCATTGTTGTTTTAATTTTTGGCGCAAAGCGTTTGCCCGGCGTGGCGCGCGCTTTGGGGCAGTCTGTGCAGGAATTTAAAAAAGGTGTCGGTAACGATAAATGCAACTTGTCCGAAGGAAATGCCGCTTCTGAGGCACAAGTTAAAAAAACAGACCAATCCTGTGGTTGCGGCTGTGGCGGCGAAAAAGAAAACTCCGCACAAAAGTAAACGTGTGTTCATGTGCTTTTGAAGAAATTTTAAAAATGAGGCTTAGCCCGTTTATATTAAAGTGCCTTAGGCACTGTGGCGATAAGCATTGCTATGTGCTATAATAAATAAGTATACTTAATTGTGTCTAAATACAAGCATTATTTTGAAAATTTTTTAAATGAAAAAAATTATAACTGCAGTATTACTAGTATCTCTCAATTTTAATTTGGCTTTTGCCGCCGTTCCCACCCCTGCCACAACAAACTGGGGCAGACCTGTTACGCCCGAGTTTTCGCCTGCGCGCCCAAGGTCGCGTATATGGATTGGCGTGGGCTTAATGTTGCTTGGCGGTTTTTTGGCAATAGACGGTTTCTCGCAGGTTAACAGAGATGTTACCGATGCGTCTTTTGTTTTAAGCGGGTTTGATATTTTTAGTTTAGGGGAAGTGGGTTTTGGCGCTTATTGGGTAGACCGTTCCGACTTGCCTACCCCCGTATACCACTTGGTATCGGCGGGAAATATCAGAAATGTAGGCAATACCGATATTAGAAATATGACAATACATATAAGTTACAGGCTTTACGGCGGCGCGCAGGTGCCTTGGGCGCCGGGGGGGTATTTTCCCGGCGGTACCGCAACTGTAACTCAAAACGGTAATGTAATTACTAACCTTAATATTGCCGACAGGGCAGTTTGGGAAAATACTGCAAATATGCCTACAGGCTCACATTTTCCTAATGGTCCGGGAAGTAATGAAGACGGCAATAATGCCGTTTTTAACCAATGGGCAGGCAATGTGGGCGAAACTTTTTCAGACCGTACCGCAGACGGGCTTTTGCAAATTAGAATTACCGGCGAATATGACAGAGTGTTTAGAAGAAGAACCAAAAACGCTTTTCAAGGCTATACCGGCGTGGCGCTTGCGCTTACCGGCGGATATTTAATTTTAGATTATATTGTAAGTTTACGCCGTATTGAACGCTATATGCAACGGCACCATTTAGATTTCAGGTTTGCGCAAAGCAACGGCAAGATAGGCGCCGTGCTTTCTAAAAGAATATAATTTTAAGAATATAATTTTGGAGAGGGTACGATTTTGAACTTTAAAAAAACGCTTGCGATTTTAACTTGTTTCTTCTTGTTTACGTCTTCCGGTTTTGCAATGCCCGTGGTTACGGGCAGGGGGCGTATTGCTCCGGAACCGCAGAGAGGTCCTACAATAAACTGGGCGCCTTTTGCGCCAAGACCTTTTGACGCGTATTCTCCCATGCGGGGCAGGCCTGTGCCTACAAACCAATGGTTTAGGTCTTTTATAGGCAGTCAGCACGGAGACCCTTCTTTCAGGCTTTATACTTACCCTGCAACATTAAAACCTAACAGGCTTTATCCTGATGTCCGCCCCGAATTTAAAAGTACGGGCATGGTAATTTCGTTTCCTAATGTCGCAACGTCTCAAACTCCTCTTACCGAGGATACAATTGTAGACGGCGTGGGGTTTGGTTATACTTGGAATGATTATTATGTAATGTGGAACCTTGCCCTTGTAGACGGTATTATGGGTACAAGCGCAACCTCTCCCCGCGTTACGGCAAGCACGCCGAACTCTCTGCTTTTTAACCATTCAGACTGGTCTGCCACAGCCTTGTGGAGAGATATGAACAACCCTGCCAGATATATGAAATCAACTTTCGGGCGGGGTTTTGTTTTTACTTATTTTGAGTTTTCCAGCGGCGTAAACGCGCGTATCAGCCGCTACGAAATACCTGAGCGCCGCACTTGGAGCATTGCCCTTATGCCTGGCGGCGACGGCGCCGTAATAGCCGTAAACGACCCTGAAGGCACAGGTCCTAACTATAGAAAATACCTTGGTATTTTTGCGCCGTCGGGAAGCAGGTTCGAGGTTACGGGCTCTTCCACAGACGAAGAAGCGGAATTAAGAGTTATTTTCCCTAATGACTCTAACAGATTTTTGTCCGTAGCCGTAATGACATCTTCTTACGATTATGACACATTTAGAAGATACGCCTATAACTTTATTACCTCTACCCGCGCCGAAAAAAGCGTAGACATGGCGCGCGCTGAAGTTTCAACGCGGTTTAACTTTGAAGTTGACCGCCGCCGCATAGGCGGAGATTTTTCAAATGTGCCGCTTTTTACGGTTTGGCCGCATCATTATAACTCAGACAGAATTACTTTTGAAAACGGCGGTTTCTTAAACCCCGTACGTGAATATAACACTATACGCGGACGCGTGCGTGCGGCGGCGGCAAGTTCGTTTACTACTACAAATTACTTTCACGGAATTTTACCCAAACTTACAGACGAAATACCCGCGCACATAGATGTTTTAAGCTACCTTGCCGACCATGATGACGCCACATTTGTTCCCACAACCCGCCCTATGAACCCTTACCACGCGGGTAAGCTTTTAACACAAGGGGCGGTACTGCTTCCTCTAATGAATTCGCGTGATATTGCGCGCCGCGACAGGGCTTTAAGAACACTGCGCATCCAGCTTACAGATTGGTTTACAGACAGGCAAGGCAACCCCGGCAGATTTTTTGGTTTTGAGCCGGTATTTGGCGGGCTTTTAGCGTCGGGAGACGATGTTTTTGGTTCTCCTAACTACGCCGACCTTCATTTTCACTACGGTTACTTTATTTATGCGGCGGCAATACTTGCAATGTATGACAGAGACTTTGCCTCGGACGAACAATTTAGAAGCATGGTAGATTTAATTATTTTAAACATCTTTAACCCTTACAGGGCTGGCGATGAAAACGCGCCCTATAACAGCAGATTTTTCCCGTATTTAAGGCATTTTGACATTTTCGGCGGGCATTCGTGGGCAAGCGGTTTTGGGGGCTCTACCGACAATGACAGAGGCCTAAATCAGGAATCAAGCTCTGAAGCTATGCATGCTTGGTCGGCAATTTATCTTTGGGGGCTTATTACGGGCAACCAAAGTTTTATAGATCTTGGAATGTGGGGATATGTTACGGAATACACGGCTATAAGGGAATACTGGTTTAACCAAGACGGTAACAAGAACGACGGGCTTTATACCCATGCCACTGTCGGCATTTTGTGGGGCGGCCTTAACGAATATAACTTGCATTGGTTTAACCCCGACCCAACCCGCCGCGCGCGCGAAAAACGCGCCATACAGGTATTGCCGCTTACGCCCTCTATGCTTTATTTGGGTTTTGACAGGGCATTTGCAAGGAAACTTCACGATTATCGCGCGCCTAATGCCCCGCCCGATGACAGGGCGTTTTGGTGGACAATCTTTGCAAGGCTTATGGCATTAAGCGATCCCGCTACCGCTATAAGAGATTTTGCCGAGTTCAGAAACCGCACAGAACCTTGGAACGTAGACGAAGGAAGTTCGCGCGCATATACTTTGCAGTTTATACACTTTTTTAACGAGCTTGGGCATATAAACACAAATTATTTTGCGGACTTTCCCGCTTTTGCCGTTTTAGGCGAAAGGGTAGACAGAAGGGGAATAAGAAGGCTATCCAGACAAGCCAGACAACAGCCGGATAGCGGTTTAACATTTATGGCGTACAACCCGACGCAAGCCCATAAAAGAATAACTTTTTTCAACCGCGCTACGGGCGCCGAACAAGGCAGTATGGTTGTGCCGCCTAATACTTTAATGTCTACGTCTGACGGGTTTAGAACTTTCAGATATGAAAGCGCAGAAATTACTTATCGCCACAACTCGGGCAGGTGGTCAGTATTGTTAGATACGCACTATTCAAACCAATCAACCGTGCGCTTAACGCCGGCAAACCTTCCGCCCGACAGGTTTAGCCGCAACCACATTAGTTTAGAGCCGCGGTTTGAAATTACAAATCTTCCCACCACAGGCAGAAGCTCTATTCACATTAACTTTTCAGGGGTGGTGCCTCCCGACGGCGCAAGCAAAGAAGATTTGGTAGTGCTTTTTTCCGTAAATAACGGCGCAAGTTGGAGTGAAATTCCAACGCAGGTAAATGCCGCTACAAGAACCCTCATTGCCCAGCCAAGGGGAAGCGGAATTTATGCCTTAGCTTTAAGGGCAAGACGTTAGCCATCGCTACTAACCTTTACGGCCGCGCCGCAGATAAACGGCTTAATATTGCTTTCTGCGGCGGGCTGATATGAAAGGGTATATAACTTTGAAACTAAAAAAAATTCTGGCGGTTGTAACCTGCTTTTTTTTGTTTAGCTCTTCGGGCTTTGCAATGCCTGCAAACCTTGGTCGCGCCCGCATTGCCCCAACGCCGGAACGCGCGCCGGATTTTATACCTAAACCTTTTGACAGCCTTTCTCCCCTGCGAAACAGGCCTGTGCCTACAAACCAATGGTTCAGGTCTTTCATACGTAATCAATGGAACAACCCCGCTTTAAGGCTTTACACTTTTCCTAAAACGTTAAAACCGTCTATGGTATGGCCTGCAAATTTAGAAAGTACCGGTCTTGTAATTTGTTTCCCGGATAATGTAGCCTCTGTTGACCCTCACTTTGATCCCGGCCTTGCCGGCGTTATGATAAACAGCGTAGGTTTTGGCTACCGTGAAAACACAGATCAACGCTGGGATCTTGCCATGGTAGAAGGTATTATAAACGGTCTGCCCGGTCCGTCGCCAACGGTTATTACCGCCGGCGCTACAAATACATTGCTTTTTGATTATTCAGACTGGTCTGCCACCGCTTTGTGGCGAGACCAAAACGACCCCGCAAGATACATGAAAGCCACAATGGGCAGGGGCTTTGTTTTTACCTATTTTGAATTTTCAAGCGGAGTTGACGCGCTTGTGCGGGCTTACCACATACCTAACCGCACGTGGACAGCCCAAGTACAGCCCGACGGCGAAGGCATTGTAATAACCGTAACAAGAACAGTCGGGGGTGATCCCACCGTAAGCAAATACCTTGGGGTATTTGTGCCCCCGGGAAGCACTATAATATCTCCTACACCGGGCGTTTGGGGCAGTAATAATTTCAGGGTTGTTTTTCCTGACGACGCTAACAGATATATGTCTGTTGCGGTTTTAACAGACCCTTCAGACTATGCCCAGTTTAGAAGATATGCCTATAACTTTATAACCTCCACCCGCGCTGAAAAAAGCGTAGATATTCACCGCGCTGAAGTTTCAACGCGGTTTAACTTTGAAGTTAACCGCCGACGTACAGGGGCTGAATTTTCGCAAGTTCCGCTGTTTACAATTTGGCCGCACCATTTTAATTCCGACAGAATTACTTTTGAAGCGCAAGAATTTTTAAGCGGCCCCGAGCGCGTATTTTCTACCATAAGGGGTAATATCAGGGCGGTAGCGGCAAGAAGTTTTACAACGGTAAATTACTTTCACGGGATTTTACCAAAGCTGACCGACGAAACCCCCGGAAATGATGTTTTGGCTTATTTATACGACTTTAACCTAAACGACCCAAACGTTTTTATACCAAGTCACCTGCCTTATAACCCTTACCATGCGGGAAAGGTTATGAGCATGGCGGCAAACCTGCTTCCCATAATGCACACGCGCAATACAAGGCGGCGCAATATGGTAATAGAACGCCTGCGGGAACGTCTGGAAGATTGGTTTATTTTCGGACGCGGCCACCACCGCAGATTTTTTGGTTATGAAAGCATATGGGGCGGTGTGTTGGCGTCTGGCGACTGGCAGTTTTATTCCCATAACTATAACGATTTACATTTTCACTATGGTTATTTTATTTATGCCGCAGCCCTCCTTGCCATGTATTACAGAAATTTTGCCGCGCCAAGCCAATTTAGAAATATGGTAGATTTGCTTGTGCTAAATATTGCTAACCCCTTTAGACGCGGCGAGGGCGGCGCGCCGGCAAACGCGCGGTGGTTTCCATATTTAAGGCACTTTGATATTTACGGCGGGCATTCGTGGGCTTCGGGATTCGGCGGCGGTAATGATAATGACCGCGGCCCCAACCAAGAATCAAGCTCTGAAGCTATGAACGCTTGGGCGGCAATTTACCTATGGGGGCTTGCCACCGGCAATCAGCGTTTTATAGAGCTTGGCATGTGGGGCTATGTAACCGAATATACGGCAATAAGAGAATACTGGTTTAACCAAAACCAAAATATGCTAGGCGGGCTTTACACTTACCCAACCGTTGCTACCCTGTGGGGCGGGCGTATAGATGATAATATATTTTGGAATCCCGGCCAGCAACAACGCCGCCGCGCAAGACGCGGCATACAAGTATTGCCTCTAACTCCGTCTATGCTTTATTTGGGTTTTGACACGTCGTTTGCGCAACTGCTTCATGAATATGACGAACCCCCCGCTCCATTTAGTTTCTGGTGGGATATTTGGGCGCGCTTTAGGGCTTTGTACAATCCCGCCCAAGCCTTGGTAGATTTTCAAACTTTCAGAGATAATGTAGCGGCTGTTGACGAAGGCGGCTCGCGGGCGTTCACATTTCAGTTCATACATTTTTTTAACAGGTTTGGAACTGTAAGTACAAATTACTTTGCAGATTTTCCCTCATTTGGCGTTTTTGAAAACTCAGGCGCCACAACTTTTATGGCGTATAACCCTGCGCGATATTACAGGCGTGTAACTTTCTTTTCCCGCCTAAGCGGTAACGAAATGGGACACATGATTGTTCCGCCAAATACCATAATGTTTACCACGGACAATTTTTATACTTTTAACTTTGAAACTTCCGAAGTAATGTACGCGCATGCTTCAACAGGCACTACAGACCCCGCGTGGCATGCTTTTTTAGACACATATTATTTAAACCACGTTACTACGCAAATCAATACAGATTTTGCGCCCGTTGCCCCAAGCCCGTTTCACCAAATGCTTCCCCCGCAATTTCAAATTACGGGCGTCTTGCGCGACCATCCGCACGGTTTATTGCACATAGACTACTCTAATCTTTTTAGCCCTGCTTCAGGCAGTCCTATGCCTGCGGGATATTCGGCAAGCAATTTAACAATACTGCGTTTTACGGGTACCCGTTGGGAACAAATTTATACGCGTGTGCACGCCGCCACTAAAACGGTATCGGCTGAAATATACGGCAACGGCATTTTTGCCCTAGCCCTAAGAAGTAATGACCCTGTGCCCGTAGACGAAGTGTTTAGGGTTTTTCCTAATCCTTTCAGGCCGCGCAGCGGCGGAAGGTTCGGCGCGCAAGGTATAACCTTTAGCGGTATAGGGCGCGGCGCGCGCATAAGAGTTTACACCATTACGGGAGCCCTTGTTTTTGAAGGCAGAAAAACAGACGATATTACAAGAACTTTTGTTTGGAACGGTCAAAACAACTCCGGACGAAGCGTCGCTTCGGGCATTTATATTTACCACGTTGAATACGGCGGAAGACGGCATAGGGGAAGGCTTGCAATAGAGCGCTAGTTTTTGCTTCGCCTTTTGCGTTTATGCTTCCTTATGCTTATTGCTCATGTACTCGCTTTGCTTCCTGTACACTTCGCATAAGCAAGCGTCGCCTAAACGCAAAATCTTTTGTAAAAATCCCTTAGGATATTAATTGCATGCCTGAAAAACTCGAAAATATTATTACTTGTGTAGAGGCCTCAGCGGGCTCTGGTAAAACTTTTGCGCTTTCAAAAAAATATATAGAACTTGCGCTGAATTTCGAGCCGCAAAAAGAACTGCCTGCCGTGCAGTCTATAATGGCGGTAACTTTTACAAATAAAGCCGCCATTGAAATGAAAGGCAGGGTGCTTGAGTATTTAAAAGCCCTTGCCCGCGGCGATAAAGAACTTAAAAAAAAACTTGCTTTATCAGGCACGGGTATTGAAAAAAAAAGCGAGTTGGTTTTAGAAAATATTTTTGCCAACTATGACGGTTTCAACGTTAAAACTATAGACAGCTTCGTAAATTCCGTAATAAAAGCCTGCGCCATAAATCTTAATATTTCGCCAAATTTCCAAATAGAAAAAAACTATAAGCCATATTTGCATTTAGCCGCAGATATTTTTATTGAACGCTCTGTTTCAGATATGGCGCTTAATAAACTGGTGCTTTCTTTTTTAAACCAGTATATGTTTGATGAAAAACCCTCATGGTTTCCTAAAGATGATTTAAGCGTAAAAATTGAAAAACTTTTTGAAAAAAACTCCGTAACGGCAGGCATTATAAAAAGTTTTTATGACAGTGCCTTTGACTCTAACATGAAGATGCGTTGCGTGGCGCTCGGTAAAAAAATTCAAAGCTTTTCAGAGCTTGCGCAAGCGGCTTCGCTTCATAAAAATTTTAAAACAGCTTTGCCTAAAGTGTTAAGCTCAAAGGGCGAATTTTTATTTTCTAAAGAGTTGCCATCGGTATACTTTCAAAGAGATGAACTTCCTTATTTAGGTAAAGCGCAGGCAAATGAAAAACTAGAAACGCTTTGGCTTGAAATAAGAAAAGATTTGTCGGAAGTATATGATTATTATGCGCTTTATCACTACGGCGTTTACACCGAAATATACAACTATGTTTCGGGTGAATTTCATAAAAACGCCGCAAAAGAAGACCTTGTTTTTCTATCTGATATTTCAGGCCGCGCCAAAGAACTTTTTGCTTTAGGTGAAAGTGTGATACCTGAAATTTATTACAGGCTTTCAGAACGCTATAAACACTTTTTGGTAGACGAATTCCAAGACACCAATAATATTCAATGGTCTGGCATACGGCGGTTTTTAGAAGAAAGTTTGGCTTCGGGCGGCAGTTTTTTTTATGTGGGAGACGCTAAACAAGCAATATATAACTTCCGCGGGGGGGATCCTGCAATATTTTTGTCTGCAAGCACGGGTTTTGAGGCATATAACCCTGCCAGCCAAATGCTTCAAACAAATTACAGAAGCCATAAGGCAATAGTAGAGTTTAATAATGAAATATTTTCAGATGTTAACTTAGAAAAATTTATAATAGCCGCTTACAAGCAAGAAGAACTTGCGCGTGAAGTTTTAACAGCTGTAAAAAAAACGTATAAAAATTCGGCGCAAAAATATTTGCAGGAAAATTCAAAAGGATATGTTGAATTTTCAAGTATTGACGGCGAATGTGAAGATATTGAAGATTTTTCAAAAAACTGGCTTGTAAGTAAAGTGAAAGGCTTACTTGAAAGGTTTTGCGCGGGCGATATTGCCGTTTTGTGCCGCACTAACGGTGATGTGTCTTTGGTAAGCGAGTGGCTTTTGGAAGCGGGCATAAGCGTCAGTTCAAGCCAAACTCTAAATATTAAAAATAATCCGCTTATAAAAGAAGCTGTTTCATTTATGAGTTTTATTTCAAGCCCCATAGATAATTTAAGTTTTGCTTCTTTTATCACAGGCGAAATTTTTACAAAAGTTTCGGGTCTTTCAAAAGCGCAAATTGAAAGTTTTTTGTTTGAAACCGGCCGCCAAAACTCTAAAGTTGCCGCGTACACGCTTTTTAGGGAAAAATTTCCTGATGTGTGGGATACTGCCTTAGAAAAGTTTTTTATAAGCGCGGGTTTTAGTACCGCTTATGAATTTTGTTTGCAGTTTTTAAGCGCATTTAGGGTTGTCCAAAATTTCCCGCATACAAAAAACTATTTTATGCGCCTGCTTGAACTTATAAAAAATTTCGAGGCAGATTCTTTAGGGCTAAAAAACTTTTTAGAATATTTTAACGCTTTAGAAAGTTCAGACGGCGCTTTGTTTATAAAAAACGCAGGTAGCCTGGGTGTTAGTATTATGACTATTCATAAAGCCAAGGGGCTCGAGTTTAACGCTGTTTGTATAGCGGATTTAGCTTTTTCGGCGCCTTCTGTCGAAGCGCCTTTTCTTGAGGCGCTTGAAACGGGCGAAAATTATTTATTATATTCTGCCGGAGATATGCCCGACCTTTCGCCCCGCGCAAAAGAAGTTTACACAAAAGAAAAAATAAAAGCTTTCACCGCCGAACTTAACAACCTTTACGTTGCCTTAACCCGCGCTAAATGCGAAATGTATATTTTGGCGCCGCCTAAAGACGGTAACAGTAAAAACTTAATACCTGTTTTGTTTGGTGGTGGCTCTTTAATATCAGGCAGTCAGGAAATTTATAAGGCAATCCCGCAAAATGTTCAAACGATAACAGTGGAGCCTTTAGGGTATAAAGAAACTGATTCTAACTTTGATTTAAAAAGTGATGTTAAATTTGATTTTGCGCTTTCTGAACACAAAGATTTAGGCAAAACGCTTCATTATGCTTTATCGCTTATTGTTACGCTAAAAGATAAAAAATTAGACGATGTTTTAAATGATGTAGGCATTAAGCTCCAGCGCCGCTATGATAACAGCGCGGGTATTATAACCCGCTTAAAGCGTATTATTGAAAATCCTGAAATTTACAATTTGTTTAACTACGACGCTTCCTGTGTGTACAATGAAAAAACGCTTGTAGACGCCGGCGGCAATGCCGTTCGCTTAGACAAACTTATAATTGCCGGCGGTAAAGCGATAATAATAGATTTTAAAAGTTCAGCCAAGTCTATGGAGTTTTATAGCGGGCAAATGAAAAAGTATATAAGTATAGTGTCAGAAATTTATAATACTCCCACGCAATGTTTTGTGGTAGATTTAACTACGGGTAAACTGCATGAGCTCCAAAATAATTAACATCGCTTTAAATGAAAATTTAATAGACTTTACCGCAAACCACATATTAAGTTTTAAAGGCGGCTTTAGCGATACTCTTGTAATAACAAACACAAAACGCGGCGGCGTTTTTTTGCGGCGCGCTATGGCAGGAAAACTCGGCAAAGCTTTTGCGCCGCCTGACTTTTTAACTTTTGATAATTTAATACAAAAACTTGCTTTTGATAATACGGAGTTTCGTGAATTATCAGATTTAAACGCAGCTTTTGCCCTTTTTGAAATAATTAATAATGAAAAAATACATATATCTCAAAACCAAAACTCATTTGCGCTTTTTTACGATTGGGCTTTTGAAATTTTAAAGTTTATAGAACTTTTAGATATTGAAAATATTTCTGCCACAAAACTCCAAAACGTTAAAGCCGCGGCGTCAATAGGCTACAATGTTCCCGAAAATATTAACCGCTTGCTTGAAAATATCGCTTTAATAAGAAACGCTTTTCATAAACACATGGAAAGTTCTTTGCAAATTACAAAAGGTTATGCGCATATAAAAGCTTCCCGCGCCGATATGTCGGATTTGTTTGAAAACTATAAAAATATTGTGCTTGTTGCCCCTGTTTATTTAAGCGCCACGCAAATGGCGGTTTTAAAAAAACTTTACGATAGCGGCAAGTTAACCATAATAGTGCAAGGTAACCCGAAAGAGTGGCGCTTTTTAGATAATATTTATAAAAGCCTTGG
>Ga0123355_10010629_pt1 | contig 14133 bp, 9 predicted proteins | sample TergutEmb28metaG_3_FD_89872 | JGI IMG/M metagenome (GOLD analysis project Ga0123355, IMG submission 89872) | Embiratermes neotenicus P1 segment gut microbial communities from Petit-Saut dam, French Guiana - Emb289 P1 | ecosystem: Host-associated > Arthropoda: Insects > Digestive system > Gut ... | reverse complement strand
AGACCATGGTCACCGCGGGAATCCTCCCCTTCAGGGAAAATTCCCACGGTAGAACCGGGAATCGAACCCGAGACCTCATGATTAGTAGTCAGAGACTCTGACCACTAGACCACGAGGCTGGTCTGTTGAGAATAGTAGAGTTAACAATAAAACACATACTGGCATGTGTCAAAATACAGACAGAATTTTTACACTTCTCTGAAGTTAGGCAAGGTCTGAAGCAAGAAGATGGGCTGGCTCCACTTCTTTTTTACCTCGCATCAGAACATGTCATTAGACAGCTGTGTACTGACACAAGAGGCAAGTTACAAGTATAAATCGGTGCAAATGGTTGGGTACGTAGATGACATAAACCTGATGGGTAGATCCTTAAGAGAAAAAAAGGATGCTTTTAAAGATCTGAACAGAGAAGGGAAGAGAGCTGGTTTTAAAATAAATAAATGAGTCACACACAAAGTTTCTAATCCAAGCAAGAAAAGAAGACAAGTAGCACAAAGAATTAACCTTGCTGAATAACATGTGGAGGTTGTTAATGGATTTACATATCTGGGTACCCACTTAACCAACAAGAATGAAGAATTAGCAGCTGTACAGGTACGAATACAAGATGCCAACAGGGCCTATTTCTGCACCTTTTCTTTCAACATATATCCAGATTAAGTGACTGAAGCGGGCAGGTCACGTTAATAAGGATGGAGAACCAATGCTTTCCAAAGAAGATTTCAGGAGGAAGTTTCAGAGCAAAAAGGCTAGCAGGAAGACCACATACCAGGTGGGAGGGTAGTGTACAGAAGGATGCACTTGATCTTCTCCATACACAAAACTTGAAGTCAGCCACATAAAAGAGACAGAACTGGAGAAAGAAAACTAGGGAAGCCATGACCTGAACATGGGCCAAAGTACCAATAACAGAGGAGAGGAGAGAGAATTACATAGGTTATATTAATACAATACACAAGCGCAAATTTAACGTAACTTCCTACGTTTGAACATATACATTTCAACCAACCCCTACCTTTCTATCGTGGGTCCTCATCTGACCATAATAGTTCAGTGCTTCACTGGCTGTTGGAAACTGCTTACTGTGTAACAAGTAACAACACACCATCACACCCGTACGACCCTGAGAATATAAAAATTATGCACAATTACGAACAATAAACATACATCAGACGTAAAGCACATTAATAAGACCCAGAGCAAGTACATCCTTGGAATTTTCAGGTGCCCAGAATTATAGAACTATTTGAAATTTGCATTTATCACAGAAAATATACAAGTACCATTCTGAAATCAGTGGGTGCCTTGGAAACCCAGTAACAAATCTGTGCAACAGTGATTAACAGAAAGAATAAACAAGACATAAAAAGTGTGACAGGTTACAATCAGCAGAGGTTATGTATTTATGTAACATGTGGTCATGTACATCTCTTTACCTGATACCGGAAACTGATATAGTTTCTGAATCAATGCACTGAATTATAGCATTTTTAAACACTAGACAACATAAAATATAGAAAAGCTGTGTGATTTTAAATAATAGGATTCTATCCAAAATCTTGACAAAGTGTTTGCCCTCTTGAAATTGAACTTTGCGTGTAGTTACTTGTGTCTATTAATCTAAATTCACATTTCTCGTAAAACTGAGCCACCCCCCCAAAGTGACAGCACACACATAAAGTATAAAACTTGGACTTCTCCATTTTACTAGCCCCTACTACTTGACAGTGTTTCTGATGACTGCATGACTGCACTATATGCATATGAGTAAACAGAGACAACCCTGGCATCCCCAGTCTTACAAAAATGCCAATTTTCTACCTTTCCCGCTTTACAGTGAACTGCTGCAACATTTCTGTGGTCCTGTGACAGCCAACTGTGGACATCAGTGCAAAATGGTCCAATAAGTTCCATCTTTGGAGGATTGTGATCATCAAATGGGTAAGTGGCAACCCGCTGTTGGAATTTTTCCACATTGTATGAACGTTCAGAACACCTGCTCAACGAAATTCAAAGCAATGAGTACACTTTACAGTAAACATTCAGTTTATTAACTTTCACAAAAAGTTTATTAAAAATGCTATTAACTTACCACCTATCATAGAAAGGCTTAAATATTACTCAATAGTTTTCTTTACCAAACAAACCAATTACAGTAGAATTCCTTTAATCCTGCACCTGATAGTTTGGCACTTGAGGAAAGTAGTCCCAGGACCATAAGTTCTGCTGTATGTAACTCCCAATTTGTGTACTGATTCCATGACCTTGGATCACATGGACCTTACTGAGCCTATTTAGTTAATATAACACTTCAAAGGATCCAAAGATGAGTAAACAGGGTAATGCTAACATGCAGAAACATCTAACGTTAACAATTCATCAGAAACTTGAAATAATTAGAAGGCCTGCAAGTGGCAAAAGCCAAAAGGGGTTACGGCTTCATACAACATTGGATCTTCATCTATGACATAAAGAAACAGAAGGACCAATTGAGATTGTTTAAGGTATCAAATTATAAGTGTCAATGGCCTTTCCAAGTGAAAAACAATGAAAGAGCCTAAATTAGTAAAACCTGATAAGGTGCTGTATTGGTGGTTTACAGCAATGTCTTCAGATGGAAAACCCATGACTGGGACTATGATAACAGACAAAGCTACATGGCAAGTGCATATTCTCTGAGGGCAGTAACAAAAAAATTACCTGTAAAACTTAGGTCAGTATGGGTACCATCTGATATCCTGGAATATGTGATAATCTGGCCCCCGTCTGTTTCCATGGATGCCAGATTACAGGAATTCTACTATAGTTACTTTCCTTAACTTTTTAAACTACAATTACTTTCTTACTTTCCATTAGTAAGTATTTTTAATGTACAGTGGTACAATATTACAAAAATGCATGCAGGGCACATAAAATATGTCACCTAGGAGTTGTCACGTGTGGCTCATGAGTTCAAAGAACGTACCTTAAAATTGCATGCACTCAGAATAACACACACCACATTCAACCATTTCCATATGTACGATAATTTTAGGTAGGACTACCACCATTAAAAAAAAAGTTACCAGACTTACAAATTATAGATTTTGTAATGGTCTTTATGTTTAGCTTCCAAAAATTTGACAACATCATCAATGTGGTTTCTGTACACTCCTTCTAACTTTTCTGCAGGAAAACCCATTGCAATTAAGTTTCCTCTAATATCTGAACATGCAGTTAAGGAAGTCACCAGTGTTTTACACTAGTAACAAAACATAACAGAAAAAACTCATTTAAGTACACACACACACACACACACACACACATATATATATATATATATATATATATATATAATAACCTCACTTGGTTCTAATACAAATGCTCTATCGCACATTCAAAGATGTACAATACAAGTTAAATAGTAGTCATAAATATGTCATACACTTGTCAACAAGGAATGACAATTATTCCTAACACACCTCAATGCCGACCACAGTGCTGTAATATATTAATTACACCATATTTATCCCAACATAAGAATTTTTTTCAAATTTGTCACCTGAAAAATGGGCAGGGGTTTCTTTACAATCGCTCACAAAATTAAACATGTCCTGTATGGGTATTTTCCTGAAAATTAGAGCCTAGGAAGGGGGTCATCTTATATTTTGGTAAATATGGTATCTTTACAGCTACTCAATTTTGCCAAAGGATGGTGATTACATGAATGAAATATCTGCTGTGCTGTACAGACTTAATGAATACGAACAGGATTTCTTGTACTTAAGCTAATCATATCAGCAGTTTCTTGGTGACAGGAAGTCGTATATATGACACTAAGAGGTCACTTACATTGTCTGAATGTACGTTTCTCAAATGAGGACAAAGGAAAGCTTCTATGACAAATTACAACCAAACAATTTCCTAAGTTCCAAATGAAAATTTCACCTGTGAAATACAAGAGGATATAGTTTACAAATTTTTGTTTCATTGGAGACAATAAAGGCCAGAAACCTGCTTATTCTAACTATGAGTTTAGTAATTTACAAATAAATTGTTATAACTTTTTACATTACTATTAATGTAAACACTACTTACCAGTGTCTTAAAAAAAGTTCAATGGAAAATTTGGGACAGAAGACATTTTTATACTGACAGGAACAAGAGTTTTGAGGAAACCAGTACTGATAATGAAATAAAAAGGTACAAGTTTACCTGTACAAGCCATGAAGGCATATCACGGGAGGAGAGGTATAGCTCCACTCACTTTTAACTTTGGCACTAAATGGAGGTGAGTGATTGGCTTCATGCCCTGGTCAATGTACCCTGAAGAAAGAGACTCTGTACCTATTGAACAGGAGTATGTGTTGGCTCCACAGCCTGCATGGGTACTGGGAGAAAATCTCTTGCCCTGGCCTGAATCGTCCAGTCCATATCCTAGTCCCTATGCTGACTGTGTTATTCTAGCTCCCTGACAATGAAGGTGGAGCTCTAAAATTTTGAAAATCACAAAAACTAAGTATCAGGAATACCATGTCCATGTCATATAAAAATTAGTTTCTCAAATTAGGCAGACAACACAAGGTGTTTCAGAAAAAGATACTATGGAGAATATTTGGCAAAAAGGGGAGGAAGTAACAGCACAGTCGATAAAGTTGCAAGATAAGGAGCTACATGATTTTCACTCCTTGCAAAGCATTATCAGAACAACAACATTAAGGATGCAGGGCATGTGGCATATAGAAGAGAAGAGAACTGTACAAGGATATTAAGATGGACCTTAAAGAAAGAAGTGGGAAGATGTGGTCTTGTCTCAATTGGCTTACGTGAGGACCAGTTCAGGCCAATGTGAAAATGGTAATGAACCTTTGGCTTCCATAAAATATGTGGAATTTCTTCAGTATCTCAACAACTATTAGTTATTCTAGAAGGACTGCTGCATTATATTAGTGAGTGAATGCTATGAGCTTTAAGCTTCCCAGTTATTAAACAACATACAAGACCAGAGCAACTGTCAGAATGAAAATCCACAGAATGTGTACCACTTACAAAACCAAATCCAGTGTATTACACAACTATGTCCAAAAGTTGATAGAATATAGTATCTGCTTTGCAAATGAACATAATGGGAACTGAAATGGTAATAGTGATAATCTAATCACTACGCTTATTCAACAGGGTGATGACCATGGCATATTATACTTACAATTACTAGGTTTACAGACTATGTTCGCTGACCTGTGGTAAACAATTTGTTAATCTCATTCTGTTGTCACACACAAAATGTCAAGGTACAGGTGACCCTGTGTATGCCATGAAGGGGGGAGGAATGGGGGTATACTGCCACATATTCATAAACTTGGCCCTCAAGGTGGTCAGCTTCACCCCAGCCATTTTACACCTGTTACCCACTCAACAGGAGGCTGGGTGGGCCCCACAGCCAGTCTAGACATCTTGGAGGAGAAAAAATATTCTTCCCATACAAACTAATTTCTTTGCTTGTGCAACCTGTCATCTACAATCACTGTAACCAACTACAATAATCTCGATAACTGGTATTCCCACAACCTTCATGGTATATTTTTATTATCTCCAGCTGAAAAAGCTGATATTAGTGGCATATATACAGGTATTTAACAGATATAGGTGGGGTAGATACTGCCCCAATTTCACCTAGAGATAGGATAAGAGAGTTTCCAAGCCATTCTGTTTAACTATAAACATAAGAATTTACAATTAAACCATTATGATATCTCAAATTAATTACAAACAAAATGTTACATGGCAATGGTCTTAAAAAAAATCTGTTAAGACAAGGTGAGTGAATACACATAGATGTTGCGGAACTGAACTGGATTATTTGAATCACATCCTCTCAAGTTTACTTACTTCACATGTATCACATGAACTGTCACTTGAGACTGAAGAACAAAAGTCAGAAAACATTCTAAGGAACTAATGTATAATACTGGCAAAAATTATTTCCCACCTATAACCCAACTATTTGCAATTTCTATTTATGAACACACCTGAAGACTTACACTGAATTACGGAAGCAACATTTATGAGTAAATATCCTATTGCAATCATAACACATATATTTGTATCCTGCTACTCCAGTCACATAAAGTATATATTTATTTAATGGCAGTAACATATAACACTAGAATTTTTATATAACCCCTATATATTTACATACGTTTGTAACGTATATTTATGTAAAGGCAAGATCTCCATCTAAAATCGCAGTTATCAAAATTTTCTGTACCTTTTTTCTTGGACAAGGCCTAATGATGGATTGAAACCACAGATGAAACTAGTTGCCTGTACAATAAAAATGTAATGTTGTTGTGTGGGGCTGCCAATGAATATATACACAGGGTGTTTCATAATGTACTCTGGGAATACAAAAATTTATTATAGGACAACTGTAGGACATGTATTTATGAAACCTGTACAGACAGAAGGAACTCAAAAATTTTTTCCTAGTAAGTTGTTTCTCATCATAGTTCACATTTCTGCCGCTAGGCGATGCGTGTGTATGTAGTGAGAAAATGGCCACTTCAGGGGAGAAATCGTTTTGTGTTGGAATATCACATGAGTAAGTCTGTGGTTACTGTGCAACGGGCATTTCGTGCAAAGTATGCAAAGGACCCACCTACAGACAAGACCATTTGTGCATGGTATAAACAATTTACTGAAACTGGGTGTCTGTGCAAGCAGAAATCAAGTGGTCACCCATTAATTGCAGAAGATGACGCTGAACAGGTTCGGGCCAGTTTTCTGCATAGTCTGAAGAAATCAATGGGAACTGCAGCTAAGGAGCTATCAATGTCGAAAACAACAGTGTGGAAGGTTCTGTGTAAGCATTTGCTGTTTAAACCATACTATATCCAAATGGTACAACAATTGTTGGGTGAAGGTCACAGGCACCGGCTTGATTTCCGTTTACAGTTACAAGACTTAATGAGTTCCAATGATCATTTCCTGGAAAAGGTGCAGTTCAGTGACCAAGCGACATTCAATGTCAGCAATGCGGTAAATTGTTGCAATGTCAGAATATGGGGATCTGAAAACCCACATGCCTATGTGGAGCATCAATGTGACTCTCCTAAAGTCAATTTGTTAAATGTGCAATCTCCAGTCAGAAAGTGTACAGTCCATTCTTCTTTGCTGAAGAAACCATTACTGGCATGACATACCTGGACATGCTGCAACTGTGGCTAATGCCACAGTTGCAAAACATACCGATGTTCATATTCCAGCAAGACGAAGTCCTACCCACTTCTACTGTGAGGTTTGTCAGTACTTGAGCACAGTGTTACCAGGACATTGGATAGGGTGTGCGTCTGGAAATGAACAACCACTGATGCTATGGCTCCCGAGGTCCTCTGACTTTACGCCCTGTGATTTTTTCTTTGGGGATATGTCAAAGACTGGGTATTCATTCCACCATTGCCACCTGACCTCACTGATCTAAAGGCACAGATCATTGCAGCAGTGAAGAATATCAATGCATCTATGTTGACGCATGTGTAGCAAGAACTTGAATATCATAACAATGTATGCCGTGTTACCCATGGTGCATACATCACACATCTCTAGTTGTCAAAAAAAACTTTTTCAGTTTTCCTGTGGCTGTGAACAATTCCATTAAGGTAGGTGATTTGGTTTTTTTTTTTTTTAGAAATGTCTGTAATCACAGAGAACATCATGAAACGCCCAGTAGATATACATACACATACATACTTGTGACATGAAATGTCAGTTACCTACACTGACAGCATGCAAGCTGCAGTACCTGATAACGTGGGCACCCACATAAACACACAAACCAAACACACACACATACGCAAGGCCTGACCTTGGGCTATACATATATACACACAATGCCTGAACTCCCAACTTAATGGATTACATTTTCTGTTTGGCTTATGTATGTTGGCACGTGTCACTTGAGCTTCTATGAGCATGACATACCGTATATTCTCGAATCTAATCCACACCTGAACCTAATCCACACTAGTTTTTGCCAATATCTTAAACAAAAAAAAAGTTAGTTCGCGGTTCTAACCCACACCTTTCCTTCAACCGCCCCTTGCCTACAAGGCAGACTGATTGAATAATATTGGATGTTACCAATGCTTGAACTGTTATCTGTAGCCTAAGCAATGCTTTGGGTGGATCTGAAGATGACACTCAATGGGAGGATGATGGTGAAGATAAAGATGACAGTGACCGGGTGATGGATAACAATTGAGTTATGAGTGGTAACGGGGAGTCTGATGAACAATAAATTATAAATATTATATAATATTATAAATAATAAATAAAATAATAAATTATTGTATTGTATTGTTCTTACGGCACGTACAGCAGCTCTATCATTTTTCCAAAATCCAGCTCATGACCGCGAATCTAATCCACACACGATTCTAATCCGCATCTGATTTTTTAGCCCTCGGAAACTGTAAAAAGGGTGCGGATTAGATTCGAGAATATACGGTAATATGGTAAAAATTATAAAAATGAATACAAAACAGAAATGGTGGCAAGTATTAAGATTCCACTGCATGTCCACTAACAAATATTCCTTTGATTAACAAAATAATACTTCACATAATTGATTACTGAACTGCAACCAGTTAAGTCAGAACAAGAATCAACTTCGCCACTGTTGTACATTAGCATGTATCACCATACCAAAAAAGCAGTCATCAACTGATAGCTATTCTCTTGTTCACTGGTTAAGAGTTGTGTGTTAAATCTCTGTTTCCGTTCAAATATTGCTATGTATATATGCCACAGGACAATGCATCTCTTTATACACGAATACTAAGCTACATCTATAACCAAAACTGCAACTTGGTTGGGTCAGCTTTTAAATTAGGTGGAAATGTAAATGGTGTTAACAACAAAGGATACATGTAAGATCCAAATTAAATCCATCTTGCGTGTATCTCTTCCGTCTCTTACTAACGAGACCCTTGATTGGATTGGTCATCTTCATGTTCGACATAGTGTTTGCCATCCTTATGTAAGGTGAGTACTGGCAAATTTCTTTAGAAGATGAACCCAGTTCTGGTCTTTGTTCTTCAACACAAACATGGAGTGGTGTTGCTGATGCAGAAAAATGTTCAGACTTTACGCTGTTCAGTCTAGACTTTCTGCAAGAAAAGCATAACCCCATAAAAAATCACTGCACAATTTTCATCGTATGTGACACCAGCTCCTACTTGGACTGTCAACAAGCATTTGTGAGGAAGAAGACATCTTTTTCAGTTCACAAGCGCTGATACGAACTTGGAGAAGTTATCAACTGAATTAAATAATCCGGGGCCAACATCGGTGAGCAATCTGTCACGCTTCTTAGCAAAGTTAAGCATAAATCACCACCGCACAGCCATTTAATTAATGTCGCCTCGGTACTACTTCACTCCTACGTATACATTACATCATAATGACGATCATTCTAAAGTTCAGTATGAAATTCACAATGTGTCAACAGTATTTCAATTCAATCCTACTCAAAACGAAGCATGAACTAATGGCGTCTCTGCACAGAAGCCTCTCCGTCTTTTATACAACATGAGTAACACCGCACGTAGATCCACACACATATGGCGACTCGCTTGCATTTGAGAAAGTGAAATCGGAAATGAAATTTCCGAACACAGGCAGTGTCGCAGACGTTACTAGATGCAGTTTATACATGGGTCAACGTTAAAATGAATGCGATGGCCAGTTAATAATCTTTCTGTGTTGTAGCGTGATGTACTATTGAGGATTATCTCAATTTTAAAACAACGGTACATTAATATACCCACTTCCTTTTGTAAAGTGTGACCGACATATGTTACTCCACATTTATATTACAAAGTTGGCAATACTCCGTGATGAGAAAGACATTCTAGAATTCACATCAAAAGAAAAGTGAAGCACAAATCACGTACAGTAGGTGTTTATAACATGCACTCATTAATTCCACTTCCGTGCGCGGTCTTTGTCAATTTAATATTACGAAACATACGTGATCTGTGATTCCTATTTTCGCTGTTGACACTGTTGGAATATCACCAGCTCTTATCCGTGCTGTCAAAGTTCTGTAATAATTGTGGAGCGTCTGCCAAAGGTTTTGCGAAGCAAATTTGGAACATCGAATTATGACTGAAATACAGTATATCATAATCACAAAATATAAGTAATAAAAAGTAATAATAATTTATGTAATTGAGGACTAGCAGATTATTCAAAGACAAGTGTGAGTTTATTGTCTCTCGAAGTGTGGATTTTCACGATATATACAGGTAGAGAAAACGTGATAATCCTTTGTTCACTTAAGATTTTGCTGAAAAACTCTATGGAGCAGAGTCCTTTTTGACAAGCTAACAGGTCCCCTGCCTGTCAAGAAGTCCCATCATTGTGTGGAAACCGACGGTTTATTACTGTATTCAGAAGAGCCCGCCACTGCCCCGTATCCTGGGTCAGATCAATCCAGCCCTTACCCACATCCCACTTCCTGAAGAACCATTTTAATATTATGTAATATTTTCCTGTGCCCTATACATGCTACATGCCTTGCTCATTTCATTCTTATTGATTTGATCACCAGAAGTATTTGGTGATGAATACAGATCATCAAGATCCTCCTCTTGCAGTCTTCTCTGCTGTGTTACCTCTTCCCTCTTAGGCCCAAATGTCATCACCCTACACTTGAAGACCCACAGCCTTTTCTTCCTCGTTGTGTGTAACAAAGTTCCATACTTCCACAAACAGACAAAATTATAGTTCATTGTACTTTCAGATAGCATTCTGGAAGACAAGATCTGCACAGAACGATGGGATTTTGCTGACCACTTAGGATGTAGTGCTTTATTCAAATTTATTTATATTATCATAATCATTGTGCAGACTGCATGTGTTGACCACTTGTGACGTGCATTTATTATGTAATTTCAGATGATGTTGGTACATTATCATGTCACATTTCATGACACGAACTCTGACTGTTAAACTGATTATCAAATGACATCTCTTGTAGAGTGACATTTACTGAAATGTGGATGCTGTTTTTCATTTCCATTAAATTACTGTATATGTTCTCTACAAATTAGAAATAATGCCAATCCTGTTACACTTCCTTCTTTCGTGACTGACATCATACTACACATGATACATGTTTGTGGGCCCATATGCTGCATTTCACACTGCTTTCTACTGGCCTGAGCACTTTAATGGCAAAAACGCCTATCCAGATCACAAAACGAAAGCCACTAATACACATCCAGGCAGGGACTTGGGAAAAAATCAACTGGCTATGATGTTATTTTTATTTCAGTCACTAGTCAACTGACCAAGATATTATGGCACAATTAAGATCAATTTTGAACTACTTCTTCTCTGCCCCAAATAACAGGTATCTTTTGGGTATGTAGGCCACATTGAGCTACAAGATTTGAGGCTGGGCCAGAAAATTTTAAAAATAAAAATGTGTAATACTATAGTCTTATGATACCATTAATAAAATAATCACTTGTTAATTCCAAATATGAACTAGATAATCCAGTAAGGCACTCTTAAAATATCTTACCTCTAATCTCACTCCAGAAATCTTTGCATTCTTCATTTCCATTTGGGTTTATTAAAGTCAGTTTAAAATTCTGCCTTGGTGTCACTCATTGTAGGAGGCAAATTGTGATCTGTTATGATCTTTCACAGCCATCATTCTATTTTGTAAGTGGAAAACGTTCTCCACAAATATGTTTTACTGTCCATGGCACACATTTGGCAAGTGAAATGAATATTTCTGAAAATCATGTGCAGGTAATTAGGTATAAAATTTAGCATCCTTTCACGAAATGTTTCTTTTACAACTGAACCAAACTACAATTTTGTCAGTTCCATTTATACAGCTTTATCTGTCATCTCAATGTGATAATTATGTGGTGATAATGAATATGACAAATTTAATTTCACTGTACTTTGGAACTTGAAATCAGTTGCCAAATTCAGTTCTCCATTATCCAATCTTTTCCGAGTAGCAACTGAACTGTAAGTTGGGCACCAGAAATTACTGTTGGTTTATTGATTCTTGACTTTTATATAATTGTAGCATCACCCAATAATGGTTGCAATTACTGGCTCAAACAAGTCACAGTGAATGTGATGAATAAATGAATATACAATCATTTATAGTGTTGTATTATTTCGGGAATCAATAAACCAACATCTTTTAAACAAATTAATGGGATGATGTTCCCAAAACACACAAATTCAATGAGATCTGTGTTTTGAAATGTACTTAACTTTTAATTTTGGTTTGCAGTTCCAAAAGCCAGTTTTATCTGAAAAGCTTTCCTACTGTCATACAGAGGCCATTAAATTGTTTCTCCCTTGTAGCATCATATTTAATAAATTTAGGTGCTTCATAATAGCAATTGAAAATGGCAAATCTTATTGCCATTTCATACCTTTCAGTTTGCTAACATCTTGTTACATTTCCAAAAATGTAATAATTTCACTTGCCAAATCATAAAATACAGTGCATTTACTTTATCACTAAGCAAAGCACAGCAGCTTTATCACACATAAGGCCTACACCTGCCATGTCATCCCACATCTTATTTTGATAGTACCCTATTTAAAAGACTTTGAGAAAACAGTTTTTGTCACTGTCAGATCCCAAATGATGCAGCCCTGCATCTGAGACTTCACTGTGTGGGTAAGAGACTGGTTTGCTTTGCAAATCCAGATACGCCCACCTTCACTACACCACTGACTTCATTCAAAATTAAGAAGTAGACGTGTCTCTCAATGACAGAGAACTTGTATGGAGTCAATATAACTAGTTCACAGCCATTTTAATGCAAATCTGTAGTAACCAGGAGAAACTACAAGACATATCACATCAGCTTTAATTAACTGTACCTGTTTACTTTTAGTTCAGTTACACCCTTCAATTGCAGAGATAATACTGTTGAACAAAACAAAGTCAGATTCTACAAACAGAAGTTGACATTAGAGTGTAATAACTAATACTAATACAATAAAAGGAATGATAATATTACTATTCAAGATGTCTTTCTATAAAACCCCAATAATGCTAAAATGTGTGTGAGTGAAGGACAATGAGTTGAAGCATATGTGGTTGCTATGTATGGTGACTCCTGTTCAGTAAGTTGAAATATAATAGAGCACAATATACAGCAATGTAATGCTGACAAAATATTTCCAGTGAACATTATGCAGAGCAACCATGACAATGATGTGAATACGTATGACTGTAGTAGACTGTGTGTTATTTCCTGAAAGGTACATCAAGAACAGATCATGATGTAATCATGAATGGTCACTTGGATGTTAACGGATTTTTTTATCAAGAAAGTACAGTAAAACAGTAAAGATGCTCTGATACTTATTTGCTGTTTTCACCTCTTGAGCAGTTACCATTATAGGTAAATACTGTCAGTTTAAAAAGTCGAAACTTTCCTACTATATAATCCGTGCTAAGAGGCAAATTATGTGGCAAAAATTATAACAAAAACTATATGCTTTCAGGTTTACAATTGATCTATCCATATGGCACAAATTTAATTTGAGAACTGTAAATATATACTAGTCAGGAAGTCATAAAATATTCCAGGAAACTATCAGATTAACTAATGCTAAGCAAAACTCTCCTTGAAGGATGGCACACTTTAAAATAAATGCCACCGATGAGACTACATAGACTATATAAACCTTAAGAATAAACATTATTCTTTTGGCAGCACTTATATAATAACTCAATAACTAATGTAATGGCAAGATCATGTTTCATTTGGATTACACACACATGTTTCAGTGTAATTTTGAATTCCTGCATTTTATTATAACATTTCAAAACACTAACCAGGTTACCCCATACCTTATTTACTCACACGCAAATTGTAAATATACTAAAGATGGTCTGCATTTAAAGTATATGGGTTTATATTTTGTACATGTAAAGAGTCTAAGTCTTAGTCCTGTTCAATACTTTCAGCATGCACCTGACTTAACCTGGAACAGTCAAATAATTTATAAAATTTAATACTTGTATTTTAGGTATAGGAATGTTCAACTTCTTGTGCTTTTTTTTTTTTTTTTTTTTTTCATAATTATCCTTTCATTTTT
>Ga0123355_10010628_pt1 | contig 14134 bp, 5 predicted proteins | sample TergutEmb28metaG_3_FD_89872 | JGI IMG/M metagenome (GOLD analysis project Ga0123355, IMG submission 89872) | Embiratermes neotenicus P1 segment gut microbial communities from Petit-Saut dam, French Guiana - Emb289 P1 | ecosystem: Host-associated > Arthropoda: Insects > Digestive system > Gut ... | reverse complement strand
TGTGAGGATTGATAATAGTACCTTCGAGAGGGTGGAAGAGTTTAAATATTTGGGAACAACTTTAACAAATCAAAATTCTATTGCAGAAGAAATTAAGAGCAGAATGAAGTCAGGAAATGCTTGCTATCATTCGGTGCAGAATCTTTTGTCTTCCAGGTTGCTATCCAAAAATTTAAAGATCAAGATATATAGAACTATAACTTTGCTTGTTGTTTTGTATGGGTGTGAAACTTGGTCATTGACACTGCGGGAGAAAAGTAAGCTGAAGGTGTTTAAGAACATGGTGTTGAGGAGAATATCTGGACCTAGGAGGGATGTGGTAACAGGGGAGTGGAGGAGATTGCATAACGAGGAGCTGAATGACTTGTACTCCCCACCCAATAATGTGTGGGTGATAAAATCGAGAAGAATGAGATGGGCTGGGCATGTGGCGTGTATGGGTGAGAAGAGGGGGGTGTATAGTGTCTTGGTGGGGAAACCGGAGGGAAGGAGACCACTGGGGAGAACCAGGCATAGATGGGTGGATAATAATAGGATGGATCTCCAGGAGGTGGGATGTGGGTATATGGACTGGATTGGGCTGGCCCAGGATAGAGACAGGTGGCAGACACTTGTGACTGCAGTAATGAACCTTCGGTTTCCATGAAATGCTGGGAATTTCTTGACTAGCTGCAAACCAGTTAGCTTCTCAAGAAGGACTCTGCACCATGGAGTAAGTAAGTAATTACAAATCTGTAGTCCTGACTGGCCAAAGGAATACCTGAACACAATTTAGGTCGTCATTTTACCCAGTGGTTTTAGTGTATTTCTTCAAGCACAAACATGTTAATAAAGGCACTGCTGGTAGCATTTCGTATGCATACAGGATGTCCTCATAGCTTAAAAGATTGGCAGTGTACATAAAACTGAACACTGTGGACATTCACATGATCTTTATACCTTCTCAGCTGTTCTCACTCAAACGGAATGCTTTTATGTTGATTTCATGTCACTGGAATACTTAGGTCTACATACAAAGTGTCTGACACTTTTCCCCAATTTTAACTAAACCTGGATTTTCATGAGAAACCAAATTTTGGTTTTCTTGGCAGTTCTTTACAGAAGTCCCCAAAATAAAATTTTACAAAAATCTGTTCCAGTGACAGCTGCACTGACACATGCGGACAAATGCACATGATGATGGTAATAGGCACTTTCTAACTATGTGAATGCACCAAATGAATTATATACATACAGATGATAAGAAAAGCATGACACACAAATATGCATGACAAAGAAGTCAGGCATTCTTTACATAACTGATAGTTTTTTTTTTCTTTTATTTCTACAAAATGCATCACAACTGGCTCACTGTTTACCAACCTGCGGATAATACTGGGGAGCAGGCCTTGGCCGAACGGGGTTGTAAGGTCTTGGAACACTGTTGCTTGTGGGGTTAAGCTGAAAACATAACAGAAACATTTCTAAGCTTCAAAGAACTTCAAACACCAGTAGCTAAGAATACCATAAAATTATGACTAACAAAAGGCCAATATTTTAATAGGAGCCATCCCGTTGTGGCACAATATTGTAACAATTTATTATGTCAACACATTTAGGCCTATCAGGGTAAATATTTATGATAATATATTTTTTCCATAATTTTTCCCTCATGATCAGGGGACTTAACATCTTGCAAGTATCAGAATACGTCTGTTTCTCAAAAGTCAGTGACAATGGTTAATTCATTATACCAGTGTTGGGTAGGGGTGACTCGTTAGACTAACATTACACAAGGCTCATTCATTTTATATTATTAAATATGCAGTATAATATCCAGTGCCTGATATGTATTTTATATATGCCTATACAACATTTTGGAAGCTGGCTCCACACTTATCTTCAGGTGAGTGGTTGTCACTATGACAGATCTATGTTTACTTTTAATATTGGCTGAACAAATCTGAACAGAACACAGGACGTCAATATTAACCACTGACAGGTAGCATGATGTTACCCAATTAATCTCTTACTACTTCAACTTCAGCTCATTCAAGCTGCATAGTAGCAAATAACCTACTCTGATGGACCCCTTAGTAAGAATTACTCTCAGTTACTGATTAAAAACAAAGATTCTATAAAATATTCTGTTCATATAAATATTACAAACAGTAACTGGTATGGTTACAGTTTCTTTCCACATATTTACATTAGTAACTCATTTTTATGATACTGAATTACTTCATCTGGACAGATGTTTTCTGTTGTGATTAATTTTACTGTATGAATACAGCATATGTTCATATACTGCATGTCTTACTACTGAAGTACATAGAATATATATCTCTTAACAGTGTGTATCATTTTATTATAAGATCACAGTTAGATGTTACATTATACAGAAGATGGGTGCACAATTTCCATGCACCTGGTCCCCTAGGCAACTAAATGTTGTCCAGTGGCACCTAATATTTCTGGCATAATTATCACAGTTTCTTTTCTTACAAAAATGTGTATCACTTCACACAGGCAAACCTAAAATTGTGGGTCCCCAGTACAGAATAGGCCATATAACCCTTATGGCATCTTGAATTTGGAGGTGGCTCCTAGATACCGTATATTACTATTACCCTATATTGTAACGCCGTTAATGGCATCACTGATGGTCCCTAACCACATACACACTGTTGTCTTTCTTTCTTGATTTTCACAGACCACATCTTTATAAGAATAACTTCAAGTTGACATGTTATGTGGAACTAGTGCCAATAACAATATTTATTTCCAATCCTTCTGTTGTTTGAGCTGCTGGCATTCAGTTACTGCATGATGACGACAGATTGACATGTATTAACATCTTACAATGAAACTTCTGGGTCATAACATCTAGTAAGGTGAATTATACAGGGACACCATCCAATTTGACACATCAGTCCACACTCAGAATACTTCATTTGATTGCATACAAACTGGCAGTCATCACTATCCCAAATTGCCAAGAACTAGAGTCCATACATCTTAGTTTAATACAATGCAGCTGACATTAAGTTCTGTACCCACCACATTTAAAAAAATTGTTTGCCTAACATGCAAACAGAGTGAATGCATACCAAGAATCAACTACTTGAGAAATTTTTAAAATTAAATATGAAATTTTTACAAAATTTTCCTACACAACTTTTAAAACAAAACATTGTTTCTTGAAACCAATCTGAAAGTTGAATAAAGAATTTTTTTTGAAAGTGTACTGACATCTGAGGACAGACAATGGGTAAGCTTCCCATGTAAAAGCAAAGGAAAAGTTGTACCCATGCATGTTATAAAGGCATGTGGATGATTTATAGCCCCACACATACTTAACCTTGTAAATAGGAGGTAAGTGGTAAGCTTCACACCCCAGCCACTTCACCCCTTGGGACAGCTACCTTGGTACCACTGAATAGGAGGCTAAAGCTCTGATGTACCCAATACGTCACATGATATATCAAACGACAACAAAATCACGCCATCACAAATATTCAGCAAATATATTTGCTATTCAGTAACTGTGGGTTAATCAGTAGAGATTAAAGGGTTAGTACAAGGTTTTGAAGTGCTTGAGGCACTTCCCGATCTTCACCAAGAGCAAAACCAGACAAAAGGGTCTGACGTGATTAAAGCATAAATGCTCTGTTAAGAAAAGCATTTGCAAACATTGAGAACCAAGGGAACAGCCACTATCTTGTACGATTTGCTCTGAGAACAGCATGGTATCTATGCTTTACAAGCATATACTGCAGTCAGATATCAGGGCAGAACCAGTAAATTAACACCACATAAAATCACCAACATGGTGAATTACACACACCAGAATACAACTATGTGAATATGATTGGTAAAGATAATGGCTATAACAAAACTACAATGATGGAAGCGGTGTTAGTCCTGTCCCAATTCATGGACTTACCACCAGTAAACTGAAAGTGAGAATGATGGTACTGCTTGTTAGCTAAGCAAAGGGAGCTGAGGAAATGTAGAGGCAGAGGGTAATGAAAACATGAAGCACTGCAGTTTGACTCCTGTTCATCTTACACTTCAAAGAAAATATAAAATATGAAATCAGACATGTTATATAAACAAGTCAACACGCTCACATGAGGATACTAAACAAACCTAGTGAGGCAGAAGCAACAAACACCCTTACAAATCACCAATCACACTGAAGCAAGCAGTGAAAATGTGCAGCAACTACTCCCGTAAAGCCAAAGGAAATGTCACAAAGTTCTCATATTACTTGACATTGTTCATGGACCAAACAGTAAGAAGCATGTTCATCATTTAACCCAGACACAGCACAAGCTGTTACTAAGGACATTTAGTAGCATGGCCCTGGCCTGAAAGGTTCTGTGTTTGTTACACAGTTTGTGAGGTACAAACTTACAAAATTAAGAAAAAATAAGATGCCTCTGAAAGAAGTTCACGCCTTATACAGTAAACAATTTCTGACTGATGTTAAGTTATTTTGCAAGGTAATAAGCAAGGACATTCCAGCAGCAAGCACAACACTGTCTAACTTTACACAATTCTACAGCATGCATTCAAGAGGACAAATATGACATATGGTCAAGACATAAGAACTGTACAAATGTATATCTGATTTTGATGAAAAAATATTTCTCCAATGCCAACATGTTGAAAAACAGTACACAGGGTGCAGGTGAATATAGAAAGCATGCTGCTGTGCAAAAAGTTGGCGGAACTGTACGAACAAGTCTTACAGCCCTTTCTACATACTTGTCCCAAATCTGAAACCACCACCCACCAAATGGGGAGGAGGAAAAAAAGCTAAGCCAAAGAATAATAAAGATTTGGGTCTTCTGGGATGCAACGCTAAGTCACTGGGTGAGTGATGCTTATTTCAATGGAAGGTTGAAAATAAACTAATTCAGTAAAGCAAATTTCACATCCCAGATGGCCTGAATCCCCCAACTTCGGCAATGCGAAAACCTCACATCCCCTAAGAATATTGTCATGCAATCAGCCTGTACTGTAAACAGTACACTCTAGCTGCAGAATGAAGTTAAAATGTACACACTAGTCCAAATCTCAGATCAATGCGAGAGAGAAAGAGGGGGGAGGAGGAGGGAGAGAGAACATGCAGAGAGACGGACATTCTTGTGCAGTTACTAGTGACCAAGCTGATTATAACAAATAATCTCCGCATACGTCTTGACAAACTCACTCACACACTCCCTCCCCCGAGAATGTTACATTTATAGAAAAGTGATGATGCTGCCGGTCAATTCAAACATGGTTTCCAATTCACCCTATAACATGCTATGAAGGCCCAAAAGGGGAGTACAGGTATAGTTCTAATCTTTCTTTAACCTTGGCACTAGAGGGAGTTGTGGGGTAAATTCTAGGCCCCAGCTGCTTTACCCCCAATGAAAGAAATCCAGTACCCATTGTACAGTAGCCTGGGTGGGCCCCAGGAGCAGTCTGGATGGGTGTGGATCCCCGGACCATCCAGCGCACAGTGAGTCACTAGACTGACTGAGCCATCTTGGCCCATTGGTTTCCTATTTACAGTTTTAAAGTTTCTGCAAAAATGTCATACAGCTGAGAGTTTAATGGCATTTCCTGGCCACATCACACAGCAAATATGTTGCAGAACTGATGGAACTATCAAAGGAGTAGTATGGACAGCCAACATGCAATGAGGAGCCAAAACATTGCATTCGCTGCTTAAAAAGTGATGCCATGGCATACCAATTTTGCATGTTTGGGCCCTTCCAGTGACACTTCAGAAAATTATGTACTAGACTAATCCAACTGTGACATGGAACCAGTCCAGCAGCACAGACCAACATGATGTTATCACTGTTCAAACTGTTACTGCATACCTGTATTACTCACTCGCAATCAAAACGTGTTCATACACTTCATCTCAAACCTTATGACCCTCAGGCAACTCAAAATTCACATAAATACATAAACTATTCTGCCTCACTCTAAAGTGATTTTGTCCTTGTGTCCTACACTGAAAAAAAGAAATAATACCAACCATTTACAAATGCTGATGATGTAAAGTGCTACAAAATTACATTCCTAAAAAGTCATGATAATGGCAAAATCATTGCATTTCACTCAACAGATATCTGGGGAGAGAGGGAAATTTGGCACACTTTTCACACTATAATTTTTCACTTTTTTTTCTGTACTCACCAAGTTAAATATAAGGGCACACATGGCTAGTAACACTCTTGGGATAGACACACATTTCATGCCTCTCATAAGGAGTAGGAGATAGAGGCTTTTCCCTAACCTCTGTACCATATGCGAACCTGCCCCACAGATGGGGCAAGTTGGCATATGGCAAAGATATGTGGAAAATGAAGATGCCAACTTTTTAAGGTCTAGAACATACAAATTAATATAAAGTTTTATAAAACAAATGTGTCAGACATAGGTTATGCACAACAATGTGTTATTACGGTGATAAAATATCTGAGGAACAATAAAAAAATTGGCACGAAATTCAACACATTTACTTGAACTGAAAAAGGAGATTAAAAGGAAAGGTAAGTCCATATGACACTAGCCTACTACCAGTAACGTATATTGTCATCCTAATAAAGTGTTCCATTCCCAGCAGACTGGAAATTTAAGCAAACACAGTTGGGACTGCCATCAGGGCATTCCTCAATGACCACAACTTAGCAATCTGTGCACTAAATCCACAGTTCTCTGGAAGCACCACGACGGCAAAAGCGGGAAGTATCGTCAGAGTCTTCGTCAGTGTCGCCTGCAGTTTTGGAGGTTTTGAATTTTTGTGTTCAGCTTTTGTGAATCTCTCCACAGACATGTGGTATGCTTCTCTTTCTTACCCTTTCAGCACAGTTCTTTCCCAGTTTGTTCCATGCCTCATGTTGTACCAGGTGTCAACGCATTTTTGACACGGGTATCAGTCACACGCTTTGCTCTTGTGTACATCCTTACTCTTTTTGCATACAGTCTAGCAAGGTTTTCGAACATCCTCTGTGGCTGCAGGATGTGTTGATGATCATTTGGGATGATCATAAAAATCAGCGAAAGTTCACTGTTGCTGAGGAGCAGCTCCATCTGGAACCCAAGCTTCTGTAAATTTTTTATTTTGGAAAATATCCTCACTGAAGGGACAAATTCCAGATGGAAATGTGATTTGATATTTGCGAGAAAAGGAGTCAGATACAAAGATGTGTGGGCACAAGGAATGTCACATATTGTCACTGCTCTGCCTGGACAGTTATATGGGCATGATAAGCATGGTTCACATATGCTGGATGCAATCCACTGAAGCACTTGTCAATAGGCTGGCGTTTATGGCTGCGATGTGGAGGGAAGTTGAGGACACTCATGCCATTCTGCTTGCACTAGTCTACTGCTTGCAAGGACAAATGCAAATTATGGTTGTCTAGTAAAAGAAATATTGGTCTCTCATTTGGAGGCTTAGCATCTGCTGCTCAATGTTTCACATATCTTACAAAATGCTCCTTCATCATCTACCCAGATGGGTGGAATATTTGTTGAGTGTGTCAAATGTATTGTATGTACAATCTCAGTGCTGGTGAGGTGCTGTTTATGTCAGCATCTCATACTCTGTTGCAGTACATCACCAAAATACAAAAAGGAAAACTGAAAATCTTTCATCATGCTCCTTGTTAACCTTGCATGTTTTCGTACAGCTCTCACACCTTGTAGCAATGCATCACCTTCCGTTCTGTATAGTCACAAAAGTTTCTGGAAGGTGCCCACACATCTTTTCTCCAAAACAGGAACCACTTCCTTAGGCACCCACCTTGTGGACTTATTGTGGAACTGCAACACACCATGGATATAGCAGGTGAATCATGTCTGTTCAACATGCCAGCCACTGCTATCATCTCAACACAACAGTTTTCTCTTTTGACAGGTTCAGCCTCCACACCTGCCTACAGCATTGTGACTCTGCAGGCTTGGGCCCTGTCCAGTGGTGTAAGTTCACACTACACACCCCATTTCTAAACTTCCCACTCCCCTCGTGCATCTGCTGTGGAGATAAGCATGTGTTATGGTACTGCAACCATGCCGCGATGGATTTCAATGGGTCTGCTACTGTCACAACCAAGAAACATATCACAGAACATTCCTCCTTTATGTATGCTTCCAACATGGATGCCACCTTCACACCTAAGTGACATCAGTAAGCCCACACTTCAAATCTACCATATACAATACACTTCTAATCAATGCTGATAACTTGCTGTGCCTACAGCTGAACACAACAGAGTGTCAGTCTTTTTTTTTTCCATACTTTCAATTTTTTATCTGACTAACCCTCATAAGTGTTTTAACTAGCTGTGCTAATTAAAATATTAAATACACATACAGAGTATTCTCAAACCCCAGGTTACAAGAGCAGTGTGATGGCTCATAAATGCCAAAAATAACCCGAACTATTTACATACTATGCTATAAAATCCGCAGCAATTTGGCAAGATGGTCAGTAGTATCAAAAGGTCAACATATCATCTATGGATTCTGAATCATGAGCACAAAACTCTGAGAGCTGATGATATACAGTATACTGATTCTCAGTTGCCTCTGCGTATAATACAATTTTTGTACTTGATCAAAATTAATAAATCTACATCAAGAGTCATTCTAATATCTACAATTGTAGGATCCAATGGGGGATGCATACAGATAAGCCAATCACTCCTGAAATAAACGTGAGGAAAAACTGCTCATCCACAAGATATCATTCTGGTACCAGCTACTATTTTACAGTAACAGCAATAATATTGTCACAAGAGGTACAGGAAGCTGTCAAAAGATGTGAGTTTCATCATGGTTAAGTATACTGGGGAGGGAGTTGTGCTCACTTTTTTTTTAAACTTCTGCATCAGAATTAAATGAAAATTACCTTTTTGCTCAGGTGGACACAACACGCCAGCTAAAGGGGTGTAAAAGAACATCCACCAGTCGCCCAGTCTTAACATCAACTTGACAGACGACCTGTGGCCTTCAGCAGCATACTAACCATCTATTATAGTCACTTTAAAGTTAAGCAAATTGTAACACTGTCATTCCATTACTCATGAACATCCCATACAACAGCCCATCCCAATGTTCCCAATCCTGAGCCAAACTAATACAGTCCATACCTTCCACACTAGTTCCAGACATCCACTTTCAATATTATTCTCACATTTATGCCTGTTGTCAAAGAGGCCTCTTGCCTTCAGATTTTCTGCCAAACTCCCCAAAACAAAAACATTATAATAGTCTACAAATTCCAAATTTGTCAGTCCACTTACATTATAATGCATCTCAGTCAAAAGAGGTAACTTACATTATGCATCGAGATGGGTGGCTGTGACATCCGAATAACCTGTCCTGGCTGTGGAACCATTCCTGGCTGAAATGCTGGCTGTCCACCAACAAGACCTGCCCAACCATTACACACTGCCTGAACAGCTGCTGCACTCAAATTAACTGGAGGTGCCACAGTGGCAGAGGGCAGGGTAGTTGTCCGTTGCTGTGTGGTAGGTTGGGAGAGAGTAGTCACTACTTTATTACTAGATACCACCTGATGGTGAAGAGTGGTATTTGCAATGACAGAATGCTGCTGCTGCTGCTGCTGCTGCTGCTGCTGCACTGGTGGCAAACCAGGCTGCTTAGTCCACATTCCTGCACTTGTCACGGGTGTACTACCTTTATTGCTTGCAAGCAGAAGCTGTGAATCTACTACTTTACTTGGCCAGTAATCTTCAAATACTGTCCCTGGTGGAAAGTAACTCTTAATATCACTCAGACTTATAACTGAACACGTCTCACTGGCAAACAGTTCATTACGAATTCCTTGCACTTTACAACAAAACTTCAGATATGCCAGGTCCCAGCCCTCCAGCTTCTCTGCTTTTAGTTTCAAGTTATCTGTCTCACCTTCAAAATAGAAAAGCGGGACATACTTGAATCCATCTCGCACAGTGTATGGAACCACAGATTCACCATTAATACGGATAAAACCACATTTGTCCTTGGGATTGCTTGAGCTTAGGAGTAGTTTGTTGTAACAGACATCCAGAAAGTTATAAAACTCTCCTGCATCCTGCAATCGCACAACCAAGTCCTTGGACGTAAATGGGTCACGGCCAAATTGATTTTCACAATGTCTTATATTTACCTCATTCAAAAGTCTTGCTTCAGGGTCTGTAATGTAATAACTACGGATACAGGTGCAGCTATAAATGTCTGAATGTAGATAACTCAGGTACTTATTAAGAAGTTTCATTTCTACCATCCGCACTGCACAGTACTTCTCACCATAGCGGAAGATAAAAGGAATATGACATTTACCTAGTGTTACCCAACCAAACCTGCCCCTCACACTATCTTCGTCACACGGTGGCTTTTTGTCTGATTCACCCCCTGTCCCAGGTTTCTTATCCTTCTCGCTACTTTGTTTCATCTGACCATTTGATCCACGCTGAAGGTATTGCATTATCCCGGGTTGTCCAGGTTGCACAATGTGTTGCTGCACTTGGCCACCCTGTCCAACAGGGCGGGCTGCATTGGAAGCCATCTTCGCCTTATTCGCTTCCACCATTTTTGCTGCCAATTCTCGGATTTCTGCCTCATCTGGCCTCTCTTGTTTAACTGTCACGTTCCCAAGGGCTAAACAAAATAAGCAATTCATAAGTCCCATAATTTATACATAGTTCCAACACATGTCCATTACATAAATGTGGTCATGAAAGCTGCCTAAAATATCACATCCCAAGTCACAATGTAACCTGCAGTCTTTTCACTTCTACCATCCAGTTGCAGACACTTCTTTGTAGAAAGAAACCAGCAAAATTCTAATAAAAAATTAATAAAGCCCTTCAAATTGCACTCAGATCCTGCTTCATAAACTCTGTAAAATACACCTAATCACACTACAGAATGTATCACAGATCTCTTAACACTGGATATTTTTCAATTTGACAGATGTTGCCATTTTTGTGACACAGTAATATAATAATGGGGTCAATGTTTTTACGCCCTCGTTTTCGCAATATGTATAAACTTATTACCATATCCCAAAAAGCGAAGTATGCATAAACGTCCGTAACCTTGAAACAATGACACTCGTCTCTGAAAAGCAAAATCTTTCGCGGCGACAGGCCTCCACGACCAAGCAATCGCACTGTGTACAAACTACCTTCGCATATCAACACCTCATTGATTTTGTCATATGTACTTAGTATACACCTTTACGCTATAACATACCTTTTCTGTTTACAACTTTCAAAATATGTATTCTTTCAGTAATCCTACCTGGTAATGTTGTTGTAGGCTTCGCACTGGTTGGTAAGGCGGCAACCGAGGGTAACGCCATTATACGTACTTTCACGTTGCTTCAGCCATGTAACAATTGAAAAGAGTAGAGCGACTGTGCATTTACAAACAGTAATAGTATAAAACAGCTGCTACTACTCTATTACGAAACATTTTGTTTAATTTTTACACGATAACACAACACTGAATAAAGTTATCGTACGTATAGCATTCCCACTTTTTTACATACATGTACAGAACGTCACACATTTCTTCCCTTCGATTTGAAAGCCAAAGGGAAATGCCCCACCTAGCCTCGCATACAGGGCTTCCATTTTCTCTATATCCGTTTTTCTCCACCTGTGAGTCATTCTCGTCAAATGGCGGTCATAGCCAGACACTAACCAATCACAGCGTGCCATGTGGCTACAACAAAAAGACTACGCAATAGTTGTGATGACGTCACAAGAAATTTTGTGTACCTCGCAGTGAGGCTAGAACATACATTTCCAAGGTCTTCTATGAATGCATGCTTATATATATTCATTTCGAGAACATATTGCCAAATATGACTCCAGAAGTGGATACTAGCTCCTGGTTACTTCTTGTTTCGTTGTGACTCAAAAAGGAGTTGTTTTTTTTTAATTGCCGTGTCCTTAAAATTGAGGTGTTTAATATGGTAGCAATTAAGGATAAAAATCAATACACTACCATAACCTCCTGTCTTATTGATTTCCTTCCTTTTTATATAACCCCAATTGTAAACATTGTTGTACTTCATTTTATGCGACTAACCTTAAAATATTTGTTGCACATGACATGTAAGGGCTCTTCCAAAGAAAGCACCTAACGACTAATATGGTAAGAGGGGCCTGAATGCCGAAATGGCTAACCATTGTTAGAATTTGATAACATTAGAAGAAAAGTCTTCATTGGAGAGGTCTTGGCATGGTACTCATACGTTTATCACTTACAAAACAGGCCACTTTCAGGTCTACGGTCAAATACCAGAAACATTTTCGGAAACAAACCCGGTATACTCTCTCTTAGCCGCTACTGCAAGATTGGCTTCCGGTTCAATTATAACTTCATCCTATTTCTACGGTAGATACTCCTGTCCGACAATAGCACGGGTATGACGGAAATCTGTCTGCGCCTATTTTTTTTTTCTGCCCGCTCTAACGTTACCGTGTGCCTACTTAAATTACACTTGTTACGCAAGAGTGTAGAGACGTAGCACACCCTTACAAAACGTGCTACAGCTGAATAGGTTTGGTTAAGAAACAGGAAGTCCTCAAGCACCCAACAAATAAAAATATATTGTTGAATGCTGTCTTTTACATGAACAAGCTATACATTCAGCGCTCATGCGCACGAGTAGCGTTTAGGACGACCCAACCGTATCTTGTAGCGTCAACTGCCACGAAGGATTTAGTACAAAAACTGCACACTTCCAGGCGGTTTGGGAAGGTTGCCAAGATGCTGAAGAATCGACCGTATGTGCTTCTCAATAAGGGTGAAAGTTAATGTAAGAGGAGCTACATTTTAGACCTTACAGTAGTTCTTCCATGTTTGTATATACACAATGTTCTACACGCAACAAGGATCATTGAGAGAGCGTTGAGACTTACTATGCTCAAAAAACGAATCCCGCCTTTCTATTCCAGCAACACAGAATTTTAATTAAATTAATATTAACACTGTAATTGAAGCAATGGGCATCCGAAGTTCAAATATCACTTAAAACCCCGGATATGATCGATGTTATCGAGTACATTTGCCTGGAAATGTGACCTTGGAATTCTTTCGCACGAAGGAAATGTTACACGTTCCGAAGATTTGGCGTCATAGAAACAGTCGGAAGGAGGAATGGCATAATTGCATTTATGTAGCACGGGCAGTACTTGGTACCTTTACATGTAATTCACTGAAAACAACACAGCTTTATAAATAGACTCTTGGCGCGTGCGTACATAGGCACAACAGATCGCCTAGATACGTAACAATACAAAATTTTCGTATGTTTGTATCACACCTCATTCCCACAGCCACCAAAACCATAAGAACAAATTCAAACACGGACAATTATTGACGTGTATACAAATTGAAAAACATATTACAGCATAAATAGGAAAAGTAACAAAGAAGAACCATATTTCATAATTATATGGTAACCGGTGTCCTCTGAGCCTGATCAGAATTAAAATTGGTCTGAGATGTGCATGTGTTAGTTAAACTTAACAATTTCGCCCATACTACGTATGAGAATAAATGTTTATATTAGAGTTTCTCGCATGTTAACTTATCTTATGATATGCATTTGTACTGCCGAAAATACAGATATACAGCGGAGTTTGCTTCACTGCGCGAAGTACTGGAACCTGTTCATTAATAAGGATTTAATTAATTTCCTCAGCGACATTTGTCTAACGGTAGATCCTAAAAATGAGTGGGTTTACTTCCGCTAACAGCATCTCGTCAACGCAAGCGGCCTTGACAGAACCACGGCCTCGTGTCTAGCAGAAGCTGTACAGAAGACAAGCCTTCTTCGGAATCTCCCATTTCCTTCGCCAAATCGCCATCTACTGCGAGTGATAAGTGTACCTAGCCATTAACCGATCAATCATTCATTCATACGGAATGAGTATTCCAGTGAAATCGCTAGTGTATGGTAAATATGCAGTTATTTATTAACAATGCAACAGTTGATTAGCACTCCTATATTGTTTTCGGGAAGGCCCGGGATCGAATCTGGACCTAGAGACTGGTTACTCGTGACTGAAATATTTCGGTCGGCTCCATCAGCCTCTCCAGGCAGCTGCTAGAACACCAC
>Ga0123355_10010627_pt1 | contig 14135 bp, 14 predicted proteins | sample TergutEmb28metaG_3_FD_89872 | JGI IMG/M metagenome (GOLD analysis project Ga0123355, IMG submission 89872) | Embiratermes neotenicus P1 segment gut microbial communities from Petit-Saut dam, French Guiana - Emb289 P1 | ecosystem: Host-associated > Arthropoda: Insects > Digestive system > Gut ... | reverse complement strand
GCAGAGCGGAACATATACCAATTGGTCAACGGATTTGGTCAGCGCGTGTTTGGGACACCGAATGAGTACAACGCTGCCCGCTATATGGCAGCAGAGTTCGAAGCTGCCGGTGCGGAGGATGTGGAGGTCATCGTCACATCCAGAGCTGACATTGGAAGCGGCAGACTTGCTTTTGCCGGTGAGTTGCCTGACATTTACGGCTTTGCACGTCCCGACAACGCAACCTGGGGCGCGGCTGTAGAGGCACCTCTTGTTGACCTCGGTACGTTCCCGAACCTCACGGTTCCGGAAGACACGACAGGTCCGATTATTGGCGCGATTCGCTTCCACAGCAGAGGCGGCGGCGCAGCCAACCAATTTAATGTGCACCTCATCCCACCTGTGCTTGAGGCATTGGAAGAGGCAAATCCGGGACTTACAATTCCCCATTTTGTACTTGCGGCAGAGGCACACCCTGAAGTGACAGAACAGCGCACCATTGACGTCATCAACCACTCCATTGCAAGTGACGGCGGCAGAGGAAATGACTTCTTTGGCGGCAACCGTATTGCCTCTCTTCAAAATGCGGCGGCAGCAACTGCACAGCCTCGCCCATTTGTTATCACAACATTGCTCCATTTAGAGCAGGCGGTAGAGCGTGCAGCATCTTTCGAGACGGTTGAGCGCTATGTCCGTAACACAGTGGCTTCCGTTTTCGCCAGAATCCCTGCCATCACAGACACACCGGATATGATTATCCTATTGACTGCTCATATCGACAGTGTACCGCCGTCTCAAGGCGCAGCGGACAATGCATCCGGTTCAGTAGGACTCCTTGAAATGGCACGCCGCTTTGTTGGCAATGAAAGCAATATTGAACTCCGTTTCCTCGGCGTTGGCGGACATGAAGGCGGCGGCGTCGGTGGCTTGCACTTCAATGGCGACCGTATGGCTGCTGCCGGAGAAGTACCCATCTCCATTAACTTGAATATGGACATCGCAGCATCCGCTTCCATAGGCATTGAAGAAGCCCTCGGCAGAGGCGGTCCTCTCAATGCGATATCTATGGATCTCCCCGGTCTTGCAAGCGGAAGAGTGAGAGCAGGCGAAGTGAACTTGCCCGCATACCTTGTTGTAGGTGACGCACTCAATGTTTGGTCACCCGGCGATGTGGGTATTAGCACGGTGAGACCATTCCGCTTTGGCGGTTCTGACCACGTGGCGCATAACACCCGCGGTTTCGAGTCATCCAGCATGATCACCGTTTGTGACTGCTGTAATTATCTGGAAATCGGCTATCATAACGCATTGGATAACTTGGAAGATAACTATTGTTTCTATCGCTTTAGCTTGGTTTATGAGCTCATGGCAAACGCTTTGCAACGCGCCATTGACCAAGAAATCACCAGACGTGCACATCTCCGTTTGGACACAGAAACAGGCGTACTGACACTTGCTAACGCGGCGCAAATTTGGCAAACATTTGATACCCTAGCAGGCACAGTGGTTGTAGACGGAACAAATGTCCCGTTTGCAATTGAGTATCCTGCAACATCCGTCGCAATCCCGGAAGCGGTGGGTGCAGATACATACTCTTTCTTGCACAGTCACTTTACGAACTCAAACAATACCACCTTTTTGAGAGCCACAGGTGGAGTGACACCAAAAGCTTACTGGAGTGCAGCGGATAACGCAGCGGCAAGTCGCTTCCACAGCCGTATGGTTCCAACAGCCTTTGGTTTTGTCACATTTGAAGCCAGCGGAAATGGCAGCCTAGAGGGCGAACTCAGCACAACAGTAACCGCCGGCGGCACCTTGCAGCCAAGCCAAGTTCCGGCTGCCGCCAGCGACAGCGCAGGCTATGCGTTCTCCCATTGGAGCAGCAGCGCCCATGCGGGCGAGTTCACAACAGAAGAACTCCTCGCACTGGAAGTCACGGAAGACACCACATTCACAGCCGTTTTTGACCGTGTGATGAGCTTCACTCTTCCCGCAGTCATTAGAAGAAACCAAGGTGTAGACGCCGGGCTAAGCATACTATCAGAGGACATCGAGGGTGTACGCTGGACATCCAGCAATCCCGCATTGGCACGTGTAGACGCAAACGGTCGCGTCACCGCGACTGCTACAAGCGGTATTGTCGTCATCACTGCAACTACCCTCTGCGGCAGCTTCAGATACAGCGTGACGGTTCGTCTTTCTGCATAAGTTTTGTAAGTTGCACAATCGGTACGAATCAAAGGGGGACTGTCGAAAGACAGTCCCCTTAGCACGACAATACAATGTAAAACCGATCACTCCGAACCCGGGTGATCGGTTTTGTTTTGCTGCTTTCGCACAAACACCCATCACTTCAAGTGATGGATGTAATTGCATCTTAGGTGTCAAATTGTACATCTTACATGCCGATTTGTACAGCTTAGTGGAATTTGATTGTTTTTTGAAGTATAGTGTGTTAGGCTAACTTCTGCTTTGACTATATGGCGAACTGTACACATCTTCTGCTCATGTTCATACCACCGTTAAGAAGTCTGAAAAATAATTTGCAAAATTTTTCAAATTTATATTGACATCCGTGTCATTATGAGTTATTATAATGACACGGATGTCAATTAAATGACTTGGGACTTGATAGGAGGACAGAATATGCCAAAAGTCGATCAGAGACATTTTGAAGAAAAGGCAAACAAAATCGTAGATGCCGCAATCAGGGTTTGCAAAACAAAACCGGCCTACGCCGTGACTCTGCGAGATGTAGTAAAAGAAAGCGGGATTAGCCAAGGGGGGATGTACTGTTATTTTTCCAGCATTGACGAAATTTTTGCTGAAATTCTAAATCGTGCGTACAGCGAATTTCAGCTCGGTGATACCGTTGATGAGGTGTTCCAAAGCAATCAGCCTTTACACGAGGTAATCATGGACTCTTTTGCGCTGCTGGGGCAGTTAGCGGATCGTATGGTTGCACGATATGGAAAGTTGCTCTATGAGATCAACACCCTCTACGCCAATGAGCCGGAAAGGGCAGTGAAAATTATAGACAGGATTCGGGTCACAAATGATACCAATGTGGTGATTGGAAAGATTATGACGCTGATCGAAGCAAATATTGCAAGTGGTGTTTGCCGCCCCGTGATGCCAAAAGAACATATCTTACTACTCATTGGAGTCACGATTCAAGGAATTACGGCAATTATCTTTCCACAAAACGCTGAGCAATTAAAAGCACAAACCGGTGTAAAGGAAGAGTATGCAACAGCACAGGGTATGATGAAAATTTTAGCACAAACAGTACTTCGATTAATTGAAATCAATGAAAGTGAGGAAATAAAAGATGGGAATTAATTTTGGGTTTAACGAACTGGATCAGGCCTTTGCGTTTTTCATGGACATGCTGCCGATCCTCTTACCGATCTTGCTGATTGCAGTAGTTGCCATGACAATTGCCTTAATTAGCCTACTCCGAAAGAAGTTACCCTTTGGAGACAAGGCGCTATGGCTGGTTGTTATCGTACTGATACCAAATCTGGGACCAATCATCTACTTTACGGTAGGATCAAAAATGCTGGATGATAAAATGGCAAGTCGAGAGGAGAACAGACATTAAATGAATGCAATCGAAACAAGAGGACTGACCAAGCAATATGGTACATACAAGGCAGTCAATGAATTAAATTTAAGTGTACCGTCCGGCGCTATCTGTGGGTTTTTGGGAAGAAACGGCGCGGGTAAAACAACAACAATCAAAATGCTGGTTGGGCTTGCAAAGCCGACCAGCGGCTCAATCTCTCTGATGGGAGCAAAACGGAAATTTGGCTATTGCGACAATTCCAATATCGGCTATCTGCCGGATGTGCCGAATTTCTATAGCTACATGACTGCTGCGGAATATTTAAACTTTTGCGGACGGCTGTACAATACGGAAGATAAAAAACGCCGGAGCAGAGTGGATGAATTGCTCAAGCAAGTAGACTTATTTGGCACAAGAACGCGCATCGCAGGGTTCTCACGAGGGATGAAACAACGGCTGGGTATTGCGCAAGCTCTAATGAACGAGCCTGATGTTATTTTCTTGGACGAGCCGGTCAGTGCCCTTGACCCGATCGGACGGCATGAGTTAATCAATATCGTCCGCTCCCTGCGCGGCTCGGTGACAGTGTTTTTGTCCACACACATTCTGTCCGATGTAGAAGATGTTTGTGACTATGCCTTGATCATCGAAAAAGGGAAGCTGCTGGTAGAGGATACAGTGGAAAACATTAAGAAACAGCACGCAACGGATACAGCGAAAATAAAGCTGTATTCCGCGGCGGATGGCGGGAAATTTACAGAGCTGGTACAAGCCCAAACAAAGCTGGCTGTGGAAGAACTCGAACCCTCTGAATTTCTCGTGCGGGGCATGGAACTTCGTGCGCTCAACAAGCAGCTCTTCCCGGTCTTAGCCCAAGCGGATATTGCGATTGAAAGCTATCACGCGCATGTGCCGTCGTTAGAAGACATTTTCTTGGAGGTAACCAAACATGCATAGTTTTCTCGTGTTTTTACAAAAGGAGTTTGCAGAGCAACTGCGAACAAAACGGTTTTTCATATTACTCTGTTTCTTTGCCTTTTTCGGTTTTGCCGTCCCTGCTGTAACCCGATATATGGACGCAATTATCGCCGGAACTGCCGGAGACGCAGCGGCAATGATAATTGAACTGGAACCGACAACTTGGTTTGACAGTTGGTTGCAATTTTATAGCCTATTCGGACAACTCGGAGCTCTTGGGGTCATTATGTTGTTTATGGGCTGTATCTCCGGGGAAAAGAAGAGCGGTTCCGCTGCTTTGACTTTGACAAAGAACCTTTCCCACACAAGTTTTGTCCTGGCAAAATTCATCTCCATGCTTGTTCTGCTCATGATTTCATTCTTTCTCACAGTTGGCGTCGCCTATGGATATACCCATTTCTTGTTTGGATACGCCGGCAGTTTAGCAGATGTGTTCCTTGGCGCTGCTGCGTATGGGTTGGCTCTCATCGTACTACTGGGTCTTATCGTATTCTCCAGCGCATTGACAAAGGGCAGTGCATCCAGTGCAATGCTGGCGTTCAGCGCCTATATCTTCTTCTTTGTCATCGCATCGCATATACCGGGCATTCATGCTTGGATGCCGGGCACCCTGGCACAACAGCCTCTTGTTGTACTGGAGGGCGGCGCGCTTCAACTCACGTCTGTGTTTGGCGCACTGGGTCTGACGGTTTTATGCCTGATCGGTGCGATACACACTTTGAAGAAGCAGGAGATATAGGGGCAAACCTCACTCCGCTTTGCCGACAGCTCTCTTGAAAAAGGAGCTTGGATACCATTATAGTCGAAATATAAAGTGAACGAACTGTCATTTTTGCATTGACAGTTCGTTTTTCATGTGCTAAAATAAAAAAATGAACGCTGCGTCATTTAAAAGAAAGAGGATATGATCATGACACCTAAAGTGAGTGCGGAACACCTTGAGCAAAAGCGCCAGCAAGTGTTGGACGCGGCGTTTCGGGTCTGCATGAGAAAGCCCATGTATGAAGTTTCCATGCGAGACATTATTTCTGAGACCGGATTTAGCCAAGGGAATATCTATCGATACTTTTCCAATCTGGATGAGATATTACTTGAACTAATCAACCAAAGAAGAATTGCCTATGATGTCAAAACGGCCGTGGACGCTGCAATTGCGTCAGATCACGTGCCGGAACAAATTATAGGCACTTTGTTTGAGATTTGGGAAAAAGCCGTTTTGGACAATATATTAGGGGTTGGAAAAATATTTTATGAAATGTGCGCCGTTTACGCAAATGACCACGAGCGATTGATGCACTATATTTCAAATAGTCACACAACAGCGGACGAGTCGTATTTCAAAGAAGCAGGGTTTACCTTCGTGGTACAAAAGGTGGAAGAGGGATATTTTAAGCCCAAACTACCCATCGAAGACATTTTCATGTTCTTGGGTACCTCATTTGATGGAATCATCAGAGATTTGATCATCAGCGCCCATTATAATGCGCCCATATTCCCACAGTTTGACAAAAGCAAGCTTGTGAAAAGCCTGTGCACCGCCTTTGTCCTGCTGCTGGGCGGTGATGAGACATTACTCTACCCATCTGAGGAGAATACATCGTCATGACAGATAGAAAGAAAAGTATTTTATATATCGTATGTGCATACCTATTTTTCTGGCTTGCAGTTTCGCTCATAGGACTTGCTCTGACGCTGGCAGGCGAGGATACGTACTGGTTTCAGGAGGGTGCACTATTCCAACTCATGGTTGCCTTTGCCGCTTGGACACCTACTTTCGCACTCTTCGTTCTATTCAAGAAGCTATACCCGGATAGCTCTATCAAAGCATTTTATCAAAATGCCTTTCGAGAACGCTTGAATTTGAAACTATTACTATGCATTACAGTGATACAGGCTTTCGCTTTCTTTGGCGCAGTGGGAATTACAGCATTCACACAGGAAGCTTCCCTGCGCAGCTTGCTGGATTTGTCCCTCTCGACGATTCTCATGGGGCTCCTGTGGACAGCACTGCAAGGAGCAACAGGGGAACAGTCCGGATGGCGCGGCTTTTTGCAGCCGCATATGGAGAAGCGGTTTAGTGTCATCAAGGCTTCAGTCATTGTGGGAATCATCGTGGGCTTTTGGCACGCGCCGCTGTGGTTTACCAGCGGATATCTTGGATTAGAATTGCTCTGGTTTATTCTTGGATATATGATTGGAATCATTTGCATTGCGCTCATCATCGGTATCTGCTATCATCACTGTAGAAATCTATTTGTCCCGATATGGATACACTTTACCTCCAATTTATTCCTGACAATATATACAGGTGAGATCCTTGCGACATTAATTTGGCGCACGGCACTGTTTGTCCCTGTGACGATTGGATATGTCATTTGGCACAAACGATGTGCGCTGAAAAGCAATCAACACATCTAAGCATACTGCGCACAAAAAGAGAGCTGACTTCACCGTGAAGTCAGCTCTCTTTCAAACAAAGTTCTATTCCGCAGATTTTTTATAGAAGCAATTTCCAAAGATCATGATCACGAGGAAAATAACGCCAAACACGAGGATGCGTGTCCCCTGGGTGGTGATTGCGGCATAGATCAGGAAGACACTACCCGCCGTTGCCAGTAGCGGCGCGATGAAGCGGTTAAACCCGCCGAGGGAACGTTCCTTGAAAATGATCAGCAGGTAGACGGGAAACAAGAAGAATTGGAAGAAAACCGGAACAAGACCCGGTAAGTCGAGATTGAAATCTCCGTACCAACCGGCGAAGTTCCCGCTGAACAGCAACATCCAAAATGAAACAATAAGCACATACAGTGCAGCGGAATTGTTCGGGACGTTTGTCACCTTGTCCACTTGCGCGAAGAGTTCCGGCTTCATGCCGCGTCCTCTGATTGCAAGAGAGTAAAATGCGCGGAGACCGCCAACCATAAGACCATTGAGTGTCCCCAAACAGGAGATGACGATAAAGACAAAGAGCCCTGTTCCGGCGGCAGCGCCGAATACACCGGAAAACGCGCCCAAAACCCCGCCGGGACCGCCCACCACTTGTACCGGGGCTGCACTGAAGATGCCGATAAAGTATAGGGCGTAGACGGTCATGATGATCAGCAGACCGCTCACCAATGCAATGGGCAGATTTTTCTTAGAGTTCTTGATCTCAGAGTTAATCGCAAGCACAGAATCCCAACCCAAGTATGCAAAGGCCGTGGCAACGAGAGCCGCCAGGAAAGGATTTGAGACCACATTTGCAACGTAGTCGGAACGCAGATTCTCTACGGTTGTGCCGTTGACCAGTCCGGCAATGGTTCCAATGATACCCATTAGGAGAAGAGGAATCAACTTGATAAAGGTGGTTGATACCTGGAATTTACCAGACAGTTTTTGCGCCAGCACATTGATGGCGTAGACTGCCAACAGATAAAACAGAGCCAGGGCATAGGTCTGACCGGAGAAGAACTGATTGACACCCTCTGTGTGCCAGCCAAAGAGTTCAATGGTAAAACGCGCGGAAACCCAGGCGAGGATACCCGACATGGTGGGATAAAACATCGTCGCCATAAACCAGCCGAAGAGATAGGCGTAACGCTTTCCAAGAAGCGCCTCTGAGAAGTCCACCAGACCGCCGACGCGCTCATGTCGTGACGCCAAGACACCAAATACATAAGTGGCGGACAAAGCGATAAAGCCGCCCACAAGCCAAGCTACAATACCGATCCACATCCTGCCGCCTGCGTACGCAATGATTGCCTCATTGCGAAAGAAGATGCCCGATCCCACAACGGTTCCAACTACCATGCAAATTGCTGTAAGAAGCCCATATTTTCGAGTCAATTGATTTTCCATAACACATACACTCCCCATGAAACGATATCTTTCTATAATATGACAAGAAAAAGACTTTGTCAAACTAGAGTTACAAAGAACTGGAAAGATAAATTTATGCAAAATAACGAAAAACCGCCCGAAAAGGCGGCTTTTGGCTGATGGGGTATGGCTTGTCCTTGCATTCTTGCTTAACAGAATCTATAATTGCAAAAATATCATCTGCACCTTTTCGCGTGATTTATACTCACAATGCCTGCAACTAGGAAAATAATTGCTATACATACCATTCCCCAGCTTCCAACTCGCAATGCTGCGTATTCCTGTCCACTTGCCTCTACTCTCAGATGAAAGAGGAGTCCACTGATTAGACCTAAAAGAGGGCTAAGAAGAGATAGGGTTATCCCTGTAATTTTGAATTTTTCTTTTAATGTAAGGTTCATGGAAATATCTCCTATTTCGCATTGTTTTCTTTGTCTAAAGCATTACTGGCTGCCATGACTGCAGCGCCGGCTAAACCGATGACCCCAAGGGTTGCCAGTGCCTTGCTTGAAAATAATACACCGACCGTGACTAAGCCAATACCAAAGGCACTGTTACTGGCAACGCTCACTCGCCTTAACTTCTTTACCGGCTCGGAGAGGTTTACCTCAACACCCGCTTCTTTTGCAAATTTTTCGCATAGATCAATTGTTTTATTTATCATTTTTCTTCCCCCTATACAAGACTAAATAGTAATTGTGTGCCGGAACTGATGAACATCACTAAGCCGATTCCACCGGTGACCCATGGTGATGTTTTACGCGCTGGATTCCGCTTTAAGATAAAAGCGACTACCAAGAGTGCGACACCGAATAAAATTGTGGTCATCCATGCTACTCTGAAAAGTGGCATAAGCTCGTAAATCCATCCTGTAATCCAGTTTGCTAATTCGCTAGCCATGCGTTGTCTCTCCTTTAAAAATATTTGGTATTAGACTATCAACCATAAAATCAAAAACCGTGAAGTAATCATGGGCAATAGAAATGGTTTCCTTTGCATAAATGGTAGATAGCAATGCGCTTAAAACACCATGTGCTTCTCGCTCACTTAGGTTTAGCTCTAGATTGGCTGCCTGAATGAATTTCCGCAAGAAATCCATCCGGTCAGATTTGAGCTTTTCCATTGTTTCGTCAGAGAGCTTTGTGATGAATGATAGAAAATCCGGCGTATTGGCATCATATAAAAACGGCATTTTGTCGAACTCTCGGGCGAGGGTTTTGATTGCACTTGCAAAGCCATCCATTGTTGGAGTGTTTTGTACAATTGCAAAAACTCGCTCTTCCAAACGCTCTTGAATCGCCTCCACAGTTGCAAAGAATAAATCCTCTTTTGCGGGATATAGGGTATAAAAGGTACCAACAGAGATTCCTGCGTCTCCACAGAGTTCTTTGATGCTGGTTTTTTTATATCCCTTGGTGACCCAATGACTTGTACATAACTCTTGTAGTTGCGCTTTAATTTTCTCTCTTTCAACTTCAGAAAGAACTGGACCTGCGGGCATTTTGATCTCCTCCTTTGCTTGCGAACTATGCTTATGAATATTCTTAAAAAATGTTCATAAACATATAATAGCAGACATAGAGGCACCTGTCAACAGTTTTCTTGATAAAAATTGAGACCATATAAAAAGACAGCAGGGTGACCCTTGCTGTCTCATGTATAGTCGCTGGTGCAATCCTAATTATACGTCGCCTCAATCTTGTTGATATCCCCAAGCTGGTCAACCTCGTGGTCACCGATCATGCCGGTGAGCAAATAACGCTTGGAGAGCGGGTCTTGTACCAGCTCTTTGAGTACGCGGAACTGTTTGATATCTCCCGTCTTACTCACGTGCATTCGTGGACCGGAGCAGGGCATGAGGATATCGCCGATTAGAATGTGATTGTCATCCTTAAAGGAGACGCGCAAATCTTGTGCGATCAGGTCGTTTACGTGTTGCTCTAACTCGTCCAAATCAATTTGCGGCACATGGGGGAAACTGAGCAGAAATCCATGACGCACATCCCCGTGGGAAAACTCCACCTCGCCCTGTTCAAGCAGATAGCGTGCAGTGAGATCTTCCGCCGTATGACTCATGTGGCGGTATTTGATGGAGTTATGCACAATCTTAGCAATGGCATCCGGCTCCGGACCGAAAGCGTTGGGGCGGGTGATAATCACCTCTTCGCCGATGCCGATGAGCAGATGGGCATTCATCCGCATGAAAGGACGGATCAGGTCAAAATGCTCCACTACAACCCGCTTGCCCAGATCAATCGCTTCTTCAATGGCGTCTGCCAAAGCGTGCATCTGCGTAAAGGCCGCCTCGAAGTGAATGTCTACATGGTAGGTGTGCGGACTGTAAAAACCCACATTATCCTCAGCGGCACTGAGGAGCGGCAGGGGACGGGTATTTACGCCGGAGTCATCATTGGTGAGCTCAAGTCCGGGGAACATGCCCTTGATGATCCCGGACTTCCCGCTGCCGGGACTCCCCACCACACCGATCAGGTTGTCAAAAGGGGAGAGATATTGCTGCGCAATCTGTACGCCCAGATCACACAGGCGGGCAAGCCCCCGGGGCGCGAAGAAGACGCTGTAAAGATGGTTACGCTGCATACGGTCTGAATATGGCATGGTATTACCTCCAAATTTGTAGAGTATTGTAGAACGTGCTGACTCGGTACATTTAACAAGCATGGGCTGTAGGGGACGCTCGGGGTGTCCCGCTCTTTCGATTTCGGTGCAGATTTAGAACACGGGACGCCCGGGTGTGCGTCCCCTACGATAACCGAGATATGACCGGCAGAGGCGATCGTCCCCTACAGGTGCCGCAAGATATCCGGAACCTATTCCGTCATCAAAAAGACACCATATGGATCAATCAAGCCAAACACTTCGCCGCTGTCGTGGAAAATCAGGAAGCCTTCTTCAAAACGAAGCGCCCTGACGGCAAGATTCGCATCCAGTCCGAAGAGGATGTCTTGGTCGAAGTCAGCCCTGACCTCTTGTCCCTGCATGACAGGGATAATCCAATGAGACCGCTCTCCAGAGGGTTTCTGTGTGAGAGCCAGATATACACCGTCTATCGCCCAGTCCAAGAAAATCTGGCTTGCGATCCGCGGATTGATTGTTTGCCAATAGGTATACTGAAGACCAAAAAGCCAAACAGTTTCTGTTTCGCGGTCTGAATCCGGCTCGTCCATTTCCTCGATCAAAGCGGACACGATCTGTCTGTCATAGTGTCCCGCCAGCCGAATGCTGTCAACTTCTAAAATGAAGCCGGAGAAAAAGATAAAAATAGCACAAAACGCCGCGATGGCTTTGCCGATTGTCAGCCCGATGTGCGTCTGCCGCACTATTCGAGCAGCGATTTCGGCGAATACCGCAATACCGATGATCACATAGAAGAAATTTCGCACCCAAATCCAGCTCTCAGCGAGGAAAAAGAAAATCACCAGTGTGGAAACCGTTAGTACGAGACCTGTCAGGAGCGCGCGCGCTGTTTTCCCGCCAGACTCCAATTTGGCGTGCTTGTCAAATATAACAAACAAGCTCAGGAGCAAAGAGAACAAAGCGATCAGAATAAGAAGAAACAAATGTTCTGTGAAAAGCTGAGCGATCCCCCAGCGAATGGTATTGGAAACTGTGGGAATCTGCCCGCGGATAAAGACTGTGAAAATCCGATCCGCCACAAGGGGGATTTGTGAGAAGAGATTGTCTGCCACCTCTGCCCGGGGTCCGAGTTGGCTTACATGACGGAAAATAAAGTAATGTGTGCCGATGATGGCGAGATTGACAAAAGGCCAAGCGAACAGCGCTTTATGGGACAAGGCTTTCCGGTGGAGAATGAGCAGTCCGAGTATGACTACAAAGGTGAAGAGTATGCCCTGCTCATAAAAGCCCTGTGCAAGAAGCCCGCAGAGCAAAGCGAGGGAAAACCAGAGCCAATATCGTCCCTCTTTGTAGATAAACTTCAAAATCGCAAAAGCGGCGAGGGTACAGAGAAACGCTGTGGTCACAATGCGGGCAGAGGCGGAAATCCAATAGGCGGATTCTGTAAGGGTCGGGAAAAACGCAAAGAACACCGCCGCCACACGACCCCAGATGAGACCGCTTCTTGCAAATACTTTGTCGAGCAGCACAATCGTTGCAAATTGCATTCCTGTGATGCCAAGCAGTACAAGAGCCAAATTGGGCCAGAAGCGGGAGATGACATATGCGTCAAGCAGTCCCGCCAGGGGTCTGAATCCGTACAATGTATAGCGGAGCACCACTTCCTGCCAGAGATTCTCCTGATACAGCGTGTATACCCCATAGGCATTGAAATCGTCGGAGAATGCAAAATATTGGAAGCCAAAAGGAAAGCTCCGCACCAACATGGCGCAAAACAACACAATGTAGAAGTTTCGATTGTTCTCAAAGAAGGAAATACATCTCTTTTTCAACAGACACTTCCTCCAAGTGAAAGGTTTTGATACAACATTATATCAGCGAACAGCCGAAAGCACAATGATTTTAAGACAGGGGCGGATATAAAATCCGCCCCTGTACCGTATTTCTATATCCTGTAGGGCGCGATGTAGACACGCTCTGCAAACTTACAAATCAAACTCCAAGCCCAAAAGGGGGGCATGTTGTTGTGCGCCATATACATCCGTCTCACCCAAAGCGCCGCTTGAGATCGGACGGCGGATTGTTACCTTAATCGCTTTGGCGGGGGAAAACTCCACGATGCCCAGCACGTCTGCAGACGAAATGCCGTAGAGTTCGCTGATCAAGGTCTTGTCAATCACTTTCGCGTCAGCAACGCGCTGAAACCAATCCTCTGTCTTAAAGATGATATCAAAAGTAAGCTCGTAAGGTCCTGCATTTTTACTGCGAACCACGTCAGTCATATCAGTCAGTTTCGTTTTCATCTGTGGGTACCTCCTATAAGCTTACATATGTGACAGGGAACAAAGAAGCAGGGTCTTTGGTGTGTAGTAGATGATACACACTAAACTCATACACCGCCCCGCCCCGAAAATCACTGGGAGAATAAGGGAAAGCAAGATTCCCAGCAGTTGCCCGACGACCGGGATAGCCATAGTGCAGCATGGTAGAGCGTGCAAAGGCGCAAATCGTGTCAGCGATTGCCTGTGTGGGTGCAGTCGCTTCGATGACAATCCCCAGCTCATGCACACCTGCGGTGGTAGGAGTCGGCTCTAAATTCCCCATGACACCATTTTTGCCATAGAGATGGACATGCAGATGGTAATCCAACTGCAAATCCTTAAAGTTATCCGCCACTCGTTCACGAACAGCTTCCACAATTTCATCAATCTGGCTGATCATGATCGGGTCTCTCGTGCCGGCAATGCTCACCGTGCGATAGCCAATGGGCTTGGCACCCTCAAGCTTCACGGTATAGCGTTCACTGGGCACAAACTTTGTTCCGGTGACACGGACACAGGAGTCTGTTTCTTGGATAAACGCACAGGCAGTCAGATCCAAATGTCCCCCGGGACCCGGGAGAATATAAGGATCACTCTTCTCATAGAGCGTTTGCGCCGCAACGGACAGTGTGGTACATTTGCGAATCGGATTCAGCGGCTCTACCCGGAAATAATCCTCTCCAATATAGCCAATCATACAGTCAGACCCGCTGCCGGGTGTGGCGGCGATAGACGCACACTCCAAAATCTTACCCAAATGCAGGGATAAGGCCTCGTCATAGCCTTGCTTGATGGGCAAAGCTGCAAAACAAGTGGGGTCATAGGCACGTCCCGCG
>Ga0123355_10010626_pt1 | contig 14135 bp, 11 predicted proteins | sample TergutEmb28metaG_3_FD_89872 | JGI IMG/M metagenome (GOLD analysis project Ga0123355, IMG submission 89872) | Embiratermes neotenicus P1 segment gut microbial communities from Petit-Saut dam, French Guiana - Emb289 P1 | ecosystem: Host-associated > Arthropoda: Insects > Digestive system > Gut ... | reverse complement strand
TTACCACATTGGTCGTATTGTTCTTGGTTCGATGTGTGTTGGAGTTTCGGTGTGGTTGGTTTGGAGTGGTATCCGTGTTGCAGGCTTCAGCCTGATGATGGTTATATTAATATCCGAAATATTTTGAGCACATAAGAAGTGAAATAAAATAGCAAGCGACATCAAGTTGGTATTTTTTCTTCAACTTTCATGCATTCAATCAGTCAGTCAATGTCATTCTACCTCTAAATTAGGCAGAGAACCTCTCATTCAGTCAGTCATTCTATCAGGCACTAATACAGAACGTCATGTACATGTTTGTTGTCAAATAATTTTCGGGTAATAGAATAAAACAGTATAGGAAGCGTGTGACAGGTGGAACACAGGGGAGAGGAGAAATATGAATGTTTTTTGGTGGGAAAAACCTGAAGGATCACAAAAGACCAAGATCGATGTTTTTATGCCTACTGCATACAGCATATAGAGAAATTTCAATTTATACCTTAAACGACTGGAGAATATGAAATTTTAATATGAAATAATGATAATTTCATGTTGTACAAATTTATACGTTTTATAATTTTGATACTGTGATTATTTCAATAAGGGCGATGCAACAGGACGTTGGAATTGTGTTACTTTGTTCCAGTAAACACCCTAATGATGTCATCCCAGTTGCGAAACGTGTAGAAGTTCATAAATCTCTTGAATTTTATTTCATTTTATTATGTACATGTGTTGGATGGTGTATTGATTACAAGAATTTGCACAGTAAGAGCAAAATAAAATCTGAAGGAAGAGGTTTTGTTAAAAGATCTCGTCGTAAGTGGGTGCAAATCATCCAAACTGATCTCAGAAAAATAGGGTGGGAGTGTGTGAACAGGTTTTATGTGGCTGTACTGCAGGGCTATTGGTTGCGCATTTTGGAAATATTAACGAAATTTCAAGTTCTTATACCCAAAAGAATTCATTAACTAAATGAGGAAATAGTAGCTTATCAAAGAGAGGTCCTTTCAATGAAGTTGGCTAGTTAATTCAGATAGACTTCGTGAACATTTTATGTTCATATTTGTTGACACAGTCGAGTTCAATGTAAAACCCATGCAGAGAAATTGAAATATAGTTAGTACTTATATGAGCAAAGGTTTCAATGTGTTTCAATTATATACTTTTTGTCATATCATTTTGCAATATCCACATAAGGAACCGTTCGACTTCATATCATATTCCACGTAACAAAAAAACGAAAAGAACTGTTTTCGATCGGCATCAAGCTAGGAGAACTTACTACATAAAACACTTTGCAGTGGGATTGGCCTCATATTTCTGCAGCCTTCTCTGTGTCTAACGTCTTCACAAGCAAAACTTTGACGTGGAAGGTGCCAAATTCCAATGACAACGAGGTGGTAAGAGAAAGAGGGGGAAAAACTTCGTGGTTCCATTCTTCTTGCAGAGAACAAAATTGACTTATCGAAATCTTTTTCCTTTTTTTTTCGATCTCTATTCCCTTTCATCCAAAAATTCTGTCTTTGTGGGTGAGAGTCAGATTCCTTCTTATATCTCGTTTTTAGCTCATCCCCTTTCCTCCCCACTACCGACATTACATACACTATTTCCCGTAGTCAAGGGTCTAACTGAACGCGCACGTGAAAAAGAAGGGAAACTCAAGAAAGATAAAAAACGATATATTTTTTCACAATTGATTGCATCAACACAATAAAGAAGGGGAAATATAAGATAAATGCCTACATCTTCAATCACCCCTTTTCCAATCTTTCTTTTTTAGGCTTACATAACACCATATTTTATTAACCTTAAAACATAAATGGATTGGCCATCTTTGACTAGAATTTTATCAACACCTTTTAGCTTTTACCTCCGTATTTTTTTACTTTCGTTCTTTGCTATTTGTTTCTAGAATCGCGATGGGATGGGGTATTAAAGTGTCAGGGAAGTTATGCTTTCGGATTCGCAGTTTTAATATGCGCATGCGCACCCACACAAGTATTCATCTTACTACTGTGAAGGAAGTAATTGTTTTCACAAAATGTCCGTTGGGCCTCCAAATTTGTAGTCAGCCCTCTTCCATATTTAGAATTTATTTGTTTAAAATCTTTGCCCCGAAAGCAGACATTCCTTTCTTCGTTTTTTAATTTAGTCCTTATCGAGAAAAGATGGAAAATACGGCATATGTATATATATATATATATATATGAATTTTAAATTAACATAGAGTTTTATCGACCGAAGAATAAAAAATATATGAAAAAGGCGTAAAATTGTTTTGTTGCGTGTATTCACCTACATTCGGTTTTCTTTAACTATTTCGTCTATTGGACGTTAAACTGGTATTTCTGAGTATTTCTAAGAAACGACTAGCAGCAAATACGTAGTTAATTTGAAGGTTCTGCCTTTGTACCTTCCAGTAGAAGACAGAACCTGTTTGTAATAGGTAATCCGCATTTCATTTTGTTGTGTTATATTCCACGTATTCACTCAAATCCTTAGGTAAAACACAATTATATTTTCGACGAGAAAGACTGATGTATCTTGAAATAAATGGCCTATGTTTTGTACAAATATTCGAGTTTTAAAATTCACCATATTTAATGTCTTCTGAATAGAAAAATTGCCAAGTATATTTCAATGCTCCATGCATAAAGCTATCGTTCTCACTGGCTGCAAGATAAAAGGGCGACATTTGATGCTTTCTTTCAAAATAATAACAAATAATGATGACTAATTTTAGTTGGGTAATACACTATTATTTTGCAAAGACCGTTTGAAAATTTGTCATGTCACAGTAATTTTTCTGTTCATTGAATTGATAAAATAATTCGGCTGACCTGCTTTGGAGCCTGAAAATCAGTTTCAGTGGACATAATTTTATTATTTACACAATACATTTGCCCAAACGCTGATTTGGAAAAACAGCAGCTGATTTTTACGTTTCGATGGATGCAAAACTTCCGGCCCAGCTAATATTAAACTACTGAATTATAGACCATCGACAAGGGCACTGTGGTGCATAGCGCAGTGGACATCTGGTAATGGTCTCCAATGTGTTGTTCTCTATATACAAAAGTAGGATTTTGGAGTGCGCAGTCACATGACAATATCATGTTGCACAGAGCAGCAACCACTAAAAGAACACAAATCATTATTGTGTATTCCTGTTTATGCCATTTTATTATGTTTTCTGATAAACTGTGAAGTACATGTACGTGGTTTCAATTTGGAGTACATAAAGTTGAAGTTTGTTGGACCGTGCATCATTGTGATAACTGAAGAATAAAAACCAAAAGAAGCCACTTATTATTTTATTGCACTTCTTATAGGCGCAACATGTTTCGGGCACTACTATGCCCATCATCAGGAGCTCGCGACTATAATGTTGATTGCCACATTGGTCGTTTCGTTCTTGGCTTGCTGTAGGTTGGAGGTTAGGTGCGGTTAGGCTGGCGTGGTGTCCGGACTGCAGCCCGGACACTACTCCAGCCTAACCGCACCTAAGTAGAATAAAATAAGTGGCATCTAATTGGTTTTTATTCTTCAGTTATCACAACGATGCACGGTCCAACAAACATCAGAATTACACTCTAAGACGCAGTAACTAATCGGCTAGTTCTAATGCAGGCTATAGCCTGCAGTCCGGACACCACTCCAGCCTAACAGCACCTAACCTCCAACCTACAGCAAACCAAGAACGATACGACCAATGTGGTAATCAACATCATAGTCGCGAGCTCCTGACGATGGGCATAGTAGTGCCCGAAACATGTTGAACCTATAAGAAGTCCAATAAAATAATGACATCTAGTTGATTTTTATTCTTCAGTTGGAGTAAATAAAGTTGATCAAAATTTTTAACTTAAACTTCTTTTCTTCAATTTTTCATCGTAATTAGTACCAACATGAATGTTGTACATACAGTAAAATAAAAGAAACAACATTGATTCTTCGAATGATCTTGAGAAAGCTAGAGGCACCCTATTATGCCTTTAATTAATACTACCCTTTTCTTAAGATGTTAGACACTTAAAGCTTTCTCTACCTTTTTCTACTCTAAACTTGTTGTACTGATTGACAAGCTGGAGTTGTGGCTCTGGCTGTTATTATACCGAATATAATATGACATTTTCAAATACTTGTTGTACAATTTACATAAACAATTTGAAATCCTTCATGTACTCTGGTCTTCAGGTGATAAATTTTCATTTTTGTTATAGACGCTTATAGTGGAATAGTGCTTAGCATTCAACATTAACAGCCAGGGGGTAGCCGATTCGTTTTCGAAACTGCCCCTGAAAGAATTATTGACATTAAACAAAATTACTTTCACTAGGGACAGAAGCAGACAGAATTTCCGAAACCACGTGCAGAAAAATAAACAGAGTTGCAGGGTGAAAATAACAAATAAAAGGGTGGCACTGGCCGTAGTGTTGGTGACGGGAGTGGTGGCGGCAGCGGAGGCGGCGATGGTGTTGGTGGTAGTTTTAATTTTGATAGTGGTGGTAGCAGTAATTTTGGTAGTAGTAGCAGTAGGAAAGGTAGTAACAAAACAACCCGAGAAATTTGCATGGGAAAGTCATATATTTAGCTTATATTTACCATATCGATACACAGTAAGAGTACTTCATATTTCGTACTATATATGCTATTTTTAAAATATTCGAATGTAGTAAAATTAAAAAAAAAACAGTTATAAATCATTAAAGCCATATAGTACCCTCATTTATTATGTGTTTCAAAACTCTGCACGGCTTCCCTAATCCAAAAGCTACTTGTAAATTTGACCTCGAAGCTCTCTACTGTAAGTCTGCCTACCACCACAGAAACATCACATTAAGCTTTATCATATTAATAGTATCGTTTAACGGTTAGTCATTAAACTGATTAAATATCTGTGTCAGTCATCTGTGGAACCTGACTGACTTCATCCTAGCGTGATTAACACTAGGTCTACTCAGTGAGCACTCTCCCAAACCCACACGTTTTCAAACATCAGCTGTCTGCGTAATGGAAGAGAAGTTAACATACTACGCCGTCATTCAGTGCAACTTATTGATCCACTGGTCGAACGTACATGTATGCTTTAGTATCGTACTACGTACATTAAAACAAACAATAATGACTCAGCCTCTTTCCAGTATCCTTCCTTCATTTTAATACTTTTCCCATGTGTGAGCGATAAAAACCTGATGTACATATCTTGTCCACTTCCCCTTTATTAAAAACAATTTTTTACATCACTGAAATTCCCCTTCCCCTTACTTTCCATATCAACTTCACCATTCCCCATTAGAAGTCCTTAACATGATTTTCATGTATAACAAATCCATGTCTTTCTTACAGAGTAAAATATATTACGACCTTTTAAGATATTTCATAAGACATAATAAATCATTTACACAATTAAAAATTAATTTAATATTTATGTGAATCTAATCAAATTTTATGTAATCGAATACAATAATCTGAGCCAATTTTAGCTGTAAAATTACAGGATACTTGATCCTAATTAATATGGACTTAACTAGTTGTTATTCTAACAAAAATGAATTCTTCTTGACAGGAAATATAATGATGGCTTATGGTTATAGAGGGTCTTTTAAAGCAATCCTCTTTCTTGTTTTCATTACACTCCAGTGGAGGGGTCGAATTTTGATCCCTTATTAATAACATGGATTATAAAATGCTTTTCCCATGGTTTCTCTTTCGTAAATTCCATTCTTTTGTCCCTACTTCTCGAAACACTGTGGAGTTCGGTTATATGTAACTTTCCGTCTTCTGTTTCTCCTTTATCAGACGATATGGGGTTACGAAGGATTCCTGAAATTTAATTTAATACTTCCGTACCCACTGTATGATATATACTTGGATCTATATTCCTTGGAGCCGGGATAGCGTAGTGGCTGCGGGCTGTAAGATCTGGGGTTCTCATTTCGGCTGGGGCAAGATATTTGTATCTTCCCCCCCCCCCACAAAAAAAAAACCAGACAAGAAACGTTATGGACAACAGGAAAGTATAAGTAACACTGGCCTACGTCAGGTAATGGGAAATGTCTGGTAGAGTCGAATTGTTCGCACTTAAGAATTAACAATACTCCTGTGGAAATTTGTTGGTTGAAAAGAAGCCTTACTACGCTTTAAATGGCTTCTAAATCTCTCTATTATTTTTGGGAGAAATCCAACTACTCTCCCCATTTTCCGTCAGTTGTTTTATAGTGTATATAACGAAAGGTGAATGATGGTGGCAGCGTGACGTATTGGTGACGTAAGCTGAAAAGGGTGCAAACTCAGAACATACAACAGGCGGAACTTGGTGGAATCTAGCCAGAATTTAAAAAAACTAAAATGGAGGCCGGATGGTTATTTACCTGTTTCTCTGCAATCTCTTTCTATCCGAACTCCTTACCAACCTCAAATAATAATAATAACAATAATAATGAGCTTGAGATTGAAATAAAAATAAAGAATAAGAGGGAGATTCGATAAAGAACTCATAGAAGATAATGGAAACGCATAAACAGTTTGGCCGAACAACCTGAAGGAATGAGGTTACCTTGATGACGTACACATAAAAGGGACAATAATATTATAAAGGATCTCAAATGAATGAGGTGGTTTTGGCTGGATTAATCTATCTCAGGATGACAATAATTTGTTGGGTGTCTGAGCACGACAATGAATTTTTCGAATTCATAAAAAGAGGGAAATTATTTACTAGTTTGACGAACACTAGCGTCCCAATAAAAAATTTTCTGCAAAAAGTTAAACAAAAATAATGACCGAGATACTTACGGAATAATGCAGTACATAAAAATTACTTCAACGATGCGGACTTTGCTTGTTTATAACAATGCAACTAATTTAATGCGTGTTGTGAACAGCCGTGTCTAGGAAATATACATACGATATCTTAAATAAGTTAATGGTTATTTTGGTTAATTGCAACAAATCAATCGCTTTTAGAGAGAGACAGACTGCTTATTTAATGGGGTGCTTCTTTTCTGATATATGTCGGGAGCGTATTGCAAAGGAGATAAGAACATTACATGTCACCTTTATCACTTGCTTTTCGGCAACAATACGCGTAAAGATATTCTTAACTTTGTGATTAATTGCGATAAATTTCTGTAGGTCCTTACTGAATTACATTACAATAAATTATATACGTGGCCTGTAGGCCATTTCAAAGTCTTCCTTCAAAACACTGATTCTAGGACAGTTGTTTCAAAATTCATAGACACGATGTGGGCATTTCTGTTTAATGTGAAAAGGATGAAGGAAACGGGGAAGTTGTAAGTTATATTTTATTGCATAATGAAAGGGGTTCTTTATAATTGGAAAGCCAGACATTCTTTAAGCGTAGAAGCGGAGAAAGATTCATTTTCTTCTTTGAAATTGAATGTGTCATGCTGTAGAAAATGAAGAAAAGTTTCCCGTAGGGAACTATTGCTAGTGAAACATAGCTTGCACTCTGTAACGTAATTGTAGAAAAATGTAAGGAACATTTGAGATATGATTATGTTTAGCGTTTACTCACTTTTATCGCAATCTAACCTTGCAACCGAAGGCTAAAAACACGAAGTTCTTAACCACTTAAACACTCTCCAAAACACGTCAATAGAAGCTAATGACAGGGGAAAAACCAGGTACTGGGCAATAAACATGTCCATCAGTCTTATGTGATATTTGTACTACGTATACAATATTCATACATAAAATTCGTACTTTTGCTACCGTAATATACATGACGCCGATCTCGATGGCCGTGCTTTCTGGGGCTCTCCATTACTGGGATTGCCAGTTCGAACACCGCTGAGAGCTTGGATGTTTTTCCCTTGTGTCTGTTGTGTCTTATGTAGGAAGCAGCATATGCGACGGGCTGATCCCTCGTTCAAAGGAGTACTACCGTGTGTGTGTGTGTGTGTGTGTGTGTGTGTGTGTGTGTGTCTAATTGTGTTGGATCTAAAACCATCAACAATGAGGTAGCCTTGGCCCGGGTTCGGCTGTAGCGAAAACAAGACAGACACTGCAGGTATAACATGATATTTAGGTCCGTTCGTTCAACTATTGTTACCATAATAAAGCAATAAGTATTACATATTCTGAGTGTGTGTTTATAGCCTTACGTATCCAGCATGCAATGCGCATCCACCATATTGTCGCCTGTAACCTGCCCAGTTCTACAATATTTTTCCACCTTATCTCATAAATGGCAAAATTTTCGAAAGAAAAGTTATTGAACACAGAACGTGTTTTGTGATTTCCTCTCCAACGTTTGTCTGAAACTTTTCTCATTCTAAGTAGTACTGAGTGAGATTGTTAAAAAAGTCTATAAGTCTTCATGTAAAGTACCCGTTGTTCTTGTTCGACGTTCATGAAAATTGAACCTTTTCTACAGATTTTAGAACAATTCTTAAATATCATATTTCATGTAAATCTATCCACTGGCAGCCAAGTTGTTCCATTCGGACAGACGGACAGATAGACAGGAGGATACACATACAAGACAAAGCTAATAGTCGCTCTTGGAAGTTTGCAAACACGTCACGTATAAAAACGTACAGGACCGTGCATAGAATGTACTGCTTTTGTCGTGATATGGATTGTTGTCGCGCCGCTGTAAGGAACGACTTAATTTATTCCTAATACATCTCCATTGAGTGAAGTACTTGCTTCCTAAATAAAGATCGGCCGACGTTAGTGGCTATTTGGTTTATAGACAATTGAACGACAATATTGTGAGTGAAGCAATCCATGTGGCATTTACTAATTGGAACGTAATGAATAATTAATTGTTGATGTGTGGAAGAAAACATTTGTGGTTTAATTAGAGTGCTGTGCAGCTTGTTTTATGGGGCGACTGACAAGATAAAAACAGTAACCTGCTCGAGAATAATGGATGATTTAATCAAGACTGCAATTTTGCATATAAAGATCACAAGTCATGAGCCTCAGCGATCAAACGAGCTTACTCAGTATGTGATACGAGAGAGAATCAAAAGTAAAGACAAAATACGTTTGACGGTTTTAATAAAAGTAACTGTGAGCAATTTTACATATAATTTTTCTACATAGTCCTCTTGCAACACAATGCAATTGTTATATCTTTCAACTAGTTTCTGTATTCCTGCGGAGAGGAAGGTTTTCGGCTGAACGATGTTGATGGCCGACCAGAACGACCTTCATCAGTAACACGTGTTCGACCCGATTTAAACCTTTCCACCCACTCATAAACCTTTCGTTGACTCATGATGCTCTGTCCATACTGAGCCAATATAAGACGGTGAATTTCCACAGGTTTAACTCCTTCTGCCCAAAGAAACCGTACTATGCCACCTTGTTCTTCGATTGTGCATAGGAGCGTCCATTTTTTCGCGGTCGTTGCTGCCACTCGACTGAAGGCAGAGCGCTGTACTGCACATGGCTGAACTCTTCAAAGGGCATTGTCAATACTGCGCAATGCGGCAGCTCCTCTCTGTCCCGGTTACCGCGTAATTTAAAAATTGCCTTTATTTTTTTATTCACCCTCGTAATTTTTGAATTTAAACTGCAAGTAATGAGCCAGTTGTAATATATGTAATTTAGAAAAAAAAAACTTTTTCTTTGGAGCAAAGGTACTCAAGTTTTTAAGCATCTAGAGGCCACTTCAATATCCCTGGCTTCAGAAAAGTAATAGGAAGCAGGTTCCGTACTGGAAACGCACGAATATTAGGGGCCACCTTACAGAATTCAATGCCCTGAGCGACTTGGATTTTTGGATATGTGAAACTTTGACTTAAAATACAAAAAGTTGCGGCTTTAACCCTCCTTTTAAATATACAAGTTCCATTTTCCACAAGGCGTTCTGTCCCAAAACGTTTTTGGTATTGCGCTAATAGGTTCTGTGTCTTCTTTGATTTGGAAAAGACATATTTTCCTTAACAATAAGCACAACAAACACAGAAAAGGGCACATTATTTTCATTAGGTAAGAGGAATTATATGCCTAGTTGTGTGTCAAGAATTATGTCCTGCCTTCCATCTCATTTTGAAACTCTCTCCCTTCTCTAGACCACATAAATTTATTTAACAGCCCCGCAACACATAGATTATGCACGCGTAGCCACCACCGACAATTTGCTGCAGCAATGAAGCAGGCGGGTTGTCTTAATCAAGGGTTTGAATCCCCTACACACCTCTTCAAAGACGGGAGGGAAAATCCCTCTTAATCGACGCGTGGCTTTCTCCAGCTTTATAAGAAACACATTACATCCCAGCTGGTGTCCAACAGACAATGCTGATAATTGGGAGGAATAACTATAGATGCATAAAAATTTATTGCGAGCTTTTTCCTGCTGCCTACTAGTTTAAACATTCATAGAATCCTCTAGTAAATTCTATGAGTAATCTCACAAACTATGAAAATCCAACTTACTTACTTACTTACTTACTTACTTATTTGCTACTTACTTACTTACTTACTTACTCCATGGAGCGGAATTCTTCTTGAGAAGCTAACCGGTTCTTAGCTAGTCAAGAAATTCCCCACATAGTATTGAACCTGAAGATTCTTTACCACATTCAGAATTTTAAAAATCCAACTACTAATAAAAAGATAAAGGTCACCTCCAAACATGCCACAAAGGCACAAGCCCTAAGCTATAGATGTAGCCCCACGCGCACAAAACTTCGCAGCTAGAGCGGAAAGGTGATAAATGCCAAGCGCTGGCCACTTCACCCGCCGGCAAGTGAACCAGTACCTATTTTACAGGAAGGGGTTTTGACTTGGGGTCGGTGTGGATGACTACGAAATACGTCAGCCCCGTGGTCCGATCCCCGCACCGTCTAGCACGTAGCCCGTCTCTGTACTGACTGAGCCATTCCAAACTCCCAATTACTGCTATGATGATATACTACAGTGATAACTACTACTACTTCTATTACCACCACCACCACCACCACTACTACTCTTACTACTACTACTACTACTACTACTACTTCTATTACAACCACCACCACCACCACCACTACTACTAATCTTACTACTACTACTACTACTACTACTACTACTACTACTTCTATTACCACCACCACCACCACCACTACTACTACTCTTACTACTACTACTACTACTACTACCACCACCACCACTACTACTACTCTTACTAATACTAATACTACTCCTACTAGAAATACAAACTCAGATGACATAACAAGCCCGTTAAACAGTATTGATATATATATATATATATATATATATTTATGTGTGTGTGTGTAAAACTACAACCAATGCCAATATAAAATATGTGCACTCAATTTTAGCACTCCCGTAGAATATTATGTGAACTACTCAATTTCACTTCGAGAATTAATAATATAAAAAATATGCCTTACCAAGCTAACAAAGGAATATAAATAAATATATTTATTATACACTCTTGCACAACAATTCGTACTTCTCTTAGGTTGTTAGTTTCAGCCTAACATTCCGGCCATTTTCATAACTATGAAATATCTAGAATTTTACACAAAAATCCATACAATAGGCTACATATTAACGTGGGACGAGATACGAGTATAATCGTCATTACTTATTCGTCATAAAACGTGTTAAAATACTTTACAAATACAGAAGAAAAAAACTGCAATAGGCAGCTGTACACGACAGCACACACTCACCAAATATCTCGAATGGTGAGTGTTGGTGAAACATTGCTTTCCGCAATTCACTTGATCACCTTGACAAACATTATCGGTTCAGATGCTGTGGAAATGATACTACAGGGTGCATTATACACTTACTTCGTTACTCCATGGTGCAGAGTCCTTCTTGAGAAACTAACTGGTTTGCAGCTAGTCAAGAACTTTCTCGCATTTCACGGAACCCGAAGGTTCATTACCGCACTCACTCCGCCGCCTGTCTCTATCCTGGGCCAGCCTGATCCAGTCCATATACCCACATCCCACCTCCTGGACTTCCATCCTTATATTATCCACCCATCTACGCCTAGGTCTCCCCAGTGGTCTCCTTCCCTCCGGTTTCCCCAACAAGACCCTATACACCTCCCTCTCCTCACCCATAGGCGTCAAATGCCCAGCCAATCTCATTCTTCATTATACACCAAAAAGAAAAGAAATTTCTTTGTTAAAACGCGCTTTTTTAAAAATATTTTTGTTTTTAATATGACATTTTTCATCCAATTTTACACCGTATTTGTAGATTTGTGTGACTTTTTGTAATGGGAATGAGATTTATATCTTACGTTAATAAGTAATCTATTGTATTTCGATGTAATAAGACTGCTGTATGTTTTTGTCGTAAAGTTCTAGACATTAAACAAGTCTGATGACGGCCTGAACGTTAGGCCGAACTTAATAACCTAACATAAGTGTCACTGTGTTGTGCATGATTGTTTAATAAATAAATTTACTGATTAAAACGCAACAGGAACGTTTTCTCTAATGATTAATTGAATGTCACCTTCAGTCTTTTAGTCGACATAATTCGTCCAGTATCTTCCTTTAAATATTAATGGACATTTCCACGAACTCTGCGCAAAGAACTGTAGAAGAAAAAATTTAAAATGACGTGTAGACAAGAAATATTGTAAAAATGCAGATGGAATCGCCGTAGTTCAGGATATGATTACTTAGTAGTGTATTGTAGGTAAGATAATAAATAGTTAAGTAAAGAGAGACCAACTTGATGTCAATTGCTTTTTTATTTCTTTATTTAATTCTCAACATGTTTCGGATGTTAATACATCCACCTTCAGGAGCTTGCGACTTATTTGTTGAGTTATTTCATGGGTTATATTGTTCTGGTTCGATGTGTGTTGGTGTTACGTTGTGGTTTGGCTAGGGTGGTGTGGTATCCGTATGCAGGCTGAAGCACTGCTTCAGTCTGCATACGGATACCACACCACCATAGCCATACCACAACGTAACACCAACACACATCGAACCAGATCAATACAACCCATGAAATAACTCAGCACATAAGTCGCAAGCTCCTGAAGATGGATGTATTAACATCTGAAACATGTTGAGCATTAAATAATGAAATAATAAAGCAAGTGACATCAAGTTATTCTCTCTTTACTCAACTATCAAGATGATGCACGGTCCAATAAACATAAGGTAATAAATGTTCTTATAAGATAGAGAACATTTTTTACAGCCTTACATGTCACATTGCATAAGGCCAAACACTCTTTCTTCTTTCATGATGACACAATGAAAATTACGAAGTTACCTAATTACTACACATTTGTATTAGACACCCTTTTTCCCCAACAATAACAAACCAACTTGACAGTACGTCACATAGTCCATATTGTCTTTAGTACAGACAGTACCTGTTCCAGTGGGTGTGGTTTCTACATTGCGTACAAAGCATACTCATTCCTTCTAATGTACTATACAGTATCAGTGTTTGCTGTATATCACGTGATTCTGGGACATCTAAAGTACACTTGAAACCGTGTCCTTTACTTTTTGAATCCTGCCGGCGAGATTAATTGAGAAATGATGAAAGACCGAGAATGAATGTCAACACAAGGGATTTCCTTATAAGAAGGGGATTAAAGTGTATCCGGTTTGAGAGAAGACATATAAATAGAGTAAATTAAAACATGGGGAAGTATAGAACAGAAGACTTCTTCGGGGGTGTCAAAAGTGAATAAACCCAATTACTTTATTTCGTATTTTTGAGCGTATGTGTTTAAATAGTTACATTCGATGTTATTCTTCTGCCAAGAACTGACAGGGAGGCGTTCTACAGGAGTGATGACATTAGCAGTCTTAACATCGGAATTCCCATATTTTATAGCGTGAATTATTTAAATAATTTTATTTCCTTGTTAGGTCTGTGTCCATCCAACAAAATTCTTCAAACTTTATATGTCACTAACTATTTATAACATTGGAGTTCTCATCCACCGCCTTACTGACAAATTTTTCTCTCATTGCCCCCTACCCCACAACCCCCTAGTCCAAGAAATAAGGAATTGTACTCTAGCCGACCTGACTCATTTCATTTAATAGTCTGTCTTACGACAGGTCCAAAACCTCTTCCAAATCGAGCTCTCCACATAGTGCGATCTAGAGCTTCCTCCTTCAAATGTGAGTATCCTCTCCTTTCCTTAAGGTCATCCAGTAGCTTCC
>Ga0123355_10010625_pt1 | contig 14137 bp, 18 predicted proteins | sample TergutEmb28metaG_3_FD_89872 | JGI IMG/M metagenome (GOLD analysis project Ga0123355, IMG submission 89872) | Embiratermes neotenicus P1 segment gut microbial communities from Petit-Saut dam, French Guiana - Emb289 P1 | ecosystem: Host-associated > Arthropoda: Insects > Digestive system > Gut ... | reverse complement strand
TTCTTTAGATTGCTGGATGATAACTATCGTGCACAGGTTTGGAGCCAGGAAAATTCATTTAGTGATGTAACAGCAAATGATTGGTTCAATAATGCAGTATCAACATTGGCCAATGCTGATATACTAGAAGGTTTCCCAGATGGTACATTTAGAGGAAACCAAGCAGTTACGAGAGCAGAATTTGTTACAATGGTATCACGCTTTATATCAGAACCAACTAATAATGGAGTGGATCTATTCGATGATATTGGTAGCCACTGGGCAAGAGAATATATCAATGCAGTAGGACACTATGACTGGGTAATCGGTTTTGGAAATGGTGAATTTAGACCGAACCAAAGTATTACCAGAGCAGAAACGGCAGCGATAGTTAACCGTATGCTTGACCGTCAGCCGGAAACAGTGGCAGACTTATTACCGGGCATGGTAATTTGGCCGGATAATATGAACACAAATTCATGGTTCTATCTATATATCCAAGAAGCAACTAACTCCAATGATTTTGAAATGAAAGCAGATGGAGTACATAAGACATGGACAGAGCTTAGAGAACCTCGAAACTGGACAGTTTTAGAGAGACCTAACTCCAGCCCATGGGATATAAGGTAGATAAATAGAATAGTTATTAGTAAAACAAATAGGACTTGCTCCGAAGGATTTAAATAATCCTTTGGAGCAAGTTTTTTTTTATGGCGTAAGCAAGGTTTATGTCATCTGAGATATATTTTGCTTTTTAAGCATAATTTTCCAGAAAGCTTAATATGAATAGATATGAGAAAGGGGTGAACAAGCTTTGTCAGTTGTTTTTAGGCCAAAAATTCAAGAAATAGGGGTAAGTAATAATAAAAAACCTCCTCAAGATATTTTAGGTATTCTCCCTAATCCTCTTAAAGAAATATTTATAAAAACATGGGATGAAGAAACAGGAATAGAAGAGATTAGACTTAGAAAAAGAAGACCTTTAATATTTAGATTAGCCAAAAGGGAGATATTTTTTCATGATCTGGTAGTTTCAGATGAGCTTTTTGATAATGTACTAAGAATTATAAGCAAAAATTCTATTTATGCTTTGGAAAATGAGTTTAGGAACGGATTTATTACTATCAAAGGAGGGCATAGAGTAGGCTTTGCTGGGGAGGCAGTTATAGAAAAAGATATGATAAAGACTCAAAAAAATCTTGCCAGCTTAAATATACGAATTGCAAGAGCAGTAGTAGGTTGTGGTGCTGAGATATTACCTTACATTATAGATACTGCTAATAAATCTTTAAAATATACGTTAATTATTTCTCCACCCAGATGTGGAAAAACTACTCTTTTAAGAGATTTAGTAAGGTCTATCAGCTCTGGTGTAGAAAAACACAATTTGGCTCCCATGCAGGTTGGATTAGTGGATGAAAGATCAGAAATTGCCGGCTGTTATCAAGGTATTCCCCAATTAGATGTTGGGTCAAGAACAGACGTCTTGGACAGATGTCCCAAGGATCAAGGCATGATAATGTTAGTTAGATCTATGGGTCCAGAAGTTATTGCAACAGATGAGCTAGGGGGCCCAAAAGATGTAGAAGCTGTTAGGCAGATTGTAAATGCTGGTATTAAATTTATAGCTACTGTTCATGGAGATAGTTATGAACACTTAGCTAAGAGACCTTATTTAAAAGAATTATTGGCTATGGGAATATTTCAGAGATACATATTCTTAAATAAATTTGGTGTTGGGACATGGGTTAAGGATATATTGAATGATCAAGGCAAAAGTATAGCAGAGGTCGGAAATCAGAGATCGGAAGTCGGAAAGAGCTTTTGATAGTAAATCTGACATCCGATACCCGACTTCCGATAATAGGGAGGATCCCATGATAGTAAGTATTATTGGGTGTATTTTAATAATTGGAGCATGTAGTTATATAGGTTTCTTTTTAGGAAAACAGTATAATACAAGGTTTGAACAGGTTAAAAAATTAAGAAGCTCTCTAAAAATGCTGGAAACTGAAATTAGCTATTCAATGAATCCTTTGCCGGAAGCTCTTTTTAGGATAGGATCAAGAATTTCCGGACCTGTGGGAATCTTGTATGAACATGTAGCTGAATTATTAGAAAAAAACGCTGGCTTACCTATGGAAAAGGTATGGAAAGTTGGCTTAAGTAAACTTTCTGAAGAAAGCTCATTAAAAAAAGAAGAATTAGATGTTCTAGATGATTTTGGTCTTGGATTGGGTGGTTCTGACAGAGAAGAACAGCTGAAAAATTTACACTTGGCCCAGGAGCATTTACGGATAATTGAAGCAAGTGCAGAAAGTGATAAGAATAAATATGAAAGAATGTATAAGACCCTTGGAGTGCTGGCCGGTACTGCATTGGCAATAGTATTTATTTAACCCAAGGGATGAATTTGTAGGGGGAAAAGAAATGTCAAATTTGGACTTGCTTTTTAGGCTGGCTGGACTGGCTATGGTTATTACTGTAATTCATGCTCTTTTAAAGCAAGCAGGGCGAGATGAATATGCATACTTATCTTTATTGGCAGGTGTAACAATAGCTCTATTGTGGGTACTTCCTGTAATAGTTGAGCTTCTTTCGACTGTGAGGTCAGTATTTCAGCTATATTAAAGGATGGTGGCTAAATTGGAGATTTTGCAAATTGTAGGACTAGGTATCTTAGCTACCATTATTATAGTTTTGGTAAAACAGGCCAACCTTCCAACAGTAGCCATAATACTTAGTATTTTTGTTGGTGCAACAATCTTTCTGATGATGCTTTCAAAAATCGGTGCTATTATTGATGTTCTTCAACAATTAGCAGATCGGGCAAATCTTAATCAATTTTATCTAGCTACTGTTCTTAAAATAATTGGCATAGCGTATATATCTGAGTTTGGTTCCCAAATGTGCAGAGATTCAGGAGAATCAGCAATAGCAAGTAAAATTGAGTTTGCTGCAAAAATATTAATAATGATACTTGCCATCCCCATATTTGCCGCCATTTTAGAGTCCATAATTCGTCTGTTGCCATGAGGTGTTAAAATGAGAAAATTATTAATTATACCGTTTACATTGCTATTATTTTTTGTACTATGCTGTCCGATAGTGGCAGATACGGAGCAGGCATATACTTTTGATATAGAAGAACAAATCAATGAACAGCTAGATAACCTAAACTTAGTTGAAATAGAGGAATTTATTCGCCAAATAGATCAAGAAATTGGACAATATATACCGGAAATATCAATAAATAAAACAATCCAGGGTATTAGGAATGGTGATGTAAGCCTGCAATTGGGGGATATTTTTAATGGTATATTACGATTTATTTTTAGAGAGTTTATAACCCATTCATCTTTGTTAGGAAAGCTTATAGTATTGGCGATGATCTGTGTTCTTTTACAAAATTTACAGTCAGCTTTTGTAGAAAGTACTATTGGTAAATTGTCTTATGGGATTACTTATTTACTGTTGATAACAATAGCTGTAAGTTCTTTTATCTTAGTAGTGGAAACGGGAAGATTAGCCATTGAACGGATGGTAATTTTTGTACAGGCCTTGTTACCAATATTGTTGACATTGCTGGCAGCTATGGGTGGTTTTACAAGTGCAGCTTTTATTCATCCTTTTATGATAGTAGCTATAACTGCTATTCTTACAATTATAAATATAATAGTTTTTCCAATGATCCATTTTTATGCTGTATTGAGTGTTGTAAGTCATATATCTGAAAAATTTAAGCTTAGTCAATTAGCTGCTTTGATAAAGGATATTACAATGGGCATCATGATGCTTTGTATGACCTTATTTGTGGGAGCTTTGAGTTTTCAAGGTGTAACGGGTGTAGTAGCAGATTCCTTAGCTCTTAGAACGGCTAAATTTTTAACAGGTTCTTTTATACCTGTCGTTGGTAGTATGCTTACAGATGCATTAGAGGCGATTATTGGAACTTCTATTTTGTTAAAAAATGCTATAGGTCTTGTGGGAGTGCTGGTGTTAATGGTAATTTGGATATTTCCAATGCTCCAGATTTTAGTTATAGGAATAATATATAGATTGGCAGGTGCTCTAGTACAACCCTTTGGGGAAAGTCAGATAGGAGATGCTCTGGAAACAATGTCTAAGTGCATAAATCTTGTATTTGCTGCTGTAGCTGCTGTAGGCCTTATGTTTTTTATTGGCATAAGTATTATTATTGCTTTAGGCAATGTAACGGTTATGATGAGGTAGGATTTACAAATCACAAAGCACAAATTATAAATCACAAAATGCATTATGGTTAGGTAGGTGTTCATGGTGATAGAAGCACTGGGCGGATTAGTTAGTAGTATAGCCATAATTGTTATACTGGCTGTATTTATAGAAATGCTTCTTCCAAACAACGGTATGGCAAAGTACTTAAGGCTCATAATAGGCCTGTTTATAATAATAACTATTCTTACCCCGCTTATGGCTTTGCTTGAACAGGAAGATGCTTTTGAAGTAGCTGCATGGAGCTTTGCAACTGATAACAGGCAGTTAGAATCCATAATAAGAACGGGAGAAGAGATGAATAGATCAAGTATGGAAAGGGCTTCAGAGGAATATGTAAAAAGGATAGAAGGCCAGATTGTTGCTCTGGTTAGGCTTATTCCTGGGGTAGATAGGGTAAGTGCTACAGTTAGTATTCATGGTAGCAATGATGTGAGATTTGGTGCTATTGAGGGTGTGATAATTTGGGTTAGCTTGCTGGAAGGTGAATCTGTTGAGGAAGATTTGATTTCCGGAATAGATATTGTAGATATAGATTTGAGCAGGATACCAGGAGAAGCTGCCCAGCCTGAATCTACAGAACTAAATAATAATTTATATGATATTAACCAAATTGAAAATCGTATCCGAGATACCATCTCAAATTTTTATGGTTTACAAAGGGAACAAATTCAAATTGAATGGAATTTATAAATAATTAACAGTTATCAGAGTTCAGATTGTAAAGTGCCTTGTTGATGATTTTTCTGCTCCGGTCAGTTCCGTGCAATAGCCGGAATTACCTCCGCAGAAAAATCATCAGCAAGACACTTGCACAGTAAATTTCTAACATCTGATATCTGTTATGGGAGGGGTTTGTATGGAAGTTAAAAAAACAAAGGGTTTTAAAATGCCGGAAATCAAACTGCCTGAAAAGCATAAAAAAGTTTTATTAATTGCATTGTTAGTCCTTGGGGTAGGCATGTTATTAGCAAGTTATAGGAGTGCAGCTATCAGTGATGAAGTGCGTGTGAATGTGAACGAATCTGTAGCCAGTGTAGCACCAGCACCTATTGTTTACACTACATCTCCTATTACACAAGCAGAGGCAGCTCTTGAGCAAAGACTGGAAACGATCTTGGCTCAAATGAATGGGGTTGGGCATGTTTCTGTAAAAGTAGTACTTAGGGAAAGTCCGGAATATGAGTATGCAGTAAATGTCAGTACAACAGAAAGATCTATAACCGAAAATGACCAATCCGGTGGGAGCAGACTTACTTTAGATACTACAGAAACCGGGCAGCTTGTTTTAGTTCGTTCTGCTAATAATGCAGGTGAAGCACCTGTGGTAGTGAAAAAAACTAAACCGGAAGTTGTCGGAGTGCTTGTTGTAGCTCAAGGAGCAAGTAATCCCGTGGTAAGGGCGGAGTTAACCAGAGCAGTTCAAACTCTTCTTGGAATTAGCATAAATCAAGTTACAGTAGTTTCAGGAGATGGGAGATGAAAAGGATGACAATTGTAACCAATAAATATACATTAGGTCTTATAGCGGTAGTATTGTTTGCAGTTATGTTATACCTGGGTTATGTGGGACTAGCTTCATATAATGCAACAATAGCAGTAGGAACTATTACTGAGCAAGAGGATGAAGAACTTAGTTGGTTAAATGAGGACGATGTAAATTTGAATAATATTTCTAATTCTGCTGCATTTTTTATTGAATATAGATTGGATAGAGATAGAACCAGAGGCCAGCAGTTGGAACTACTACGGAAAATAATTGATGATGCTAATTCGGGAGCAGAGGCACTACAGGAGGCACAAGAGAAAATAATCCAAATTACCAATTCTTTAGAGAAGGAATTGCATTTGGAAAGCTTAATAAAAGCCAAAGGTTTCGAAGATGCTGTTACTTTTATTAAGCCCCAATCAGTTACTACTGTGATCGATCAAGAAGAATTTTCAAGGGATGAAATAGTCCGTATTACAGATTTGGTGATGACAGTTACAGGTCAAAATATTGAAAATATCTTTATAATTCCCAATAGAGGTGAAAAACAGTAAGTTGTGTTTACAATTAAGTACTCTATGGTATAATATAGGAAAATACTTTTTAGGAGGGTCATTACTATGGAATATACTTTAGGTAAAGTTAAGATAGCTGACGAGGTGGTTGCTACTATTGCTGGTTTAGCTGCTACAGAAATTTCAGGAGTAGCTGCTATGAGTGGTGGGATTGCAGGAGGTATAGCTGAAAAACTTGGTAGAAAAAACCTTTCCAAAGGAGTAAAAGTTGAGGTTGGAGATAAAGAAGCTGCAATAGATCTCTTTGTAATAGTTGATTTTGGTGTAAAAATTCCTGACGTAGCATCAAAAATCCAGGAAAATGTAGAAAAAGCAGTAGAATCACATACTGGACTAAAGGTTGTTGAAGTAAATGTCCATGTACAGGGCGTATATTTTAAATCTGAAGAAGGCTCTGGAGATGAAGCAAGGGTTAAATAGCCAGGAGACGGAAATTGTAGGAGACGGCATCCTCGATGCTTTGAAGCGGACGTTCGTAGCTAGAAATCAGAATGAGAAAACCCATTGCAATGATAATTTTATAAAAGGGGGACTTTAGAATGAAAGCAAAAACAGAAAAAACTGAGCTTGAGCAAGGGCATATAAAAATGGCTGATGAGGTGGTTTCTGTCATAGCAGCATTGGCAGCTACAGAAGTTAATGGGGTAAAATCCATGAGTGGCGGGATAGTTGATGGTATCGCTGATGTTCTTGGACGAAAAAACCTTACTAAAGGTGTAAAAGTAGAAGTAGGAGAAAAAGAGGCGGCAATTGATCTGAATATTATTGTGGAATATGGAGCAAAGATTCAGGAAGTGGCTGTAGCAATACAAGAGAGTGTTTTAAAGTCAGTTGAAAGCATGACGGGGCTCAAAGTTGTCGAAGTAAATGTTAATGTTCAGGGAGTATCTTTCAAAGACGAATCTGTTGCTGAAGAGGTTCACAGAGTAAAGTAGAAAAGAGGTGCAGCATTGAGTTTTGGGAATAGATTGTCAAATTTTTTCTTTTCTTTGTTGGGGCTAGTTGTAGCTAGTGTTATTTTTGCAACAGCCTTGGGTTGGTATGCACCCATTGTTATATTAATAGAACCGTTATTTGCAACCAGGGATGCACGATTGGCAATGGCAGCAGCGTCTTTGCTTGTAGCGATATGGGCCATTTTTTCTTTTTATTCTGTGCAGTTTAGCACTAGTAAAAAAAATGAAGCAAAATATGTGCAAATAGAGACTACGGATCATGGACAAATACATATTACCATGGAAGCAATAGAAAGCTTTATTACGAGAGCAGTTAGTACAGTAAAAGGGGTAAAAGAAGTAAAACCTCGGATAAAAGTATTGCCTGAAGGAATGACATTATTGCTTAGGATAACAATAGCTCCGGATACAAATGTTCCTAATGTAACCAGGGATATTCAGCAAAAGGTGTCACAATATCTAAAGGAATATGGTGGTATTGAGGTTTCTGACGTGGAAGTAGTAGTTGATAAGATAGCCCAGCCGACTAAAAGTAGAGTAGACTAGTACAAGAGGTGAATTTATGGACTGGAGCAAGATGATTACAGATGTTTTAACCTATCATAAAGGTAAGCTAATTGGTGTTATTATTGGTCTTGTTTTTGGTTTATTGACCATAACAGTTGGATTCTGGAGTGCATTTTTTCTTGCTATCTGTATTTTTGTAGGATACTTTATAGGACGCAGAGCAGATAACGCTGAAGACTTTCAATCTCTTATAAAAAGATTTTGGGGAAATTCGCAGCAATAGTCAGTTAGGAGGATACAGTTTTGAGCAGAAAAATTGCCAGGGAAAAGGCTATGCAGACTCTTTTCCAAATAGAGTTAACAAATTCTGACCCTGAAGAAGCAATGAAAAATATACTAGAAAACTCTGAGCTAGATGAAAAAAACAAGGTCTTTAGTCGAAAGTTGATTCTGGGAACATTAGAAAAACTTGCTGAAATAGACAAAAAGATTAGAGAAAATGCACATAAATGGCAACTGGAACGGATAGGAAACGTTGAAAAAACAGCGTTAAGGATGGGAGTCTATGAGATACTGTATTTGGAAGATGTACCAAATGCAGTAGCAATGAATGAAGCAATTGCATTGGTGAAAGTTTATAGCACAGAAAAAGCAGCACCTTTTGTTAATGGAATTTTGGATAAAATAGCTAAAGAAAATAGAGGGTGACATATTGTTTTTAGGCTTAGATACAAGTTGCTATACTACTTCAGTAGCTGTAGTGGACAAGTATGAAAATTTAGTATGGAATAATCGTAAACTATTATCTGTACCGGAAGGTGAAAAAGGGCTTCCACAATCGGAAGCACTGTTTAACCATTTAAAAAGGCTGCCCCAGCTATTGCAAGATACGGGTCAGCTTTTTTGTTATTCCCAAATACAGGCTGTATGTGCAAGTACCAGACCACGACCTCAAGAAGATTCTTATATGCCGGTATTTAGTGTTTCCCAAAATATTGGAATGATTATGGCAACATCCCTCGGAGTGCCATTTATCGAAACCAGTCACCAAGAAAACCATTTAAGAGCAGGTATTTGGTCAGGGAAAATACCATGTAAGGAATTTCTGGCACTCCATGTATCAGGAGGTACTTCAGAGCTGTTAAAAGTATATTGGGAAAAGGGACATCCATTTAAAATAGACTTACTGGGCGGAACTATTGACCTCCATGCAGGTCAGTTTGTAGACAGGGTAGGAGTAAGCCTGAAACTGCCTTTTCATGCCGGACCATATATGGAAAAGATAGGACTGGATAGTGATAAGGCTTTGGAAATACCATCATGGGTGCAGGATTATTCAATTAGCTTTTCAGGTCCGGAAGCTGCAGCACAAAGATTAGTTGCTGCGGGGGAAAAACCGCCAAATATAGCCAGAGCAGTTGAAAATTGCATAGCAAAGACTTTGGAGAAGCTACTACTTAATGCTATCGGCAAAGAAAAAATAAATAATATCTTGCTGGTAGGTGGGGTTTGTGCCAATACACATATAAAAGAGAGATTAAAGAAACGTTTAGAACATCAAGCTGTCGGGGCAAAATTATACTTTGCTGCTCCGGAGTACAGCAGTGATAATGCGGTAGGAACGGCATTGATTGGAATGGATATGAGAGAATAAAATATGCTATAATTTATTTGAATTTATGTAAACGGCATACCTATATATAGATAAAGGGGGAATCCATTAATGGCTATTGAAAAGGTTGCATTTGATGCTAAGTTAGATGATAGTCAAATGTTGCAAAAAGTTGAGGAGATTGTTAGCAGGTTTGAAATAAAACGTGGCGTAGCAATTCCTATCCTCCAAAATATTCAAGCAGAGTTTGGATATGTGCCAAAGCCGTCATTGAAAAAAGTTTCGTTATTAACAGGGATTCCGACAAGTGATCTCTTTAGTATTGTAACTTTCTATTCTCAGTTTAGACTTCAACCTATTGGAGAAAATCTTATTCAGGTTTGCAATGGAACAGCCTGCCACTTGGCAGGAGCGGAAGAAATCACAGATGCACTTTTAAGAGCTGCTAAAATAGAAGAAGGTAATACCAGTCCGGATGGAAAGTTTACTATTGAAAAAGTTGCTTGTTTGGGGTGCTGTAGTCTTGCACCTGTCTTGACGATAAATGGTGAAACCTTTGGTAAATTAACTCCGGAGTCAGCAGTTCGTTTGCTGAATAAAATTTAACTGTACGGAGGAGGCGAGTTGTTTATGAATACTGTAAATGTTGGTCTTGCCAGTTGTGGTATTGCTGCCGGTGCCAAAAAAGTATATGACTATCTTAAGGCAAATGTGCCTGATGAGATTTCTGAAGTTCATAAAGTAGGATGTAATGGTATGTGCTTTAACGAGCCTTTAGTTGAGGTTATTAACGATAAAGGCTCATTCCTGTATGGACATGTAGACGAAGTAAAAGCTGAACGTATTATAAAGGAACATCTGAAAGATGGACAGCCAATCAAAGAATGGTTGGTTTACTCCTCAAATGAAGCAATTGGCAACAGTGATTACCTATCCAAACAAACAAGAATCCTCCTTAAGAATAGCGGTGCAATAGACCCTGAAGGTATTGACAGCTACCTTTCAGTTGGTGGCTATCAAGGATTCCATAAAGCCCTTACTTCAATGACACCGGAAGAAGTTATTCAAGAAATAGAAAAGTCCGGCTTGAGAGGTCGTGGTGGAGCAGGATTTCCCACCTATCTCAAATGGCAATTTACACGTCAAACCGACAGTTTTCCAAAATACATTGTATGTAATGCAGATGAAGGTGACCCGGGTGCATTCATGGATAGAAATATTTTGGAAAGCGACCCTCATAGCCTTTTAGAAGGAATGGCAATTGCAGCTTATGCGATTGGTGCATCTGAAGGCTATATCTACATCCGTGCAGAATACCCTCTGGCAGTGAAAAGGCTCTTTATGGCAATAGAGCAAGCTGAAGCAAAAGGATACCTAGGCAAGAATATTAAGGGCTCCGATTTTGACTTTACAATTGAAATCCGTGAGGGAGCAGGTGCTTTTGTTTGTGGTGAGGAGACTGCTTTAATAGCCAGTATTGAGGGACAAAGAGGTATGCCAAAATTCAAACCGCCTTTTCCGGCTCAAAAGGGATTGTGGAACCAACCTACTGCCATTAACAATGTGGAAACCCTTGCTAATGTGAGTAGAATTTTATATGAAGGTGCAGAAGCATATAGCCAATGTGGGACAGAAAAAAGCAAAGGTACCAAGCTTTTTGCTCTTGCAGGCAAGATAAAAAGAGGCGGATTAGTTGAAGTGCCTATGGGCATGACAGTTAACGATATAGTTTTTGATATTGGTGGAGGAATTTCTTCCGGAAAACCGTTTAAAGCAATCCAGACAGGTGGCCCTTCTGGTGGGTGTATTCCTGCACATATGGGTGATACGCCTGTAGATTATGAATCATTACAAAAAATAGGAGCAATAATGGGTTCAGGTGGACTTCTTGTTATGGATGAGGACACTTGTATGGTTGATGTTGCCCGTTTCTTCCTGGAATTTACCACAGAAGAATCCTGTGGTAAGTGTACTTTCTGTAGGATTGGTACTAAGCATATGCTTGATATTTTAAATAGAATTACAGAAGGCAAAGGAAAGCCTGAAGATATTGAGCATTTGGAAAGGCTGGGAGGCAATATTATCAGAGGCTCCCTGTGTGGTTTAGGCCAAACAGCACCAAATCCGGTTTTGACCACACTAAAGTATTTTAGAGATGAATATGAGGCTCATGTTAATGAAAAGATATGTTCTGCCAAGAAGTGTAAAGCACTCATTACCTTTAAGATAATAGCAGAAAAATGTACAGGATGTACTTTGTGCAAGAGGCAGTGTCCGGTAGGAGCTATTTCAGGTGAATTAAAAGAAGTTCATGTGATAGATGCAAGCAAATGTATTGCTTGCCGTCTGTGCTATTCTGCTTGTAAGTTTGGTGCAATTGAGATATATTCCGATGGAATTAAGGACAAAGACTTAGTTGCAGGAGGGAATAGACATGGAGCAAGTTAGATTACTGATAGATGATAGAGCAGTTGTTGTAGAAAAGGGAACTACTATTATTGAGGCAGCCAGACAGGTAGGTATTGATGTTCCAAGCTTGTGTCATGACCCAAAGATAGAGCCTTTTGGTGCTTGTCGTCTATGTTTCGTAAATGTAAAGGATATACCGAAAGCAGTAACTGCGTGCTCTACGGTAGTTACTGAGGGCATGGTAGTTTCAACGGAAGATGAAATATTAGCTGACATTAGAAAGGGTGCATTGGAACTGCTTTTATCCAATCACCATGGGGATTGTGTGGCACCTTGCCAAATAGCTTGTCCTGCAAGTATTGATATCCAAGGATACCTTGCATATATAGCAGATGGACAACATATAGAGGCAGCCAAACTTATTAAAGAAAAACTCCCCTTTGCTTCGGCAGTAGGTCGTGTGTGTCCGAGATTTTGCGAAGCTGAGTGTAGAAGACAAATAGTAGATGAACCGATAGCAATTTGTACTTTAAAAGGATATGCGGGTGACCAAGACCTGGCTTCTGATGTGCCATTTACTCCGGAAATAAAGCCTGATACCGGCAAAAAGGTAGCAGTAATTGGTGGTGGACCGGCAGGATTGACTGCGGCGTATTATATTCGTCAAGAGGGGCATAAGGTTACCATATTTGAAGGAGAAGAAAAACTTGGTGGAATGATTCGCTATGGTATACCTGAGTACAGATTGCCAAAGAAGCATTTAGACAGGGAAATTGACCAGATAATCAAGCTGGGCATTGATGTAAAATATAATGCTAAAATGGGTAAAGATTTTACCATTAAATCTTTAAAAGAAGATGGTTTTGATGCAATTTTTCTAGCAATCGGCTGTTGGGAAAATACTGCAGTTGACCTGCCGGGCAAGGATTTATCGGGAGTCTACTCAGGCATTGATATGTTAAGGAAAGTTATTTATGGAAATAAAGTTGAACTTGGCGAAAAGGTAGCTATCATGGGTGGAGGAAATACAGCTATGGATGCTGCCAGAACGGCAGTGAGACTGGGTGCTAAAGAAGTTACAATTATCTATAGAAGAACTGAAAAAGAAATGCCTGCAGACCTGAGAGAGATTAAGGATGCTAAAGAAGAAGGAGTTAAGTTTCAATTCCTTACCAATCCAACTCAAATCATAGGTACAGACAGAATTACTGCTGTAGAATGTGTTGAAATGGTATTAGGCGAGCCTGATGCTAGTGGTAGAAGGCGTCCAATAGTAAAAGAAGGCTCAGAGTTTCAGATGCCGGTTGATTCACTAATCTTGGCTATTGGCCAAGTAGTAGATATTTCATCTTTAAAAGGCAGTGAAGAGATTGTCTTGAATAAATGGAATTGCATAGATGCAAATGAATCAACTATGGTAACAAGTATAGACGGTATATTCACTGCCGGGGATTGTGCTACAGGTGCAAAGACTGTAGTTGAGGCAGTCGGTCGGGCAAGAAAAGCTGCTGTATCAGTGATTCAATATCTAGCCGGTCAAGAAATTGCTCCGGATGTGGTGGAGTATAATCATACAAAAGGCAAGTTGGATGAAATAAATTCTGAGGAATTTAAAGATGTAGCAAGGCAAGAAAGGGTTAAACAGGAACATCTTGCTCCTGCAGAGCGAAGAAATAACTTCAAGGAATATGAAATTATGTTTACAGAAGAAATGGCAATGAAGGAAGCCAAGCGTTGCCTGTCTTGTGGATGCCAAGATGCTTTTGGATGTCGCTTAAGAGATTTATCAACTAAATATGGCATTAAAGAAGAGCAGATTATGAAGCTGGGTCACGTTTATCCTATAGTTAATGATCATGACTATATCCAGAGAGATAACAATAAATGTGTCCTTTGCGGGAACTGTGTGAGAGCCTGTAAAGAGATTCAAGGGGTAAGTGCTTTAGGTTTTGTTGCAAGGGGCTTGGAAACAGTTATTAAGCCATCCTTAGATGAACCATTGAGAGATTCGCCATGTGAAGCCTGTGGTCGATGTGTAGCTATTTGTCCAACAGGTGCATTGATTGCCAAAGTTGGCTTACCAAAACCGGGATCATTGCTTTCCGGTAAAGAAGGCACTATTTGTCCGGTATGTTTTGTTGAATGTAATCTGACAGTTCGGGTAAAAGATGGTAGAGTGGTGAAAGAGAAACAGATAAACCCGGAAGTGGCAGGAACTTATCTATGTGTTAAATGTGGAGTATTTTTTCAGAGTGGTACTTGATGATTACCTGATTACAGAGGAGCTTAGCAGTGGCTAATAATCAAAAGGTTTTAACAGTTACCCAATTAACTGAATATCTAAAAAATATTATGG
>Ga0123355_10010624_pt1 | contig 14137 bp, 9 predicted proteins | sample TergutEmb28metaG_3_FD_89872 | JGI IMG/M metagenome (GOLD analysis project Ga0123355, IMG submission 89872) | Embiratermes neotenicus P1 segment gut microbial communities from Petit-Saut dam, French Guiana - Emb289 P1 | ecosystem: Host-associated > Arthropoda: Insects > Digestive system > Gut ... | reverse complement strand
GGCCCTTGATATTTCATGTCACTCCGGTCCCAATATTCTAATCAGCACGTGTTTTCATATAACCACTTGTACAGAAAGTACACAATACCTGTATCAGCTGAGTCCCACTCACATTTTCTTAGATAATGTTCGTAACATTAATTTTAATAATATTTCTGTCTTATTTGCCTTTCCCCCAATAGGAATGTTTCTATGCGTTTTTCTCTCCCTGGCATGCCATTTGGTACGCCATTTTACGTGCGTTAAAAATATTAGCCAAACACTCTGTTTTAAAAACAGGAAAACATTCAGTAGTCGTTCGTTTTCGCTGCAGGGCGAATTAGGGTGTTCATTTTATCCAAGACGGTGCGATGAACATGGCGTGCATCGCAGAGCGGAAGGCAGGCAGACTACAAATTGTACTTTTTAATCTCAATTCGACTTCATCAATAAGTACATTTCCAGTCATGGAAACTCCCTCTCACGGGAAAAATATCGGGTATTTAGAATTCTAAAGTGAATTTGTCAGACTCTAGACCGTGGGATGCAAAGGACACCAGAGAACACGACAGCCAATTTATTTCCAGAGTTTAAACTCGAGTGGAAGGATATATTCTAGTCTTCGCTGCACGTAGTTTCGAAATGTTCTTTGCAATTCTGTATCCTTAACTTATATCAATGCTAATTTATTAAATTCACCACTTCATTCCTGAAGAAGGTGGTATACAGACCACAGTACGGGATGGAATGCCGAGGAATCGCTGTTCGAGTTCCAGCAGAGGCAAAGACCGTACTGTTTCTGGCGCTCACCCAACCTCCCATTCAGCGGATACTACGTACATTGAGCTCCTTCCCCAGTGGTAAAGTGACTGAGGCGTGACGCTGCCCGCTCGCGTATATTTACTGCCGAAGTCAAGAAAGCGTGGAGCCATGCCGCCCACCAAATATTCCTTTGTGGCGTGCACTAGGGCAACTTTACCTTTACCTTTACTTTTACTAGTATAGAGCTGACAATAGGTCTACTAGTGAAAGAAACACACACAAGCAAGCACACACACGCACGTGTGCTAAGTACGAAGTATAGTTCTTTTGTTGTTAACGAATAATAAACAGCATATATATATATATATATATATATATATATAAAGCACAACACAATATTGTCGATAATACAGCCGACACACCGATCGGCAGAAAGAACTTAACACGCTCCGAATTTTAATTTGCAAGTTCGGCTGTGTTAATGTCTATCGCGGTATTTCCACGGTCGCTCTCGGTCTCTAAATGCCAATCAAGAAGAGTCAACGTACTCTGAATACAAATATGATCGTCCCCTGAATTATTACTTAAAGAACACCTTTTCACCTCATTCAGTAAGTGCAAACTCTGCACAGCCATTCACCACACGCCATATCGAAAATGCTCTAAATAAAACTTACAGATAAACAAGGTCTGCACTCTTTTCATCAAAATTTATTTTACACTGAACACGGCACACACTTATCCATACGCCTTTACGTTTACGCATTTCGTCAAAATCTTAAACAGCAATCAACGACAAATCCTTTACTGTCCGTCGAGCACAACTATTTGTTTTTGAATGCGAACAAAAGAGGATTTACTCCATTAAATTAAAGAGCGATGTTCAAAATTTTTTAAAAATTCAGATTTCATTCTTCGGCAAACAATATCCTTTTCGGTTATAAAAACTGACCAGAAAATGTTGCGTAGGGAAATAAACGCCACATGTTCTAAGTTCCATACAAAGGACACAATACACTGTACGGGAGGAACGTACATTTTTGAATTGCAAGAGTAAACCTGTTGGTACACAAAATAGCCACGGACCCTTATAGGGTTAAGGACAGGCACAGTTGCATCTCCATTCTCCACAGACTAAGTCTTCAAACCATAGCCTTATAAAACTTAGAGGTAACTTAAATTTTTTGGGGGACCGTCCATATGCATGTACTGCCATTTTTTTACAATCATTCAAGTGACTTTCATTAATCTTATAACGTGCGGCCCATATACACACTTTCCGATTGACTGACATTATCTTAGTCAATTAATTAGGCTATGTGCCTACAGTCTCTAAATTCAACCTAACGTTGAGATTTAAACACGACCGTAGGAGCAATTCCATGGCAACACATAATTGTCTGCCATCGAGTGAAACGCGTTATCAGCCACAGCACATCAACTACACACAGACAGAAGTTCTCGGCTTCTAGTCTCGGTCCAGAGACAGCGTCCTTCAACCCGCTCGTTGTTTCTGCAGTTCCACGTGAAATATGATAGGATATTCGGCGAAAGTGTCACAGTCACTTCATTTATGTCTTTAACAATCCATCATTCTCAGTCATCCTCCCATCTGACAGTACGTAACAACACAGTCGAATAAGTGTCGTTAAACAACACAAAACAAATGAATCAAAATACCTGCAATCCGAATTATAGACTGTGATTTTTAAGAAAACTGGGTGAGAAGGACAGGACAGGACAGGACAGGACAGGACAGGACAGGACAGGACAGGACAGGGGGGGCAATAGCTGAGGCTTAATTTTGATTAAAAATATTCTGCATCAGAATCTATGTACTTGTTTATATCAGAACTGCCCTCTAAAACACGTTAACAAGAACGGAGCGCGACGAAGATTCGACAAGAAAGAAGACGTAAGCAGCTACTGGATTACCTTAAGGAGAAAAGAAGGTACTGGAACTTGAAAGAGGAAGCACTACATCGTGCTCTGTGGGGAATCCGTTTTGGAAGAGGTTCTGGACCTGGCGCATGAAACCGACACTTTATTTACAGAGACGGCATACACTGAACTACACTCTCAGCATCCTCCCGACATTCAGTTTAGGCACTGGCCTATTGTAAGCAACTGTCCGGCAATAACCTGGAGTTACTGCACAACGTCACGATTCACTTGCTCAGTGTTATACAGATAGGCTAACGAACGATTCTGACGTATGTTCCAAGAGTTGTGGGGCCAACTAATGGACGGAAAAGGCACCGTGCTCGTGCATTTCCTCACTTCCTCCTCTACGTGAGTGATAATACTTTCACATATTCCGACAGTACCTCCTTCCAGATCCCTACCTCCTCACAACTCAGGCAAAGTTCACCTATTATTAAACGTTCTAAAACCTACGCTGTTGAAGCAGCATCGTTAAAATAACAAAGAACAGATCGATCTTGGTGCCTCTAGGAAGCACATATTAGATGTGGAACCACTCAGCTAACGCGCTCGTTTTCATTTTCCTTCTGTGAAAAACAACCATTATGCAGGCTGCCGAGATTACAGGCGAGTGCTGTCAAACTGGAGAGCATGCAAAGAAGACAAAACACCCAGCCAGAATAAAGCAAAACTTTCCAGAGCTATGCTGCGCAGTTGGGGTCACGTTACTGGGAAGAGGCCAGCCTGGCCGTTCATTCAGCAATCAATCCAAATGTCTGGTCTGTTACTACCTGCCTGCCTGCCCGCCTATTTGCTTGTTTGTCCGTCCGTCCTTCCGTAAGTCAAACTATCCACCTACGCACCAATTCAAACCATGTAGCTATCTTCCTATCGATCCATTTGTTTGTGTAATGTACTGTAGTCTGCCTCTTGCCGATGAACCAGTGGAGCGACACTAATTAATCTCTGTGTAGAGGAAATTCAGCTTTATGTTACGGTTCTTCACAACAGAAACAACAGATATGCTAACATCAATGATCAGCAACTGTAGGTCTAAAGTAAGAGTGATTAAAACTTTCAAAGCAAGACGAGGTATTACATGCCAATAAAATCTGAATGAACACATTTAGAAGATGAAACGCAGATACGAGATTTGATTACGGAATCGGTCACAAAATATGTTAAAAATACCTTCTTACTGGCTTCCCTGTATTCATCCTTGCTGATCCCACTGACCGCGCCGTATAAGGCGTGGGGGTGAAGCCGCTCGATGGCTGGGTTTGCGGGTTCGAATGCCGCCAAAGGCATGGATTCTCTGTCGTGTGAGTGTTATAATGACTATTTAGGTTCCTTACTGTAGAAATTATGGGCCATACCAATTTATTCTCTGACCGGCGCTCCTGCAAAACCATTTTCCACCATTACGGGATAGATACAGTGACTGCAAAAACAACATTTCGCTTCGATGTATATTTGTTGCAGACAAAAATATATCATTACTTAATAACGTACACTACTGTAATGTGCAAATGCTCTCAGGACAGTGTCTTGCACTTCGAACAGCGTTCACACTACCGAAAACCGTTCACAAAAAATATGGTGAGTGAGACAGATGACTTATTTATCCACGTTTTTCAATTGTTATGATTATACTGAAGTATGTCGGTGGTAGGTGACTGAGGCGTGAATGTGGATCATTTGTGGAAGGGCGGTCACAGGCGGAAAACTAAGTACTCGGAGAAAACACCCTTTCAGTGCCACGTTGTCCACTACAAATAGCAAAAAATGGACCGGACTGGGACAGAACCGAGGCCTTTGTGGTGTCGAGTTGGCAACCAATCGCCCCAGCCGCGGTAAAATCAAGACGATAAACGTGCTGATGAAGATGACGACGATTACCGTGTATTTTACGTCACATTAGTAGATTTACAGCAATTCGTGTGTGCTGATCATTTACAGAAAGATAATGAGTTTTGAATTGCCTGTAAACTTGCAGTTACGTACACTGGACAAATTCGGACCAAATTACGTGCCGCCAATGGCTAATGAGTTCCATACATATACGTTGCACATTTTTGGAGACCGATATAGAAACAGATGTGTATGTAAGAACTCACTACCTCCCCATGCGGTGTTATTTGACGCACTTTGTGTAAATCGGGCATAATAAAATTGCATGGGCTGTATAGCGTCGTGTTGGTACAAGCCGTCACTGCACGGCCACACAGATGGAGACTTATCGATAGCGCAACTCGATACACATCTTGGGGTGTTCGTTTAAGCCCCATTGAAGCTCTGTGTGCATTATTCATCACATAGATCAGACTTGCTAATTGTTTCCATCGTCGACGCCCCATTTTTTACTGCAAGAATAATACAATCAGAACTCACCTTGCGAGCGCCCCCTGCCAACAGGGTGCGTATCAGAACCTTGTCCCTTCTCGCTGCATAAAATCTGCAGATTACAATACATAAAAGCTTTAATAGTGCCTGCTGTTTTATATGCACGTAAAATTTTGTTTTTCTCTCTGAGGGAAGAAACTGACTGAGGACGCCTACGAACTGTTGAGGAGAATGTGTAATGTTAGGAGACAGAAATTAACAAAGGACCGGAGCAAGACACACGATTACAAACTTTATGATGTGCATCTTTCCAGTAATACTGATACAGGAATTACGTCAAAACATGTGAGACTTGGAAAACGACATTTTGGATATCTCACTGAGACATCAGTGTGGAGGGATAATATTAAAGTGGAATTCAGGGAGACAAATTTTTAGATATAAAATTAATTGATAGTTTCACAAACTAAATATGAAAGTGATGTTTTTACAATTTGTTCAAAACTGCTGCCCTTCCAGTTACCACGTAAAAATACAAACCGTACAGCAAACCACCCCACCATATTTCAACCCGAATAGGCGACTTACAAAACGCAAAAATCCACCAGATGCTTACATTCACGTTTACAGGAATGCTGGAATAAGAGTTAATTGGACTCATGGATCATGCAGTACGTGTATTTTAAATCTGCAATATGTGGGATACTTTGAAACATGTAATGAAATGAAATTTATGAAAACCAACAATACAAAGTTGAAATTGTGATGAACCCATGTTACAAACATTTCCTTTTGAAGTTTAGTGATGGGTCTATACAGATTTTTCATAATTGCCTCCTGTCTCTCTGAATTATCACGGAAAAGCGTAAAATTGTGTTGAGTGAATGAGAATCGGACAGCAGGGAGTCAATACATAGACGGCCGTCGATGTTTTACGCTATTCTGTGTTTATGCAAAGCGGCAGGAGGCAATTACAACAAATCAGGGCAGATCTGCTATTAAATATACTTTAACATGACTTCATAAAAGTTCGTTATCACTGTTCGAGTCCGAAGAATGAGACATAAGCGGCCGTGATCTGCTGCAATGACCTTCGGTTTTACCCACATCCCGGTTCTGTCTCTTTATGCCTATTTCAAGGAACCATGGTGCAAGGAGGGAGTAATATGAATAAAGTGTTTCTAATGACGCCGTCAAAAGCGACAGTTTCAATTTCATCCCCGCAGATAGGCTAACTCCCACCACTCCCACGATGTAGCTGTCAACCTGATGATGTGGCGGACGAACTGCTTAATAAGACCAGCAGTCAAGAATCGCTGGGGTGGGGTGGGGGATGGGGGGGGGGGACTGCGGACTTGCTATTAGCTCTCAAAAATATAAACGGAATCACATCCCGCCTTGCCCTTGCACAGGACTGGCTGTTGTTTAGGTGATCCGTGTGGGACTGTAGGCACAAAGTGCAAGCACGAAAATGTATAATGCGATGCCTCGGACAGACTGTGCTTGTGACTCTCACACCTCGCCGATCTTAGACTTTATTTATTCCGGATATAACTACACTTCTTACGAAACTATTTTATTATAAATACATTGCTTTCAAAAAAATTATTTTTCCTCGCTCGAGAACTTTGACAAATATCACTATTTCATAAAGTGGTTCTTCAGACAAAATATTTGTATGTAATTTGTTCCTTTTTGGGTAATTCCCCGGCGTCTGAGTTCTAATTGCCGACGTTTCGGAACTCACTGTCGGTTCCATCTTCATAGGCAGATGAATGAAGTAAAAAGGAACAAATTACATTTAGAACACGGCGAAAGCTTAAAAGCAAGAAAATATTTGTAACTTAAGGACATGATGCACACTTCCTTTAAACGAGCTGTTCCTCTATACACCTTTACTTTGAGCGTCCAATAATTTTACTGGGCCACGGTAGACCGAAATTAATTAGTATGACAAAGTTTAGAGTAGAAGCTTACAGCAACTTTCATCGAACACCTTCGAATGTATTCGGAAATTAAATATATGAAGTTACTTTCGGTTGGGTAGGATAGTATCAGCTCTATGCGCTTCTACAGAGTGCTCTTTGTACCAAACACTCGTAAACAGCGAATTTAAAAAGTACATTAACCTAAGATCTAATTAGTACTGCAATATTCACAGGGTTTCTACAGTATGTAACCACTCTCCGTAAACGATAGAAACAGACTTTGTGTGACTATGGAGAATCCTTAGCAACATTTACACGTAAACTTTGCGCTACCTTCAGATATGACTAAAGCTGAAGTGGGAACAAACAATGGCACAGTAATCACTGTTTTTTAATTAAGCGAGGACGGAGGCCTAGCCAGAAAATCCATAACCAATTTCCATCCGCATTTCCTTTCAGACGGAATTTCCTCAATGATTTCTCCCACAAAGGCTCACAGACGACATTTTCCATCTCGATTCTATAAAAGCCCTCCAATATGAAAGACCCCATTCGAGTCTGCCGCTTTGTAGACATCTGAGTTCAACAATGATTGTCGCATTGTCCCGAGTTCCTATCGAATGTGTACTCGTATATGATGTTATTTAGTGGCGACGCATCAAATATGAAGCTCCGAAATAAACCTCTTAATGAAGATATTAGACGCCAGATGCAGTAGAAATAATTCAGGATTTTTCAAGGCCTACAATGCTCCTGGAATTTTTAAGGAAAACGGCGAAAAACGGACCTAACATTGGCAGTCGTCTCCACCGGGGTTCAAACTGTGACGTCTTGAAGAAGTTATAAACGAAATCACATTGTCCTGTTTCTTACGTACGGGTGACATGTATAGATTGACTTGGGTAGAAACTTGCTAACTGACGGGACAGAAATGAGAGCATCACCGACGGCGAACATGACACGGATGTGGTCTGTCTCAAGCACACACTATTCTAGTGTTTATCTGGACAGACTGTGAAGAATTACAAAACAATGTGAGTCAGGATACCCGGTACTCCAACAGATACTCGAACCCCGTGCCATCGGAATACAATCCCGAAGCTTTTCCGCTACACCAACATGTTTATACCAGCATGGAGGACTCAGCACACGATCAGAAGCTAGACAAAGTGTTCGCAACAAAGCCTGCTACCATTCAGCTCAGAATTATTCTCATTTTTTAACTACAGACTTCTACGCAATCTTACTTTTATTTCGGGGTTGTTTAAATCAAGAATAACGAAACTATGACGCACTATGTCTTAAGACAGGTCCATATTTCTCCTAAAGCGAATTCCCCCAAAGACAGCGATCTGGTGTTCCCTCTTTCAGTATCCATCATCTTCTCGTTTAATTAAGGTCATCCTGTAGCTACTTGCGTCTTCTTTCTCGTCCTTCCGCGTACAGGCGAAAAATAAATTACGCATAGCTAGACCGACATAAACTGACTTGTGGTTGAACTGCAGTAAGATAAGGATACCATGGAGAAAGGCGTAGACCGAAGTGAAATGACTGAAGCCAGTATGCTGTGGTAGGTTTTCGTGAACAATGATAAAAATAAAAGTTGCGTAAAGCGGGGAAGCAATTGTTAATCTAAGATTCTATGCCAGTTGTATCACACATTACATTTTGCTTGAAATCTTTGCTTCAAGTTCTGGGTGGATCTATCCCCTTACAAAGAAGCATGCATCAAACAATCTAGTCAGATGTACGGCAAAGGTCTGTCCACCTTCCTCAGTGTGTCACGATGCATAAGCATGCGACTCTATATTCTAGACACCGCACTGGAAAGAAACCCCACGGCATGTGAACCAACCCCACATTTAGTATTCCGGGCAGATCGCACAAGTCGTCCTGTAATTGTGTTCCTCTTTGCAGTATTGCCAACAGCAACTACAGCCGCGTAGACTTTTTTTTTTAAAAAAGTCCTGTGTCGTCTACATTTTGCCAAAACACATACGAAAGTCAAATGGGTAAGAGAATATTTTCGACTAACAAGCACAATGTGTGCTTATCTTGTACAAAACTCCAGGAAATAAAAGCTACAGCAAGGGGTGCACGATTCTCGGGCCCCTAATCTCCACGGTGAGTAAATGTTTTTATGGTGACACCTAATTGGCGGGTCTTGAGTATGGAACCTGCTACATGTCACCCTTCTGACGCCTACAATTTTGGAGTGGCTACTTTTTTTTTAATTTGTCCACCCCTGATTTACAGTGTTTTTAAATCTACCAAATATAAGTTTATAATTCTTTCTGACAGTATGTTCTGTGTTTTTAAATTCAGGGAGAGTTTATTTCATTAACAAATTTAATCTTTCTCCATCTTACGCTCCGTCAGTCACTTGACCATTGACTAGGTGACACCCCAACTGTGGCAAGAAAGACAGATAAAATAAAGGAAAATAAATAAATAAAGAAAGCGAAGAGGAGAAAACTAAAATAAAAATGGAAACGGCGATAAATGGCGGAAAAGAACTCGAACCACAACGAGCCTCCTGCAGCGGAGCAATGTTCTGTATTCAGTGCACCACAAAACTGCCACCGTACATTACGAAGCTGGCCGGCTCATATCTGGAGGCCACTAATTGCGCAACAATGACCCCTAGAGGGAAATTTGGCGCAGTATAGTAATACTGTTTACTGGAACGATGCCAGGCCAGCTGTGTTTCTTAATCCCAGGTAATTCTCGGCACAAGACCCACAGATGTGCAAATTTGGTGATAAACGGGATAAGATTCAGTGGCATTATCGTAACCAGTCTCCATTATCCCTCAAAGTGAATATCGTACTGCATTCAGCTGAGAGGCGAGTCGCAGTATTCTCTCTTTTGCGTCTCCAACTTTGCGACTGTCTCTGACATAAGTATCATATAATTCCCTCCCCAAATATCTACTTCATGCAGATTCCACCTTGAACAGTTAACAAGTACTCTGCTGGTGACAACATTCCCTGCTTTCATGGAACTTCAAAGTTAGAGGTTCAAGGTTCAAGAAATTTTGACAATGAAGCCTATCCCGAACGTAGTTATTCTGGTTCATATGTCAAAAGGCTATTTGCATAAGATTATTATTATTATTATTATCATTATTATTCCAGGATTTTTCCACCAAAATTCTGATCCCATTAAACTGCAAATTATCCAAGTACTACACCACTACCTCCGTAATCAGTGACTGTCAAATCAAATGCCCTAAGCAAATGAATAATTCTTTGTTTTTTTTAAGAACACCTTTAAACTACTTCGGTTAAATAACGTCTACTGTTAGTCCTTTGTGCAAATCGCATTAAGGATAGTGCAGGAAGCAGTTTAGCAGCCGTGTCTGAAGGTATGATCCCAGTAGTCATTTATAAAAAGCGTAGGAAGTTGTGAAAAGTCAGGATACCCAACCTCGAGGCCTAGGGTAGAATCCGAGTAGAAAGCAAGAGTGCCAAACACTCAACAAAGACTTCCTGCCTCACCCTACACAAAATCGTAATATTCCAACCATAAATCTTGCTTTTAGGCTTTGTCAGATTTCAGAATCATAGGAAAAGATTTTAATCCAAAATAGGAAATGCTCTTGTTTATAAAATCAATTTTAAAAAATACTTAAACCAAAGAATTTATCTCCAGTTACTGTTTCGAGTCATGTCAACAGAGTTTAACACTTCAGGATCCCATGAAATGTCGGAATACGAGTAAATCTCAAGAAATTATACAGAGGTATCACCGTATATCGCATTCGACAAATGCAGACAAGTGACTATAAGAAAATGTGTCAGATAAATCAGTGGGAAAACAGATGACGGAAAGTACGAAGGAAGATAGTAGGAATCGACTACTGTGGTAGAGAAAAGGGAAAAAGATCCACCTGACTACGTGTGGTACCGCAGTTGATCAATGTACCATCGCCCCTTGTTCTTTAAAGCTTTGAATTGTTCAATATTCACAACGGGACAAACTAACAAAGAGCTGTCAAGCTGTCTGGAAATTAGCAGAGCAGTAGGCGCTAAGTCAAATCACGCACTGCAAGCAACGGAATGTGCATGAACTCCAGTTCTAAGATTCACAGTGGTGAGTGGCCAGCACTTTAAGGGTTTGACTTGGTTACTGCCTGTTGCTGTGTTCCATAATCAGCCACAATCACTGTAATTAAACTGTTAGCTTTAATGAATGTAGCTGTGAATGAATGAATGGAGTAACGAATCAAATAATGAATGCATCAAATAATGAATGCTTGATTATTAGAGAGTAGTAGATTTTAGTCGGTTTAAATGAGACACTTATTAGTTGGCTGAAGAATGAAGGCAATACAGCCATTATCTTGTGTCTACAGACATAAGCAGGCACTAACTTGATAACTGATCAGCTGTTAAAAGAATGCCGTTTTAAAGAAATAGAAAATCACAGTCAGTTGAACCAAAGCCTCGTTTTCAGACTCCAATTCTGTAAAATCCGTTTTATTGTTGTTCTATTTACACCTTAACATCTTCAGTGCTCTAGGGCGCCACGTGGGTATGTTTCTTTAAAAGCAATTACATAACATGGATGAATGTAATAAAACATGTAAACATCAAAATTCTTAAGGAATTTGATATATTAACCTTTTAAAGACGAAGCGTAATCTGCTTTATATAAGTAATTAGTCCGTACCGCGCTGTAAACACTTATCACCACGGTTATAAAAACCAATCAGTTAATGACGTATAAAGCAAAAATCGCTGTCTGTTCTGAGATCCGTACAAAACAATCAACGCAAAGCGAGCACCATGTAGAATTCTTGAACATTAAACCTGGTGGTACGTAAAGAAACCACTAGGATTTAAAAGATTAATCCTGTAACAACTCGTCGAATTACCTTCACAAGTCAGTGTGGTTTAACGTCTCTTAGAATTTTCGACTTTGCATATGGCACCTATAACTATAATGACGAAAAAACCTCCCACTGCAGAAGAGAAATGTCCATGCTTCTGTTCCTGCTGTAGCTGCTTCTTTAATTAAGGAACGGGGTAATATGGGACAAAGATCCGCAGTTAAGTTCTGAAGTGATTCATCTGATAAGGGAATAGAAAACACAGTCCTGATGTCCGTCCTTAATCAAGTCAAGCTTACCCTACCATCCTGAACATTATAAAGTAGGGCCGCGTCTCAAATAGCAGCAGTTGTTAATACGCAAAATGGGATATCTGACTCACTAGCGAGGCAAGATCATAATTGTGTGAGGAAAAACTCCAATTGAAAACATTTAACGATATATATTTTCCACCTCCAGGCGTGCAAAATATGACATGAAGGCGTTGCAACGTCGTTTTAAACCATATTGCATAAATCTGTGTTTTCGGTGCAAGACAGTCCAATTTTGGAAGTACTTTGGTCTCAGATCTCTGTTGAATTTCGCCACTGCAGAAAACATTATTTATCCTGGAATTTTAAAATTTAGAGTATATGCTTTCAAAAATCGATAGGTCCGATTATTTACCGTCATGTTCACCAATTTGACAACGGGATGCCGAAGATCATTTTCTGCTGCAGATTCATATGCTAATTTTATTACAGTTTTTGCTTACCCATGGAACCTGTTATCCAATTTTTTTTTGCAAGGCATTAGCAATTTTGTTTATTGCGTTTTGGTAAGCACTGGTATATGGTAACTTAAGACCAAAGCGATTTCCAGCGTAGGCCTTTCCTTAGTGTTCAATCATCACCACGTTCCACAGTTACTCCACGTTTCGTGAAGTATCTCCAAGCTTATTTCTCTCTAGCTCTGACACTGCCTAAGCACATATCTTCCCTGTCGTTTGCTTTTATGTGTTCTCAAAAACGAGACTTTCGAATTGGACGTTTATTTACAATAGTACAAACGAGGCGTGATAAGAGATTTACCTCCAACAAAATACCAGATTTGTGAATTGTATATTGTCTCGTATTGTTAAAAACGTAATACGTGTAATTTCCTCTTTCCGTAACTTTTATTTGCCCAGCTTCCAATTTAACTTATCATGTACTCCAAGAACAATAAAACTGGTTTATTGTACCGAAGAAGAGAATGCATGATTTCAAATGAAAAACAAGACCGGAGAGAATATTGCAAAGGTTGAATGAGTTTAAAATGTAGCGTGCAAATCGAGGGTTAATGTTAGTGTGGACGAATGTCCCACAGGAGAGGGCGGGCATTCCCCTGAACTGCTAAGATAATAAACCAGTGCTTCCATCTACAGACATGAACAAGAAAATCAGCAGCAGTGGTGTTTCTTGTAGGCACTTTCTGCTTGTGCTTGAGGTGTTGCTGTATATGACCTGTTGAAAATTAACACCAGACTACAAAATAATTTCACTGATTTCAAAACACAGTACAAATTCAGCTGGAATTATGAAACTAACGCAATAAATTTTCTACACAAAGAACTCCAAGACCGGTTCGGTACTGCCAATATTCTGCTACAGTATGGCAGCTGAAATTACATTTAAGGGATATTTCAGCGTATAATAAAGAGGAATGTACACTTTTTGTACAGCCGGCACGTGTGAGGCTAATCTTATGCACGTAATTGCGATAAAACACCCGTGGACGTCCTACTTTGTTCGTGTGCCTAACCGATCACTGCCGTGACTGGACTTTACACTGCTTATAATCAGTTCCAACAAAACTGAACTATATCTGTAATCACGCCACGTTGCTTAATTACATATGCAACCTGATCCTTACACCAAGATCCGGTCATTGTGCTACAAAATGAATCAGACTAGGAAGGGTATGATGATTCTCACTTGGCATGTATGGCGCCTAGAAACACAGGGCCATTCAAGGCATCTGAGATCCCCGATGGGACATGATACTTACAGGCTCCATCACAAGCTAAGTGAAGCCAAAGTCTTGTTTTCCGAGAAACACACGATTGTGTTCCACAGGAATCACAGAAGCAGACGACATAACATCTATGTGCTTTTTTTTTATGTTTATGGGACCGTGCATCATCTTTATAGTTGAGTAAAGAGAAAACCAACTTGATGCCACTTATTTTATTATATATTCAATACTCATTCAATGCTCAACATGCTTCGGCCGTTAATACGACCATCTTCAGGAGTCTGCGACTAACTGGTTGTTATTACATGGGTGGTATCTGGTTTGGTGTGTGTTGGCGTTCCGTTTCAGTGTGGCTATGGCGGTGTGGTGTCTT
>Ga0123355_10010623_pt1 | contig 14138 bp, 12 predicted proteins | sample TergutEmb28metaG_3_FD_89872 | JGI IMG/M metagenome (GOLD analysis project Ga0123355, IMG submission 89872) | Embiratermes neotenicus P1 segment gut microbial communities from Petit-Saut dam, French Guiana - Emb289 P1 | ecosystem: Host-associated > Arthropoda: Insects > Digestive system > Gut ... | reverse complement strand
TCGCCTGCACCCGGATAGTTGGGGTTAGGGATAAATGCGTTGTCATCACCATCTCTATACGAGCCGTCATCTTCTGGCTCTACAGGGATAATTCTATTAGGGTCACGAGGGTCACGAATATGAAGGTTTCCATCGCTGTCTTTAATGTGATTAGCGTCGCATATAACCGGCCTACCATTTACTGAAACTTCTACACGTGAGCCATCTGGGGCGTTGATATAGCCGCCGGGCAACTCCACACGTGCATAGTCTGAAGTGCCGTGGGTTATTGTTGCGCCGAGAGGAGTTTCCACCGTACTGTTTGATGGGGCTGGAAGTGCTGTGATTACATAATCTTCGCCGATGATGCTGCGAGAGTTGCCGGGTGCTGTAGTAATCGGGGCGCCATTGTTGTAGGTGACAACAATATTTCCGCCAATGTTCTCAATTTCAATGTCGTTGAACATATCACCGGGGACGGTGACAATGCCAATGCTGGGGGGAACACTGACATGTACGTAATCAACATTGGCATAGCCCAAGATTACTTCACGTGGGCCTGCGCCAATGCTCAAGCCACCGCTGATAGTACCATTGCCAATGTTGACTGTGCCATTATTGTGTACTCGCATTCCATCGGTAAGGCTTCCGCTACCGCCTGCGGAAACATTTTGTTCGACTACACCGCCATTCATAGTGAATGTACCATTGGTTGTAACATCTATGCCACCAGCAGTATTTCCGGCCACGTTTTCGACAATTTCACCGTTATACATAACGAATGCGCCGAAATTCGATATAAGCACACCGCCACCATTACCAGACGTTCTATTATCTCTGATAACCGGGTTTCCATTGTTTAAGGAATCTCCCATAACAAACACGGCTGACGCATCTACGATCGCCACGCCACCGCCCCCAGTGCCAAAATTGTCGCTGATTACGCCACCAGTCATGGTGAATAACCCACCAGCGACCACTCTTACGCCGCCACCTACACTGTTGGTGGACTGCACTTCGTTATTATGAATTGTGCCGCTGAACATATTAAAATAACCAGCGACTCTCACACCGCCGGGAGCATTTGCATGAGTTATATTGTTACTGATTATGCTATTGCCGCGCATATTAAATGTGCCGCCTGCCGCAACACCAACACCGCCTGCCGCGTTTGCAACACCCGTTGATAGGTTGCCGCTGATTTCACCGCCGAACATATTGAATGTGCCGTCTGTGTTGATTGTAACACCGCCGCCGTTGCCGCCAGCGCGGTTAGCCGTTATTGCACCGCCATTCATAGTGAACGTGCCATCATTAATAGTCACTCCACCACCATTAGTTTCGTAATGACCGTGCCCCTGCAAAGTAACACCATCGTTCAACGTCAAATTACCATTTACCGTAAAATGCCGTTGGGTGTTTCCTGTAACTTTACCCAACGTCACGCCACCTGCTATGTCAGAACCGATAACAATATTCCTATCCACAGGAATAACGATTGCGTTGCCGATTTCAAAATCGGCGATTATGTTAATGACAACCTGCTCGCCTGCCGTAGCACTTGCGATTCTGCTTGTAAGTTCGCTCAAAGTTGCTGCGCTTTCGTTCCGAATAGTAAGCGCCGTATCAAAAGCATCTATGCCTATAGCACTTGGCGTAGACGTATCAAAAGGCACTTCGGCATATGCTAAATCGTTGTCATAATCAGCCTCTGCCACCGCCGCACCAATAGGCACAGCCAATGCAAAAATCATAATTAGCGCAAGCAACAACGCTAAAAACTTTTTGATTTTCATTATTAATCTTCCCTTTCAGTTTTGTTTTTATTTACGTACACAGCGGCTGCACCGCCCCTGCCACAAAGTGGCTATGTGACCAGGGTCACTAACCGCTGTCCTCGTGTAAGCAAAAGTTACAATACTGCACTATATCTCAACCCCTTCTGACGTTAGACTTTTTTGCAGATTTACTGCTGTTTAATACCCTTACATATATCTGTAAGTCTAAATGGCCATTTGGGTAGATGGATTTTGAAAAATTTTTAATTTATTTTTTGCTGTTTACAATCTAAAGAAATATGGGCATAATATCTTTAGGAGAGGAGTTGGTAAAATGCCAACCATTAAGTCAAGTACAGACCTTAGAAATAATTACAACGATATTTCTGCCTTTTGTAACCAGCACCGTGAACCTATTTTTATTACCAAAAACGGCCAAGGGGACCTGGCTGTAATGAGCATCGAGTTATACGAATCCTTTGCAGAAAAACTACAACTGTATCATTTATTGGTAGAAGGTCGTGTTGCCATTAATGAAGGCCGCAAACGTCCTCTAGATGAAGCGATGCAAGATTTGCACAAGCGAATTGCGGGGCAGTCCAATGCGTGAATATAATGTATTTATCTCCGAACCTGCCGAGCAAGACCTTTTTGATATTTTCTTTCATATCTCCACCCAATTTCATGCACCTGAAACAGCAGAAGATATGATTGATGCAATCCATCACGCAATGTTAAGTCTTAATCACATGCCAAAAAGAAACCCGCTTGTTAATGACACTTTCTTGGCGAACTTAGGCTATAGAATACAGCCTATTAAAAATTACTTGATTTTTTACTCTGTTACCGAGCTACCCCTGCCGGAAGTAAATATCGAACGTGTTTCATACAACAGGCGTAACTGGCAATATCTCTTAAACCGGTAATAATCAATGGATTGCCGCATCTGCGCATTATGCGCTGGTGCGGCTTTTTACCTTGCAAAAAACCAATTTCTCACTTCACTTGACTGTATCTGTGGCATGGTGTTGTCGGTTATCTGATACACAACACGGAAGTTGCCCTCTACATCCGTTAAATAGCCAAGGTATATAAAGCTGTCTTCGTGTTCTAAGAAATACAGCACGTGGTCACCGCTAATGCTTGACCTGTTCCCGCCTATTTGGTCAAACCCATAAGTTAGAATAAAATCAACAAACTCCGTTCGGGTTTCTATCTCCCTTATAAGTGGCACAATCTCCGCAACGGTTAAAGTGGTTGTTTCAAATGGGGCTTGGTCACCAGCAGCCCCCGCCGCTATAAGCGGTTGTATAAATGTTTGGTTTACGTGATAACCGCCGTATGCCAAAATGCCTATCGCCACCAAGATAGATACAGTAATTGCTATATTTACTCCCACAGTAGCTGCGGTGCTTGCGGCGGCCGCTCCTTGCCCTGCGGCAGCCTGTGCTTGTGGCTGGGCTTGGTTAGCAGAAGGTTCTGCCGTGTTTGCATCGGCAGATAAATCTATTTCTTTAGCAACCCTTGCCCATATAGCCTCACCAATCTCCGGCAAGGCCATCTGCGCTGCATCCGCTTGCAAGATTTGCGTTAATATTGGTGTTGGGGCAATTGCCATTGTCTTATCCATAATGCCCTCTTTGATAAGAACCTCGGCATGTTCTTTTATTTTTTTCCTTGCTTCCACAAGGCGGTTTTTTACTGCATCCACTTTACTTTCGGTTATTTCTGCTATCTCTTTAACGCTTTTGTCGTAGAAATAGAAAAGAACGATGGCTTCTTTTTGCTTGTCGGGTAGTTCCCTGATCAGTTTTACAACTTGATTGCGCCATTCCTCGTTTTCCAAGGCTTTGGCAGGCAAAAATTTGGCGTTTTCTTCAAATAAAGAGCTATCGAAATCATCTATCTCTTCTGTTTGGTTTCGGACCTTTTTATTGTGGAAGTTTAGACAGATACCCCGCATGGTGGTGTACAAAAGTTTGTTAAATGATTTTGGGTCGTAAGCCTCGGATAAATTTTTATGCAGTGATAGAAAAACTGTCTGCGTTGCATCCTCTGCGTCTTGCTTGTTACCAAGCATTTTGTAGCAGTAGTAATAAACCTGCCCCCAAATAGTGCCGTACAATTCATTAAAGCCGCTTTCGCTTTGTCGGGCTTTTTCCACCAATACAGCAATTTCTGCGTTTTTCATAAGCCTTTACACCTCATTTGGCATTTGCATTTATTATTGTTTGCACATAATAAAAATTTAGTACAAACATGGAGTTAAAATTTTTAACAGAACTGTAAAGCAAAGGTTATATTGCCGAATGTTCAAGCTCCGTCAACCAGTCCATATACTTAGTGTTGAAAGAAGTTTCTTGGAGTGCCTTCATATACTCATGTTCAAACAATTGACCTATTGGAATTTTTTCATAAATATCTATACCCATTGCTTTTTCAACCTTTTCAAAAACCCCCAGCAAAAGGGATAGCCTTTCGGCAAAAACAAACAATACGCTTGCGATATACAAAGCATCAAGCTCTGTTGCCACCGCAACATCCTTAACAGATAATTCTTTTGAGCAATAAAGATATATGGCTGTCTGCTCTTCAAAGGTAAACTCGGTTATAACGGAGCATATAACCATCGCTATCTTTGAGTTAGCGAGAAACTGCTGCGGGATTGCCGGCATTGGAATTTTCCCCCTCAAGACTTTACGCATGTCATCGAAATGACGTTTGTCTTTTATGTAAAGTTTTTTACTCAAGGGATGGTCCTCCTTCCTGTACTTGATTTTACCCTATACATATAATCTGTAAATTGAAATTGGGGTTTGGGTAGATGAATTTTAAAAATATTTTTAATTTTTTGCTAATGATATTAGTGCGGGTAATTCAAAAATATGCTTGAAAGATGTCAAAACTTCTTGTATAAAATATCGTTAAGAGATGTATATACTTATACACTTTTTAAGAATTGATAGGGAGCGTATCATGAAAAACAGGTTGAAATTTATATTGTCATTTTTATTAATATCCATGCTGCTGCCTATGTCAGTTATAAATGCAAGCAGCGGTGACACCATCATTGTTCAAGCTCCGCATGGGGCTACAAAATCTACGCCCAATCCGCCCGGCACAGTAAGGGTTGACCTTGGTGCTAACGGCGGCCCCATTCTTATTAATGGCGAGCTGTTGATAAATGCGCCTGCTCATTCAACCATTATCCGCCACCCCAATGGTAGCTCTACAGTAACTGTAGGCGGCTTTACTATTATAGCCCCTGCCGGGTCTGCAATCAGTATGCCTAGCCCTGCGGGTACTTTACGGGTTGACTTTGGCTCGGGTGGTACAGTGAATGTGAATGGCACTAACTTGGCAACAGCTTCTGCCGGGGTTGGTGTTGTGTTTAATACCAACAACACGACTACTGCCATCGTAGGCAGTACATCTATTACAATGCCTACTACCAATGGCCCAACCATTACGGACAATAGCAATGGTACTGTAACCGTTACCTTACCGGGGCAGTTACCCATTACCATACCCGCAAGCGGCGGTAATTATTATGCTGTCTTTTTCAATTCCAACGGTGGCGGCAATATTGCTGCACAGATAATTGAAAGCGGAAATAATATTATAATGCCTGCCACCCCAAGCCGAACAGGGTTTACCTTTGAAGGCTGGTATAGCAATGCGGCATTAACAAACCCTTGGAACTTTGGTACAAGCACGGTAAGTAGCATTACAACATTGTTTGCAAGGTGGCAAGCTGCATATATTCCGGCACCGCCAAGCACAAGCCCGGAACCCGAACCTACACCCACGCCAACACCCGAAACCGGCACTGGAGCCGGAAGTATCTCCCGACCCACCTGCGAAGAAGAAGTGATTGAAGAATTGGTAGAGGAAACCCCAGCAGAGGAAGTTATACCGGACGAAGAAGAGCCGGAAATCGACCCCACGGATGATGAGCCGGAAGAACTACAGGATGAAGAACCATCTGCGGAAGTTGAACCCGCAGAATATAATGCTGATACCGAAGCAAACGAAAGTGATGAAACTGCCGAGGATGCAACCACCATTTTTTCTTCTTGGAGTGACTTCGGCAATTCTTCTCCCTTAAATGATAATGTTGCCGGCTATAGAATAGTTAGCAGACCAACAAATGCGCAGTTTTTACAGGGTACATTACCTGCATTTACCGGAGGGGATGGACTTTTCTACGCCATAGCCTTTAGAACCAACCTAGATAACCAGCAGCGTATTATAGCTGCCAATGTTCCCGCAGGCTTACCCTTTGCGTTTGAATCGCCACAATTGCATGAAAATGAAACCATTACAGAAATAAGCATCGAATTTGATACCGTTCCTGTTGGGTTTGGTATGGGGGATACAATTACCTATCGCTTTGTTCTGTTAGATAAGGATAATTCGTCCATCCATTGGACAATTGAGTTTGGCAGCGCAAGAAACACCAACTTTATGGTCTTTTCTATCTTTGACAGCATAGATAGAGTGTCCGGCTTGCAAAGCGGTCATTATGAAGTAGAGTCTTGGACAAACCTTCAAGCTGTAATTAGCACAGTACAAGTAACACTTGATAACCCAACTGTTACCGTGGGTGAAATTGAAGCAGCAGGTGCAACCTTGCAGCAGGCTATAGATGATTTAGCTCCTGCACCTATTCCATCACCTTTTACCCTTGGAAACATACTTTCCACGGTTGCAGGTATTGCTGTGTTTGGCTTAGTGGTTTTTGTTATAACTAAACTTTTGAAATTCAAAAAACGGACAGCCTTGGTGACAGTAAGCTAAATTTATTATTTCTCGAATGAGTTCTTGTTGCCTGTGGCAACTGTGTGTCTTGTTATTCATATTTATTCAAAATGTTTTGTGCGGCTTGCTGTATATCTACGGCAATGCCCGGCGGCTCTAAAACCTTAACCTTATCGCCAAAACCCAACAGCCAACTAACAAGATAGTCTTTGTTAGTGTAACCGAACTCAAACAAGAGCCCATCCGCGGTTTCTTGGTAACAATCAAGACCATAGGCATCTATCAGTTGATACTTAACAGATTTATCAAAAATGGCAACGAGTTTTATTTCGTCTGTTAAATGGCTGTTCCAGTCGCGCTTTTCCGGCGGAATATCACGCAAAGCGTAGTGTTCATCCGTTGCAGATAGATTCCAAAGCCTATTCAGCTTGAACATTCGCCAGTCCTGCTTTTCTACACAAAACCCAAATACATACCACGATGTCCATTGAAAAATAACCGTATACGGTTCAATCTTGCGACAGCTTTCGCCTTTTTCATAGAAATAATCAAAAGTTATTTGCCGCCTGCTTGTTATCGCTTGTTTGATAGTTTCAATTTTCTCTGTCAAATGCCCTTTGTAATAAGAAGCAAGGTCAATAACTATTGGCTCATACAAAGAAAAGACTGAGTTTGCACCCAATTTATCTAAGGTGCGCTCAATCTGAGATTGTTCTGATACACTGCCAATGCCTTTAAGTGCGGCAATAATGCCCGACAATTCTCCGGCAGTTAAAATACTTTTATCCAGCTTAAAGCCCTCTGCAATGGAAATACCACCGCCGGTACCCTGATGGGTAACAATTGGTATGCCCGCTTTGCAAAGGGTTTCTATATCCCTGCCAATGGTGCGGCGGTTAACTTCAAATTTTTCTGCCAAGTATGGAGCTGTTACACGGTTGTTTTGCAGCAAAACAGTAAGTATGCCCATTAAGCGGTCAAGCTTCATGCCAAAAACCCTCTCAGAGTAATCTCTACCATAAACATGTCGCCATAAATTTTAACATAAAACTGCGCCCCGCAAAGTTCCATTAGGCTTTTAGCAATATACAAGCCAAGGCCGCTACCCTCTTCACTCCGTGCTTTGTCGCCACGCATAAACTGCGCTGTCATGTCCGCCCCGGATTGTTCCAGTAGTTCTTTAGCGGTGTTTTGCAGGGTGAAGATTACCTTTTCGCCTTGCGTGGTTATTTCGGCAAAAACACGGGTTCCTTCAAGCGCATATTTTTCCGCGTTGGAGAAGAGATTTTCCAATGTTCGGTATAGGTGACGGCTGTCGGAGAGAACTTTTACAGGCTCGCTGGGGTTACGCAACACAATAGTTAGGTTGCGCTGTGCAAAACTGTCTTCAAACTCCCCGGCCGCTTGCCCCACGATTTCGCCCATATCAATAACTTGTATATCCGCTTTAAGGTTGCCCGTCCCCGCTTTAGATGCTTCCATTAAGTCGTCAATTAATATCTTTAACCTTGCGCTTTTTCGCTCCAAAACCTGCAAATGTTCGCCCGCGTGCCCTTGCAGGTTTTCTTTTTTTAGCAAATCTACATAGTTGATTATGCTTGTAAGCGGTGTTTTTATATCGTGAGAAACATTGGTTATTAACTCAGTTTTAAACCGCTCTGCACGTATTTTATCTTCGTTTGCGGCATTGTAAATTTCTGATAGCTTTAGCATGAATGCTACAAAGTACGTTAGGATGCAAATTACCATCAAAGAAACGAGCACCAACAACAGATTTTGTGCAAAAATAATTAATACAAATTGGCTTGTCAAAGCAACAGCAGCCACAATACTTATTGGCCTTGTGCCATAAGTTTTGAAAAACCAAAGCCAATACATAGATGCAAGCAAATCTTTATCACGCAAGCGGGCAACAAGCTGGATAAAGGCAAATACCGCAAGCAAATAAGCCACTACCGGGACAACTATCAACATCATTTGCACGCTGGACATGTTTAAGGTGAATATAGCTGGGTTATGTGTAGTCTGCCAAATTTCCCAAGGGGTAAGCATTTGGCCTGTTAGTAATAAAAAACAAGCATAAAAACCGACGGCACAAACCGTTAATACCAACGAAAAATCCATACGGCCAAGAATACTTTTTTCCCGCTTTTTTATAGCCAAAGTTGTAACAGCGATAAAAGACATCGAAAAGAGCACCATAACCCAAGAAGGTCCACGGCCAAAATGTGCAAAATTTCCGAAAACCAGCTGCGCATACCAATTAAACGAGGTGCTTAATGAGCGCATAAAAGACAGCGCCGCTATAAACCCAACCGCAATAGATATAAGTCTAAGTATCTTCATCATCTTAATTTCACCACTTTGTAACCCAAACCGTAAACCACTTTTAAATACCGCGGCTCCTTTGGGTTTATTTCTATTTTTTCGCGAATATTGCGAATATGGACGCTTATTGTCTTGGATACATGAAACGCCGGTTCATTCCACACGGCTTCGTAAATTTGGTTGGATGAAAAAACTCTATCCATGCCGGACATCAACAAGTGCAAAATGTTGTACTCCAGCGGCGTTAGGTTTACTTCTTCGTCGTCTACTGTCACACGTTTTTTATTGTCGTCCATAACAAGGCCGCCGGTTTGCAAAGTGTTTTCGTATGCGTCTGCCGGGTTTAAACCGCCCAAACGGGCATAACGCCGCAAAGCTGCTTTTACCCTTGCCATAAGCTCTACGGGGTTAAATGGCTTGGTAACATAATCGTCACCGCCCATGTTTAGCCCCAAAATGCGGTCGGTGTCTTCGGACTTAGCGGATAAAAACACAATGGGTACATTACTAAATTCGCGAATTTTAACAGCCGCCTGTATGCCATCCAGTACAGGCATCATAATATCCAAAAGGATAAGATGTATTTTGTTTTTTTGGGCACAAGCGATTGCCTCCTGCCCGTTTACGGCTTTAACAACTGCGTAGCCCTCCTGCCGCAAATAAATTTCCAGCGCATTAAGAATATCCGCGTCATCGTCACATATCAGAATTGTGTATTCCATTTCATCACTCCCACGCAGTTAATATAAACCCGCCTGTATTATCGCTTGATACTGTAAACTCCACCCCTTGTGGTAAGTATATCATACCGCTTTGTGGAGTTTGGTGCAAAACGTGATATATCCTGCCGCCCATTTCAAATGTTAAACCCCCGGTTGCTTGAAGTAGTTCGATATATTCCTCCAAAACAAGGTTGTGTTGTTTCATATAATAAGCATGGGGCCTGCCTACATAACGGAAATGCCACGGCTCAAATTCTATGCCTGTTATATGTGTTGCATCTTGTGGATAACGGAGTATCAACCCATAGCGGTAAGAATTTGCCGCAAGCCACCGCCCCTCGGCAGAATTCGCCATTTCTGCTTGGCTTATACCTATGGCAAGAATATCAACAGCAAGTCCTGTATGGTGCTCGCTATGCCCGGGGGGCATTGCAAATCCGCCATTATCGCCATTGTTATACAGTTCTGTCTGCAATGCCAGCCCTCTAAAGCCGCTGCTTATAAACAGTGTACCAATATCTGTTCTTCTAAATGTGTCAAACATATCAGCTACGGCTTGTAATGCGGTTGAGTGCACATACATGCCATCCACAAAACTAACAGGCACTGTAGGCCATGCCATCACAAGCGAATGACCATCCGGCTCGGCAGATATTCCGTGGTTACGGTTTATAAGCGCAAGATAACCTGTGTAGATAATGTTATTGATATTTGTTGGTGCAAGCATAAGGCTTGATGGCTCTGTATCCGGTATTTCATCCAGTGCCAATGCGAGTGATTGCCTTGGCATGTATTGGCTATCCGGCAATGTTTCGGGCAAAGCCGCACTTGCAGAAAGGGCATAGATAGCATACCCGGCAACCAACAATATCAAAAACAGCAATACCAATGCTACAAGTCCGCTACTGTTCTTTTTTCTTCGTGTGTTCATAAAAAAACATCTCCCTGTTATTTATTTCATGCCAGGAAATTGCAAGCAATTTCTGCTGCAGCCTGGCGGAAAAGAAAAGTGCGCAAGCGCACTTTCTTATGAAATAAATTTACAGAAAGATGTCAAAGTATACACTCAAACAAATCAAAGATATTTCAAAGACTAAAATGTTGCTCCAATTGCTCTAAAGTATCTGCTACTGTGCTGTCTTCGGTGCGTACTATTTTAAACAGATTATGCTTCACCGCTTTATCATAAAATTCGTTTGCGCCAATCCTAAAAAGTTCGTTTTGCGTTTCAAACTTCTGCTCCGGATTTTTTAGCGATTTAATGCAATTTGTAAAATCTATATGGTCTGCGCGCTGGTAGTAATCGCGGATTATTAATTCGCCGGGCGCCAACAGGCAAGCGATTCTGCTATAGTCCGAAATTTCAAGTAGAAAATCCATATCTTCTATCCAAACATCTGCTATAACTTTGTTATTTTGCGATACTTTGATAAGTTCGATAATTGAAAATTGCAAATATTCAGGGGCTGGACGTTCCAAATCAGCCCCCTTGCGGGGTTCAGATTTGGAACTGCTCGCCCATGCATCCAGGTCGCCATAATTATCTTTTCTGTCCGCTAAAAACTCTTCAACCGACATACTGAAATATTCTTCCCAGTCCACTTCTTTTCGGCTGGTAGAGTTTGGCTGGTATTTTTCATCTACGATAGATTGCCAAACCTTAAAGCAGTCTTCATTCCAATTATCGTTGTAGTGTATTAAACCATGCTTTTTTGATATTTCCGTTGCCATAGTTGTTTTACCGCCACAGGCAGTGCCTACTAAAAAGTATACATTTTTCAAGCTGTGCTTGAGTATATTATTTGCGATATTCATTCCTACACCTCGATAAGCATGTCGATAAGGTCGTAAAAACCCATCCAGCCAGTGTTAGAGAAGCACGAAACTGTAATGCCTGCTTCGGGGTAATATCCACCAACAAAACCAACGCCGCTGTCGCCGCCCGAGTTAAAGTGTGCCACTTTTCCATCCTTTGCATAGTGGAAAACGCCAAGCCCCATTGTTTCTATGCTACCGTCTTCGTCGTCTTCATCTATTGTTTCGTAAGACCTCAAAAATACAACGGTCATGCTTTCGGACAGGACTTTAAAAGAATAAATAGCCCGCCATAATTTATCTATATCGGCAGCGCAGGTAAATAGCCCGCCGTCAGAGCCGCCAATAACCGGCACGCCGTGGATGTTAGTGCGTCCATCTTCCAAGTAGCCAAGTGCCGTGTTACCCGGCAAATTGTCCATGCGGAAAAAACCTGTGCGTGTGAGTTCTAACGGTGTGATTATTTCATCTTGGACAAATTGCTGATATGCTTTGCCGCTTACAGCTTCTACAATCAAACCCAGCAATACATAACCGCAATTTGAATATCCGTATCTTTCGCCTGGCGCAAATTTTGGCGGCAAATGCGTTATCATTTGCAAATAATATTCTAGGTTTGTCCATAGGTGCGGCGGATATTTGTCGTATAGGGCTTGCCACTCATCGTCTTCATTTTCACTTTCTTCGTCGATATAATCACCTACGCCGGATGTGTGTGTTAGCAGGTGATGAACTGTAACCTGCCTGTCTATTGCGCCCAAATCCCACTTTACTAAGTCGCGCAGCTTATCGGTAAGTGAAAGCTTGCCACTATCAAGTAATTTGCACACCGCAAGCCCAGTGAACAATTTTGTGCCCGATGCTATGGCAAATACTGTGTCTGGGTTGTTGGGCAATTCTTCTGCTTTGTTTCTGTAGCCGCTTGCTTGCTGATAAATAATTCCGTCAGGACTTGTAACGGTTATAACGCCGGATAGTTCATCGTCTTGGTCTTCCAGCCAGGAGTTTACTATTTCTCTGATTTTATCTTGCATGTTGATTTCCTCCAAAATGTAATTATATTAATGCTGCGAGTGTACCATAAGTCATTAAACAGCCTAAGAGAAAGAATGGCTATAGCCAATCATCATGCCAAAATTACATTTTTATACCGTACATCTACGCGGCCACGCAATACAATGGGCTCATCACAAGCTGTTTGTATGACAATTTCCATGTGTGACCCCGGCACATAAACAATTTCAATTCTTGCAATCCCGGCGGCTACTTCCGCTCCGCCGCGCCGCAACCATTGAAATTGTGCCGCCGTTTCCGGCAGGTTTATATCAAATTCATAAACATAATCATGCAGGTTGCCATCGGTGTCATATTGTGTAAGGGTTAAGTTGCGCATTACATTATTGCTGTCTGTGTTCAGCCGGATTGTGCTTGAAAGTTGAATATTCATAAGCAAAACATCCATACTTCCCCTAGCCTGCTCAAATGCCCATTGGTGCTGTAGCATATCTGCGCTACGGTTGGTTACATGCTGCCACAGAAATAAAACCCCCAGGGACAGTATCATCCATACACCTATGGCCATTACAAGTTCTGTCAGGGAAAAGCCTTTTTTGCTTTTCATTACCCGTACAATTCGTCCAGTTTATTTGTTACTGCCCACACACCACTGGAAATGTCGGCAAATAGCATTTTAATTTTTGCACCAAGAGGCGTCTCGTTAAGGTTTATTCCGAATGTCTTTTCAAGAGAAAGTATTGGCGTTAAGTCGATTTTTTCTCCAAAGTTTAAACCGGTTAATACATTAAATTCTTCCGGCAAAAGTGGGTCAGGACTTACATCAAATGGGTTCCCCTTATCGTCTAAACCCATGCGGTAGCGCAGCCATAAGGCTACAAACAGCGGTACGGCTTCAAGCGTATTTATTGGCATGTTTTGCTGTTTGCGTTCTGTCATTGCCACGCCAAAACGCACGGGTACCTTTTGGGATGTATCGCATGCTATGCGTGCGGGTGTATCCGGAATGAAAGGATTGGGGAAACGTTCCGTTAAAACTTCCTTCAGAAAATCTTCGGGGGCTATGATGCCGGGGTGCGCAACGGTTGGCAATGCTTCTTTTGCGGCTTGTTCCAATAGTTTTACCAAGCGTTTATCCTGCATACAGGCAGAAATTGTAGGCAGATTTAGTAGCGGACCGGCTACACCAAGTATTGTGTGCAATGGGTTTAAGCAGGCGCATACTTTCATTTGGTCCATTTTGCGTACAGTTTCTTTGTCTGTCATGTACACACCAGCCGCTTTTTCTAACGGCGGACGCCCGCTTGGGAAGTTATCTTCTATTATTAAGTATTCGGCAGATTCCGCATTCACAAAAGATGCAACAAAGGTGTTTTTTGCCGTTTTGGTTATGAGTGTATCTTCAAAACCATCAGCGGCAAGAATTTTTGCTACATCTTCCGACGGGCGTGGGGTTATTTTATCAATCATTGTCCATGGGTAAGCCATAGTGTTTACATATTTTACGAATTCTGCCGGAGCCGTGCTGTTTTGGTGCCATACTTGGGCAATCGTTAACAGCGCATGTTTTACCTTTTCGCCATTTTCTGCAAAGTTGTCCATAGAAACTAGGGCGATAGGCGCGCCTTTACTATTGAAACGTTCCAGTAACCCGGCGGCAGTTTGCTCCATTGTTGTAGCGGCCGCGTTTGGGCTATTGCACACTTTTTCCGGGTTAACGGCGTAACCGTTTTCGGTGATA
>Ga0123355_10010622_pt1 | contig 14138 bp, 14 predicted proteins | sample TergutEmb28metaG_3_FD_89872 | JGI IMG/M metagenome (GOLD analysis project Ga0123355, IMG submission 89872) | Embiratermes neotenicus P1 segment gut microbial communities from Petit-Saut dam, French Guiana - Emb289 P1 | ecosystem: Host-associated > Arthropoda: Insects > Digestive system > Gut ... | reverse complement strand
TCGCGCATTTCCATCTCAATTTTTGCGGCCATTTGGTTGCGCTGTAAATCGCCCCACATTTTGTTTATTCCGATTTGAAGAAAGGCAAGAAGAAGGTTACGCCGATACGTCGAGATTTCCGCCAGGCGATGCGGCAGTTCCGAAAGCCACTCTGGCCCAGGTCGAGATCGAAGAAATCGGGGATCCCGATCGGACTTGTCACTTCAAGGCAGGCGCCATTGTCCGATAAATTGCGAACGAGGCAATTGATCACCGATTGACGATCATTAAAAACGATCCGGCCTTCTTTCAGAAGGCGGCGCCGATCGTTTAGCCGTCGATTCGACTCGGCGATCGGATTCGATTGAGGGGTTTCGGCTCGCGTGTTTCCCGTGCTGGCTCTGACGGAGGTCAAGCAGTTCGTCTCTTCGAGAAGGGTTAAATCGATATGCGATTGAGGTAGCGCCGACATTTCGGCCTCGTTCATAAAGTCTTTCCAGCCTAACTCAAACCGATAGCGCCAAAAGGTGAGTTTTCTCTTTGTGAATTCTGTAAATTTCTAGCGATCTGGCGAAACGCGAAGGTCAGCCTCTTAAAGCGTCCGCGGCGCGGCGCGCGACCTCTTCCCGTTCATTCTGGAAGGCGGCGTTTTTCGCCCGCAATTTGTCAACCAGTTCCGCGCTGACGCTTGCCACGGAGCCGCCGTGGAAAGGCGGCCTTGGATCGTATTCCATGGCAAGCTGGGCTTCCTTGGCCCGTTCCTCGCCAAAGAGAAGGGCGCTGAGTGTCAAAGCGAAATCAATTCCAGAGGTGACACCGGCACCGGTGATCCGGTTGCGATCGATCACCACTCTTTCCTGGACCGGCGTGACGCCGAAGAGCGAGAGCTGGCCGATGGAAAGCCAATGGCAGGTCGCCCGATAGCCCGTGAGCAATCCAGCGGCAGCGAGGATCAGCGAACCGGTGCAGACGGATGTCACATAAGAGGCCCCTTCGCCCTGCCGGCGTAGAAAGGCGAGAACCTCCGCATCGTCCATGAGGTCGATTTGCCCTGGTCCTCCCGGCACGAAGAGAATATCCGCCTTCGGGCAGGTTGATAAATTGGCCGTTGGCCAGAGCCGCAGGCCGCCCGAATCGGTGACGAAATCGAGGTTTTTCCAAACCAGATGCAGCGCCAATTCGTCGAACCGGGCGAGAACCTGGTGAGGCCCGGTCAGATCGAGCTTTGTCAGTCGAGGAAAAAGCAGCATCAGATTGAGACATTCGAGTGCCAAGCTTTCAATCCATTGATGCGAACCCTAAGACGCCGCAGGCTTGTCCGCACAGATCCTGCTTTGGAACTCTGGTGTTTGCGGGGCGTTTGGCAGGTGCCTCAAAACGACCCATGGATTCGTTTGCTGGCTGGAGCACAGTTTTAAGGGGGCCGTTTTCCCTGGCAGAGCTCCTGGATGGGAGAGTCCCATGCGCGATTTTACCTTGAATTTCGGACCCCAGCATCCGGCTGCGCACGGGGTTTTGCGATTGGTTCTGGAACTCGATGGCGAAATCGTCGAGCGTGCTGATCCACACATCGGGTTTCTCCATCGCGGTACTGAAAAGCTCATCGAAGCCAGAACGTATCTGCAAGCTCTGCCCTATTTCGATCGCCTCGATTATGTCTCACCGATGAATCAAGAGCATCCTTTTTGCCTCGCAATCGAGCGGCTTCTCGGCCTCGAGATCCCGAGACGTGCTCAGCTGATTCGCGTGCTTTATAGCGAAATCGGGCGGCTTCTGTCGCATCTTCTTAATATTACGACCCAAGCTCTTGATGTCGGTGCGCTCACGCCGATAACTTGGGGTTTTGAAGAACGCGAAAAGCTGATGGTTTTCTACGAGCGCGCATCGGGTGCACGCATGCACGCGAATTATTTTCGCACGGGAGGTGTGCATCAGGATCTCCCCCCGGCTCTCCTCGATGACATTTGGAAGTTTTGTGATCCCTTCCTCAAAGTTTGCGACGATCTGGAAGTGTTATTGACAGAAAACCGCATTTTCAAGCAGCGTAATGTCGACATCGGGATAATCTCGCTGGAAGAGGCGTGGCGCTGGGGCTTTTCGGGAGTCATGGTTCGGGCCGCGGGTGCGCCTTGGGATCTGCGCAAGGCGCAGCCTTATGAATGTTATGAAGATTTGGATTTCGACATTCCTGTTGGCAAACATGGTGATTGCTATGATCGCTATTTGGTCCGCATGGAGGAGATGCGCCAGTCCGTCACCATCATGAAGCAAACGCTGAACAAGCTAAGTTCGAAGGAAGGGCAGGGGCCGATCGCGGCTGAGAACAGCAAAGTTGCGCCGCCGCGCCGAAGCGAGATGAAACGCTCGATGGAGGCAACAATCGAACATTTCAAACTTTATAGCGAATGCTATCATGTCCCCGCCGGCGAGGTCTATGTTGCCGTCGAAGCGCCCAAAGGTGAATTTGGGGTCTATCTCGTGTCGGATGGAACGAACCAGCCCTACAGACTCAAAATTCGTGCGCCTTCATTTGCCCATCTTCAGGCGATTGATCAGCTTTCGCGCAAACACATGCTCGCGGATGTCTCGGCGATTCTCGGATCCCTTGACATTGTGTTTGGTGAAATCGATCGTTAGCGATTCCACCCACGCATAAAGGGCTGCGCGCGTAATAAAGCCCGGGAAAAATTTCAGCCTTTTGATTCCGGCAGATTGAGCCTGATGTGCAGCTCGCGCAATTGCTTGGCCGTCACAGTCGAAGGCGCGCCCATCAACAGATCCTCGGCACGTTGGTTCATCGGAAAGAGCACGATGTCGCGCAGATTTTCCTCGCCGGCGAGCAGCATGACGATCCGATCGATGCCCGGTGCGATCCCGCCATGTGGCGGAGCCCCATATTGGAAGGCGCGGTACATGCCGCCGAACTTCTCTTCAAGAACCATCTCGTCATAGCCGGCGAGCGCAAAGGCTTTCTTCATGATGTCGGGGCGATGGTTGCGAATCGCGCCGGAGGAAAGCTCCACGCCATTGCACACGATGTCATATTGAAACGCCTTGATTCCAAGGATCGTTTTATCATCGGCTGGATTGAGGGCGAGAAAGGTCTCGGGATCGAAATTCGGCATCGAGAACGGATTATGCGAAAAGTCGATCTCTTTCTCCTCTTCGTTCCACTCATACATGGGGAAATCGACGATCCAGCAGAATTCGAAGACATCTTTCTTCGAAAGCCCGAGCTCATGGCCGATCTTGAGCCGAGCCGCACCGGCCAGCTTCGCCGCCTTGTCTTCCTGATCGCAAGCGAAGAACACCGCGTCGCCCGCTTCGAGTCCGGCTTTGATGGAAATGGCCTTCTGGATATCGGGGGGCAAAAATTTAGCAATCGGGCCTTTGCCGATCTGGACGCCACTCTCATTCTCGAAGATGATATAGCCGAGCCCCGGCGCTCCCTCGCCCTTCGCCCAATCATTGAGCTTGTCGAAAAAAGAGCGCGGCTGGGCTGCCGCCCCAGGCGCTGGAATGGCCCGCACGACGCCGCCCGTCTTGATCATAGATTTGAAGGCCTTGAAACTCACCTCTTCGCGGGCGAATTCATCAGTCACATCGGCGATGACGAGCGGATTGCGGAGATCGGGCTTGTCGGAGCCATATTTCAGCAGGGCTTCACCATAGGGGATCAGGGGAAAGCTTTGGGTGACCGGCCGGCCGCCGCCGAATTCCTCGAAGACCCCGCGCAAAACCGGCTCGACCGCAGCGAAGACATCCGCCTGGGTGACGAAGCTCATCTCGATATCGAGCTGATAGAACTCGCCGGGGCTGCGGTCGGCGCGCGCGTCCTCGTCGCGAAAACAGGGTGCGATCTGGAAATAGCGGTCAAAGCCCGCCACCATGATGAGCTGCTTGAACTGCTGCGGCGCTTGCGGCAGGGCATAGAATTTGCCTGGATGGAGGCGGGATGGCACGAGAAAATCGCGGGCGCCCTCAGGGCTCGAGGCGGTCAGGATCGGCGTCTGGAACTCGAAAAACCCTTGGCGCTTCATATGCGCGCGTAGCGAATCGATGATTCTGCCTCGCAACATAATGTTTTGATGGAGGTTTTCGCGGCGCAGATCGAGAAAACGGTAGCGCAGCCTGATGTCTTCAGGGTAGCTCTGGTCGCCAAATACGGGGAGGGGGAGCTCAGCCGCAGGTCCGAGCACTTCGAGACCCGTCACATAGACTTCGATGAGGCCGGTCGGCATCTCGGCATTTTCCGTCCCCGCGGGGCGGCGGCGGACCGTGCCGTCGAACCGCACGACCCATTCCGAGCGCAGCCTCTCGGCTTGCTTGAAAGCCGCCGAATCGGGGTCCACCACGCATTGGGTGATGCCATAATGATCGCGAAGATCGATGAAGAGGACGCCGCCATGATCGCGGATCCGATGGCACCAGCCGGAGAGCCGGACGGTTTCGCCGGCGTGGGTTTCGCGCAAGGCGCCGCAGCTATGGGAACGGTAGCGATGCATGGTCTGTCTTATATATGTCTCTGACAGGAGGAAAAACGGCGCGGGCGCCGGGACGGCGGAGAACCGCATGGGCGGGCGCTTCTGTCAAGGCGGGTAAAACCTGGTCGCCGATGAAGCCTGCTCTTTAAGTCGGGCTAGCGTTGCATTATTGAATCTATATGACTCTGATCACCACGACAAAAGAGCTCAGCGCCGCCTGCCGCCGGTTTGCCTCGCATCCCTTTGTCACCGTCGATACGGAATTCCTGCGCGAAACGACCTTTTGGCCTCGACTTTGTGTCGTGCAGATCGCCTCGGAAGAGGAGGCCGTCGCGGTCGATGCCATGGCCGAGGGTCTCGATCTCTCCTCCTTTTTCGAGCTGATGGCCGACAGCCGCCTCACCAAGGTTTTCCATGCGGCACGACAGGATCTTGAAATCATTTGGAATTTGGCCAAGCTGATCCCTACGCCGTTGTTCGATACCCAGGTTGCGGCTATGGTTTGCGGTTTTGGCGATCAGATCTCCTATGGCGACCTCGTCAAAACCATTACCAAGGTCGCGCTCGACAAATCCTCCCGCTTCACGGACTGGTCACGTCGGCCGCTTTTGCCGGCCCAGATCGCCTATGCGATCGGCGACGTCACCTATTTGCGCGATATTTATCGATATTTACGCGCCAAGCTCGATGAGAGCGGACGGATTTCCTGGCTCGATGATGAAATGGCGCTTTTGACCTCGCCCTCGATTTACGAGCAACACCCCGAGAGCGCCTGGGAGCGGTTTCGCAACCGGGTTCGCAAGCCGCGCGATCTCGCCGTGCTCATGGAAGTTGCCGCCTGGCGGGAACGGGAGGCGCAAAGCCGCGATGTCCCGCGTTCCCGAGTGCTCAAAGATGACGTCATGATCGAGCTGGTGCTGGCTGCGCCCCGGACGGTTGACGCTTTGGGCAATCTGCGCGCCTTTCCGCGCGGCATGGAGCGTTCGAAGGCCGGCGCTGGCATTTTGACGGCGATTGAGCGCGGCCTTGCTCGAGACCCTAAGGCACTACCCAAGCTGGCACGGGAGCGGCGTAACGGCTGCAATGGCGCGACCGTCGAGCTGTTGCGCGTGCTGCTGCGCCATGTGAGCGAGAGCCATGGCGTGGCGGCCAAGATGATCGCCTCGATTGAGGATCTCGAGGCGATCGCGGCTGATGATCACGCCGATGTGGCCGCCTTGTCCGGCTGGCGGCGCGAGCTCTTCGGCGCCCAGGCACTCGAATTGAAACATGGGCGGCTTGCCTTGACGGTCGAAGGCGGCAAGGTGGTGCCGCTCGAATGGCGCGAGGCGCCAGCTTCTGGCAATGGCGTTACTTGAGGTCTCACATATAAGTCGGTCTTCCCGAAATAAAAAAGCGCCACTTCGCTTAAAGTACATTAAATCCCCTTATGGCATTTGCATCCCGTGCCACCAGAAGTGGTCAGCGATCGCCTGCCAGAGATTGTCGGGAAGATTCGAATGACAATGCTGAACAACTTTTGAAACTGGGACGTTGAAATCCTTAGCGGCGATATCGTGAAACTCCTTCATTTGAGATTTGTTCAGACCAATCAAATAGTAAACAACTCGCGATTGTGCAGATTTTGGCATTTTAAGAAAATCTTCGCACGTCCAATCGCCCGCGTCCTTCGATTGGACCTGGGTCGTCGTGGAAAAGACACCCAACGCAACTGCCCCAACAATGACCAAGAGCATCGATGAATTCTTCGTCATCTTAATCCTCCCATTCTCATTCATTGAAATTGAGCCCTTTAACGGGCAACTTGAAGTATAATTCGAGAGGGCTTTGAAGCAAGTTGATTTACCTGCGTCTTCCCCTCCGGCTTTGACGATAACCGTGCACGCAGATGATCCACAGCGGCCGAGTCGTTGGCTTTAAGTAACAGACCGCCTTGCGGTGAGCATACGGGGAGATTGCGAGCGTCATTACGGCGATCTTTCGCGTATCTTCTGCTCTATAGGTTCGGGGTTCAGCTGGTTAAACGGCTTCCTTCGGCGCGTCGGGCTGCGCTTCGGGCCTGGCCGCTTCAAAGGCGGACAATTTGCTGGCGGCTTCATCGGCAGTGACGATGCGCGGATAGGGCGCAAGATCCAGCCCGAAGCGGCGTGCATTATAGACCTGCGGAACGAGACAAATGTCGGCGAGGCTGATTGCATTCCCGACCGCATGACGGCCAGCGGTTACGGCGAGCCGCGCCTCGATTGTGGCAAAACCGGTCGCCAGCCAATGCCGGCTCCAGGCGACCCTGGCGAGGGGCACGGCGCCATAATCCTGTGTCAGCTTTTCGAGCACACGCAAATTCCCAAGCGGATGGATATCGCAGGCAACCGCATAGGCGATTTCACGGCTCAAGGCTCTTTGCCGTGGCTCACGTGAAAGAAGCGGCGGCTCGGGATAGATCTCGTCCAGATATTCGATGATGGCGAGAGATTGCGCGAGCGTGAAGCCGTCGGCTTCCCGCCAGAACGGAACTAGTTCAGTCGGATTGAGCGCCCGAAAGGCGGGGCTGGCCTGTTCCCCGGTCAGCAATTGGACAGGGATGTCCTGCGCTTTGACACCCTTGAGATTGAGCGCGATGCGTAGCCGATAGCAGGCCGAGGAGCGCCAATAGCCGAAAAAAACGGGTTCGGTCGTCGGGTCAGGCATAGAGTTCAACGCTTTGTTCAATGGCGCCAAAAATGGAGCTGCCGCTCGCATCCTTCATTTCAATGCGGACGAGGTCGCCATAATGCAAAAAGGGCGTTCGCACGGCCCCATGCCGCAAAGCCTCGATCATCCGCGACTCGGCAAGGCAGGAGTAGCCGGCACCGTCTTCCGGAACCGGCAGACTAAAGCCACCATCTGCAGTTTTATTGGAGACTGTGCCGGATCCGATGATCGTGCCGGCTCCCAACCGCCTCGTTTTAGCGGCGGCGGCGATGAGGGTTGGGAAATCAGAGTTCATGCCGATGCCCGCATTGGCGCGCCCGAACGGCTTGCCGTTCAAATCAATCAGTAAAGGCAAATGAAGGCGCCCGCCCCTCCAGGCCGGGCCAAGCTCATCCAAGGTCACCGCCACGGGCGAAAGTGCAGAGGCCGGTTTCGATTGGAGAAAGCCAAACCCTTTGGCGAGCTCCGCCGGGATGAGGTTACGCAAGGAGACATCGTTGACAAGCACCACGAGCAGAATAGCCTCTTGCGCCTTCTCGACGCTTGCCCCCATTGCCACGTCATTGAGGATCACTGCGACCTCGCCTTCGAAGTCGAGGCCCCAATCTTCGCTCGCCAGAGGAATGGCCGTGCGCGGTGGCAGAAAACCGTCCGAGCCACCCTGATAAAGGAGCGGATCGGCGTAAAGCTCAGGCGGCATGGTGGCGCCTCGTGCCCGGCGCACCAGTTCCACATGGCTCAGATAGGCGGAACCGTCGATCCACTGAAATGCCCGGGGCAGCGGCGCAAGCGCTTGCGCTTCACGAAATCTCTGATGGGGCACGCTGTGCGTCTCGAGCGCCGCCGCAAGACACTCGAGTTTTGGCGCGACCTGCGCCCAGTCATCGAGGGCGTCCTGCAATGTCTTTGCTATGCCGGTCGCCTCCGTCGCATAGGCGAGATCACGCGACACAACGGCGAGTCGCCCATCCCTTGTGCCATCAGTGAGGGTTGCCAGCTTCATCCCACGGTCCTGAGTTTCAGCCGAAAATCGCGACGATCTTGGACTCTGTCGATCCAAAATCATGGAACGTGATTAATTGCAAAAATTTCAAGCGAGATGCGAAAAAGAGATCACACTTTTTCGCCTTCCGTTCTAACGGCGGGCCGGGTCGAAGTGCCTATCGAGCCCCTGCCAACAATCGGCATAGTTCTTCTGCCGTTGCGGTAGGCTTGCCGCATAATCGGTTACCTGCTGGGGGTAGCGCGACTCGAACATAAAGGCGAGCGTATTTTCCAGCTTTTGCGGCCTGAGCTCGGCTTGGCTTGCTCTTTCAAAAGCCTGCTGATCCGGTCCATGCGGCAAGAAGCTGTTATGCAAGGAAAAACCGCCCGGCTCAAAGCCGCTTGCCTTGGCGTCATATTGGCCGAGGATCAGCCCCATGAACTCGCTCATGATGTTCATATGAAACCAGGGTGGACGGAAACTATGTTCGGCAACGAGCCAGCGCTCGGGAAAGATCACAAAATCAACATTGGCGATCCCGGCCTCGCCCGAAGAGGCAGTCAGAACCGTGAAGATGGAAGGGTCCGGATGGTCGAACAGGACAGATCCGACCGGCGAAAATGCGCGCAGATCATATTTGTAAGGCGCGCAATTGCCATGCCAAGCGACGACATCGAGCGGCGAATGGGGAATCTCGGCAAGATGAAAGCCCCCGCACCATTTGACGAGAAGGCGGCAGGGCGTCTCCTTTTCCTCATAGGCCGCGACCGGGATTTTGAAATCACGCGGATTGGCGAGGCCGTTGGCGCCGATCGGCCCGCGCATCGGCAAGGTGAAGCGCGCGCCATAATTCTCGCAGACAAAGCCGCGCGCCGGGCCGTCCTCGATCCCTACCTTAAATTTCACGCCCCTTGGAATCACGGCGATCTCGCTAGGCGCGACGGTGAAACGGCCGAGTTCGGTCCAAATCTCGAGGCTTCCCATCTGCGGCACGATGAGCAATTCGCCATCGGCATTCATCGCATAATCATCTTCCATCGCGTGCATGGCGTGGAAGATATGCGCCGCCATTCCTCTCTGGGTGAAGACATCGCCGGCCGTGGTGATGGTTTTGAGGCCGGTCACAAAGGTTTCCTTGGCCTCCGGAAAAGGCACGGGATCAAAGCGCAGCTGGCCGAGTGGCAGCCATTCCGGCGTTTTGGCGGGGGCGCTCTTCCATTGAGGAAGATCGGTGCGGGTGAAATGGCTCGCGTGGCGGACCGATGGGCGGATGCGGTAGAGCCAGGAGCGCGCATTGACTCCGGGCGGCGCGGTAAAGGCTGTGCCTGACAATTGCTCGGCATAGAGCCCATAGGGGCAACGCTGTGGCGAATTTTGCCCCTGCGGCAGGGCGCCCGGCAGCGCCTCCGTCTCGAACTCATTGCCGAAGCCGGACATATAGTGAGTCGTGAGATGGTCATGTGTCATGAGACGAGGCTCTGGGTCGCACGGGCTTGGCCGTTCTCACCGGGATTTGGAGCCCGGTGCCGCCGTTTTCCTATAGATAGAACGCCCTTCCTCGAAAGGCAGAGGGTGTGCCGCTTCCGGGGCGTGAAACCCAATGAGCACCTGCGTGGTTTTTCTCAAGAGGGCTGCCTATAGCGGCCGCGCTTCGACATGGAGAAGACCGCTGTGCCTAATAAAAAACTCCTTGTCCTTTTGGTTCTCCTCATCATCTTGAGCTTGGGCCACGATCTTGATCATGTGATTCGGGGCGATTTTCGTGTCTCTGCCTCCGCCGCCCCTATTTTCATTTCGCTTTTAGCCAAATATGCGATCCTTGGCTTTGGCCTTTATTTCTATCTCAAAAACAAGGTTGGTCCTTTGTTTTGGGCGGTCCTTGCCGGGTTCGGCGCGACCCTCGGATGGCTCGCGCATTTCAGTCCGTTTTCGCAGCAGACACCCCAATATATTTTTCATGCCTATCAAACGGCAGCGGGAGGCATTCTCGCTGTTGGGTTGCTTGCCGCACTCATGCTGGTGCTCATTGCGACCCTCCTCTATGCCGAATATCTCTGGGCCAAACGGTCGGGCTGAGCAACCCGCCACTTTACCCCTTCAGCACGCCACGGGCGATTTGATCGGCCTCGATCGATTCGAAGAGCGCCTTAAAATTGCCTTCGCCAAAGCCCTCATCGCCCTTACGCTCGATGAACTCGAAGAAGATCGGACCGATCACCGTCTTGGAAAAAATCTGAAGTAAGAGTTTGGGTGTGCCACTCTCGGTGACCTCACCATCGATCAAAAGCCCGCTCTGCCGCAGGGCTTCCACCGGTTCGCTATGGCCGGGCAATCGCTCGGCAATCTTTTGGTAATAGGTCTCGGGCGGGGGCGGCATAAAGGCAAGGCCATTGGCAGCAAGGCGTCGGACGCTTGCGTAAATATCCTTGCAGCCGCAGGCAATATGCTGAATTCCTTCACCCTTATAGGCGCGCAAATATTCCTCGATCTGGCTTTTGTCGTCGGCGGATTCATTCAAAGGGATGCGGATTTTCCCGCAAGGGCTTGTGAGCGCACGGGAATAAAGGCCGGTCCATTTGCCAGAGATGTCGAAATAGCGGATCTGGCGGAAGTTGAAGAGGTTCTGGTAGAATTGATACCACCGGTCCATACTGCCGCGAAACACATTGTGGGTCAGATGGTCGATAGAGGTGAGACCGCACCCATCGGGCACCGGGTCGCGCTCGCCGAGCCACTCGAAATCCCGCTCATATGGCGAGCCATTCGCACCATAAGAATCGATAAAATAGATCAGACTGCCGCCGATCCCGACGATGGCCGGAACCTCAAGAGTCTTCTTTCCTTCCCCCTCTTGATAGGGGTTGGCGCCGCGTTCCACCGCGTGGGTGACGGCCTTTTGGCTGTCGTGGACGCGCCAGGCCATGGCGGAAGCGGAGGGACCGTGGCGGTTGGCAAAGTGGCCGGCATGGCTCTGCCGGTCGGCGTTGAGAATAAAATTGATGTCACCCTGCCGGTAAAGCTCGATCGGATGCCGCTTGTGGCGGGCGACACGCGTAAAGCCCATCTGCTCAAACAGGCTTTTCAACGGCTCGGGATTGAGAGCGGCGAATTCGACGAATTCAAAACCGTCGGTACCGGCCGGATTTTCGGCGCTAATTTTGGCTCTTAGCCCCTCGGACAGGAAAGGTTCCATTGGCTCACCTTGCGCTTTTTACCGAACAAAATTTAGCGCTCATAAGGCGCAATGTGCGTGTATAATGGGGGTTAAAACCCGTCCCAATGCACAAATCGTGAGTCATATGGCGGATCGACCGGAGACTGTTGCGCTCGACTCCTTTGACCTCAAGCTGTTGGCTGCGCTGGAGGCCGATGGGCGGCTCACCAATGCCGAGCTGGCTGAGCAGATCGGTCTTTCCGCCTCACAATGCTCGCGCCGCCGCATCCGGCTTGAGGAGAGCGGCATCATCCTCGGCTATTGCGCCCGTCTCAATGCCGAGCGCCTCGGCATTGGCCTTGTCGCGCTCATCCAGGTGAGCCTTTCCCAGCATTCTAAGGATAATGCGAAGAAATTCGCCGATTTCGTCAACCGGGTGGCCGAGATACAGGAAGCCTATGCGGTGACGGGAGACAGCGATTATCTCCTCAAAGTCGTCGTGCCCGATCTCAAAGATCTCGCCGCCATCATCAATGAACGGATTCTGCCGCATGCGTCGGTCGCGCATGTCAAATCTTCGATCGTGCTCGTCACTCTAAAAGATACGCACCACCTGCCCCTCAGCGCTGCCAATACTCAGAATCGCTGATAGCTAGACTAGATCACGATGATTTTGGGTCGAGTCGAGCCAAAATCATGAAATGAGATCGATTCTAAAAATTTGAGACGAGGGATTTCGGCGAAAAATATGTCACCCACTTTTTCGCCTCCCGCTCTAAGAACTCCAAGCCGCTCTTCTCCAATCCGAGAAATATATCGGTCCAATCCGAGAAATATATCGTCCACTTATTGGACGGGCGTTTTATCAAAATCACAACGGTGCCCTCTCAAATCCGTCCTGGACCCTGGCTTGCGGCGTCGGCTTAGCCATTAGGCTTAATGCCAGGATTTTCTATTCTAAAGCCCACGATCTTGCTGAATTTGTCTCTTGATCGTGTCGATGAATTCGTCGGACGAAGTGAGCGGCAGCAGCAAGCTCGTCTCAATCTTATCTGCGTGAAGATATCGCCCTTTCACATTCAAAGAATTGGAAAGCCCGATCAGATTGCTACCGGCGGTGTGAAGATCATATCCCCATAGGTCAAGGAACTTACGTAGCAGCCATGGCGCGGTGACGTCAGTTGCCAGCACCTTCGCCCCGAGACGACGCAACGACTCCACCGCAGTTTTGTAGATGGGCAAGCCTTCGGAAAGCGCGTCAATATTCGCGCTGAAAATCATCTCTTCAAGCACTTCGCTCTTTAGGTTTATGAATTCGAGCAGGGGCTTTGCAAAGAAGCTTGTCGCAAACCATCCCAATGCCCCCAGAAGCACAGACGCTATCGCGGACCACATCGGCTTCGCTCCTTCAAGGATGCAGGTCCCACAGAGCATAAGCCGTCTATTGCGCATGCAATGTGGAATTCCCATACATATATTGCGATCGCGGTCAGGAAACGAAGCGGATTAAACTGTTGCAGATCGTCACCGACCAATACTCCTTTGCTGCAAAGCCGCTTGAGTTGAGCTTTCAAGGAAAGTCCCTCTCAAGCGGGACAGGGTTTATTTGGCGTGCAGAAGGGAAAGCATTCCTCATCACCAACTGGCATATCGTCACGGGCATCGATCCAAGGACGGGCAGGCATCTTGCGAACCATGGCGGCGAACCTGATACTGTAAGCGTTCAGTTTGATCCGGTAGGTGCCCCTTTCGGCATGGGCCGCCCCATACCTCTCCCGCTTCGTGACGCGGAGGGCGTTCCTCTCTGGCTTGAGCATTCGGCTGTGCGCGGTATTGATGTTGTGGCGCTGCCACTGCCGGAAATGCCGGACGTCGCGTTGTATCCGATCAATGAAATGGATGACGATCCGATGCTGGTGGCCATAGGAACCGATGCGTTTATTCTCGGCTATCCGTTCGGAAACGCTGCCTCGACTTTTCCGATTTGGAAGAGGGCCAGCATTGCGAGCGAACCGCACGTCTCCATTGACGGTCAGCCATGCTTCTATGTCGACACGGCATCAAGGCCAGGAATGTCGGGGTCGCCAGTGATATTGCGCTCGTGGGGAGGATTTCAAACCGATAAAGGCGGTATGGTTGCTGGTCCAGGTGCAGCGACAAGATTCATCGGCGTTTACTCAGGACGCATCGTCGCGAAAGACCAACTTCAGGCCCAACTCGGTGTCGTCTGGCGGGCAGAGGTGGTTGATCGCATCATCACCACTGGCTGCCCTGGCTCTATGACAGCCCAAGTCGCGACTTGGCCGCACTCCGCGTAGAAATTTAAATGGGCCAATTTGTTGGCACCGATGCTAATTCCTGTTTTCGAAGCCGATTACAAAACATTGGCTAGAGCTTTTCCCGCTTCAATTGAATCGGGAAAAATGCTCCAGGGTTTTGATGTGCCGCATATTCGCTTACGCGGACCTTCGGTTCTCGACGCGAACCGGTGTCCACTTCGCTGTAAAATGCTCTAGAAGGCGAGCAATGCCATAAAACCTGATCGAATCAAACGTCTTGCCGTCTGAATTGCTGCGCATCGTCCCGATGGGAGAGAAAAGCGAGAGTTGCTCTCTATGAGTGCAACCAAACAATTACGGCCTCGATGATGGCAAATTGCAGGATCACAGCCGCAGCGATGAAAAGCCCAAATCGCCAGTCGATAAGCTCACGGGACATGCGGCATGACATCGCTGTGATGGTTGAATGTAAGATTAGCCGCTTACTGTCTCGATTTGAAATCGGCCGCTCTTGATGCGCACTCCTTTCCGGCCCAACTCCCTGTTGGTTTTGGCGTAAAGCAGGA
>Ga0123355_10010621_pt1 | contig 14138 bp, 10 predicted proteins | sample TergutEmb28metaG_3_FD_89872 | JGI IMG/M metagenome (GOLD analysis project Ga0123355, IMG submission 89872) | Embiratermes neotenicus P1 segment gut microbial communities from Petit-Saut dam, French Guiana - Emb289 P1 | ecosystem: Host-associated > Arthropoda: Insects > Digestive system > Gut ... | reverse complement strand
CTCAAACAACATTTTATAAAATTCGTGTTGATATTACTTTACAAAATAGCCCAGCTTTCGAAATGGTCTCGTCCCTTCAGTTTTTCGAAATAATATTTTAGTGTTCTATATCCTGCTCATGGGCCCGGTAGCTCAGTCCGTATAGTGACTGACTACGGGCTGGACAGTCTGGGATCGAATCCCGGTGAGGGCGAGGTTTTCTACCCGTCCAAACCGGCCCTGGGGCACACACAGCCTCCTCTAAAACGGGTACTGGGTCTTTCAAGGGAGTAAAATGCGGCTGGGGCGTATTGCTGACCACTCACCCCCTTCTAGTGCCGCGGTCATGGAAGAGTAGAGCTATACCTCTACCCACCCTCTGGGCCACACCGGGCCTGTAACGGGATCACTTTACCTTTAGCTTATACAATGCTCATCTCACCGTAATTTATGTCATCGTCCTAATAAGACCTGAATATAATATAATGAATTTGTACAATTTTTTTCAGCCTCCAGAATTTTGTCAGTCGTTATTAAGGAGAATGATAAACAGTAAAGGCTGAGACAGCTAAATACGTAATTAGAACTCAGTAACCCACTGAAGAACAAAGTCATAACACAAAAATGTATGAAAGTAATGCATTAAAAATGTGATGAATTGTAAATACTTGGGAAGTACTGTAACGCACAGAAATTGCTTTCACGGAAAAATTAGGAGCAAAATTAAATCTGGGGGACGCTTGCTACAATTCCGTAAAGAAACTTCATTTTTCCTATTTGATACCCACAAAATTGAAGATTAAAATAAACATCTTTATCGTTGCACCGTACATTCTGTAGTTCATTTCATTACACACACCAACACATGCACACACACACACACATATGTGCATATATTATTTAAATAAGTCTAAAATTTACATTAAAACATTTAAAACGCTCCTACATGTTTCGATCACACGACCATCCTCAGGGAGTGTATATTGTTCCTTGTTAAGTCATAATGTTATACTTATTATTTAGCAAGGAACAATATATGCTCCCTGAGGATGATTATGTGATCGAAAAATGTAGAAGCGTTTTAAATGTTTTAATGTAAATTTTAGATTTCTTAAATAATATATATATATATGTGTGTGTGTGTGTGTGCGAGTGTGTGCATGTGTTGTCTCATATTCAGGTAAAATATTGTTTGAGGCCTTTCCAGAAAGGAGTTTGAGGAACGTATTTGTGCTCTAAACGGTAGGAAATGTCAGAGGCTGGAGTTTTATATATCGCAGAATATTAGTGGTGTTATCCAGTCAAAGACGTTGAAAGGGCCGGGAAATGTAGGCTGGACCACTTCGAATAACTAAACGTATGTATGAGGATTTTATCAACGCGTATATGAATGACATCGGTTGAGAGGACGAGCAATTAACTGACTTGGCTTGGGACAGACACAACTGTTAGGCTGTTGTGAAGATGATAATGAAATTTCGTGTACCATTAAACACGACGGATTTTGTGACTACCCGAGGAACTGTTAGCTTCCCAAGCAAGATCTTCTTCCATGGAGTAGGTTACATAAACTTGTACCAGACATTACATCAAGGCATAAAGGTAATTTTGAGGTAAAGTTACACTCATTCTCATCTTCGGATCTAGATGAAGGGAAATGGTCAATGTCAAGTTACAGCAGTTTTATCCCAGGAAAGATCCCCGGTTCCCATGGGAATATAGTCTGGGTGGACCCCAGTGCCGGTCCGGACGTGTTTGGCGATGAGAAAATCTACAGTCCGGAAAGGAATTTCAGTTCCTTTCCATCCATCCCGTAGCCTTATTGTTACACTGACTGTGTTAGTACGACACTTGGAGTTACTTATCTCAGTAATTAACCAACTTGATGCACAAAATTTTTGTTTTACAAGAAGTTTATTTCATGCCTCTACATGTTTCGAGCACATGTGCTCATCATCAGGAGGTCTAAATTGCATTACATAGCCTCTGTTATCATCACACTTATAGGTATGATGATACCAGAGGCTGTGTAATGAAATAAGTACTGAGATAAATATACTGAGATGCACGGTCAGCAAAACGTCAAAAACCTTGGAGTTAGTTTTCCCCCTGCTTTTAATTTCTTGTCCCTTATATCCAAGAATATTAGGGGAACTAGGTTATCAGTATGCCTCAATCTACTTTCGTACTTTATAACGAAAACAATTATGTAAATCAGTCTATTATACATTAGGATCATTTAAGACGAGAGATATGCAATCCTGGAATGACAAGCAGCCGGTTTGTCCAGAAATGAATCTGCTCTTAATTTCATTACAAAATGTCTTGTAGTGTTATTATTAATTAGGTGATAAGAACTGAATAATTTGCAGGATGCAAAAATGCCTCCAGGTCTCGCTGTAAACAAACGAACAATTATTTTAGGAGCAATCAACAACGTTCAATGTTGAGCAATTCTAAATTGAACGTAAAAATAGTGGGACTTTTGTAATGCATGTTTCATGAACTTTGCAGTGCGATTGTATTACGAAATTAGAATAATTTGCCTCGACTCTTATATTTCTCGCCCAAACAATTAAAGAGTTTCATTCATTTCGAGTCCGAAATACACGAAACCTGTTAATAGACGAGCAAGCTGACTCCACTCAAAGTTAAGAGGATAGTCCAATTTTGTCATGGCAAATTTAAACTCGAATTAAATAGCTATATTAATATCCAATTATTCAAAATATCGGGGAAAAAACCCATCCACGCGGTATTCAGTAATATATTATTTACATTAACCAGTGGTTAAATTCAGGAAATGCTTCCAAATGTTCACTTATGTAAAATACCTTTTTTGACGTTTTGCTGACCGTGCATCTCAGTATATTTATTTCAGTATTTAACCAACTTGATGCACAAAAGTTTTTTTTACAATAAGTTTATTTCATGCCTCTACGTGTTTCGAGCTTATGTGCTCATCGTCAGGAAGTCAAAATTGCATTATACAGCCTCTGGTATCATCACACCTATAGGTATGATGATACCAGAGGCTGTGTAATGCAATTTTGACTTCCTGACGATGAGCACATATGATCGAAACATGTAGAGGCCTGAAATAAACTTATTGTAAAACAAAACTTTTGTGCATCTAGTTGGTTAATTACTGAGATAATCAAAATACCCTGTCTCCGCGTCTATTATCGGAACACCTAATGATTGACGCAAACAATATTGCTATCCGTTAGTATATTTTAATGTCCATATTCTCTTTTCATTCTATAGGAAATAAATACCGAAGAGTATATGTGGAAGAGGCCAGAGAATGGAAACTTGTAAATAACGAGAAACTCTGTAATACGTGCATTCACATGATACTACGACACATGTACCAGGCGTGAGCAAGACACAAAATTCACACCAAATTTTATTCACAATTAGTTAAGAGAAAACTTACTTGGGAAATCTAAGGCGGAATTGCGAAAGTAATATTAAAATGGGCGTCAGGTACGTAGAGTATGCCGTAGCTGAATATTTGCAGCAATTGAGGCAGGGTTGTATAGAAGGCATTTGTGAAAGCAAAGCAAACAAAAATAGAAAACTTCCCGGTAAACACTGCGGAAAATATCGGCTGTGCTTCATGATAGTACCTTAACTGACTAGAGAATGCAGTGACCTCATAACCACATCATATAGAAATGTGACTAAGTAATTACTAAAACAGAATTTGAAACGTACCATTACTTTTCAATCTACCTTAGCACAGCGTGAACTAAACGTGTATTAAATTTCAGTTCAAAAATTCAATTTTCATAAATCCACCAACAAATAACTAACTCTTGTTTTACTTCATTCTTCGGCACCACGTACTATCGCCAATATGTTCTGTGAAGTATAGTTAATGTTGAACGTAATTCGATACCCCCCCCAAACTGTATACGTGCCATAGACATTTTGTGTTTCTTGTTATGTTACGTTAAGTTTGCTGTGAACCAGCTCTACCCAGTATTTGCAATGAAAGGTAAAGCAGATAAACCGACGTTTCAAAACAGAAGAACTATTAGGCGAAGTGGCATTTCACATCGGGCATAATTTTGCAGCATTTCAGTCATCAATATTACACGCGCTAACCGTTACTTTGCTTCACTATTACAATAATGTCTACAAAGAACAGTCACTACACAGGCTGTTGTACTGTTGGACCCGACACAAGTGTATACCACTATATATATATATATATATATATATATACGTATGTTACCTCACTTTAAGTTACTACATCGAGCAGGGATGTGTCTGAAAATCTGGTTTACAATGAAATGGTAAAAACCTTCCTCATTTTGTACAACTAGAAGTTCGTTACCATGTTCACAACAGACTGCCACTCTTACCTACTTTGATCAATATTAATTCATTTCGCAACTTTTTGTACCATCTCTGTGGATGGAATTTAATTTTGTTCTGCTATTCACGTATGGATAATCCAGATAATCTATTTATGTTATAAAATCAGCCGCTCTTATTTTAAGAAAAAATATATAAATAAAACGCATGCAATTTGAAACACAAAGTCCCCCGACCTTAAACAGGGAATAGGTGGAAGGACTAATCTCGAAATATCTCTAACGGGGAACGTCAAATGAGAACCAAGATTTAAATCAATAACAACTGAAAAATTTGTTATAACACAAAATATAAAAAAATAACCAAAACGCACTGTTTGTCTGATCACACGTAACACAACTGCAAGACTGCAAATGCCCCACTTGACACTTCATGCACCGAAATAAATTCAGAAAGAGTCAAACTCTCTTTACATACACAAAACAAAACACTGGCGTGATGTTTGTAGACACTCGAGAGACAAAACAGAACAAAATGCGGATGAAAAGTCAACACGGCACAATCACGAGCACAGACCCCGTGACACTGTCTATCAAACCAAAACATAATCGAGAATTCCAAGTACGAGACGCAAATTTAGAAACACCTTGCTAAGTCACAGCTGCACAGAGACTGATTATCTGAAGTGGCTACACGTAATATGACAGGGGAATGTGGGGTGGGGCCAAGCACAGGAAGAAGGTTGACTGTCGTACGTATGACGGTTGCTGGACGCAAAGCGCCGTAACTCAGCACATTCTCTCTTCCCCATATTTGTTGTATACCCTGTCCAGCACTTATTTCTAATTTTATCATACCTTAATACCGTCTCAGGAGTGCAAACCACGAAGCTAGACAGGCGGAGTGAGAGGAAGTTCACGCATGGTCGTAGCCCAAAAACAGTCTTAAGAATACTTGACCTTTGAAGATCGCACGGACAGGCTGTTTCGAAACGTCGATAACTTACTATCAATCGACGTTGCGTAACATCCCAGAAGAGCGAATATCTCATTCATACAGTGGCGGAAGTTTGAAATCACACGCAGCAACTATTAGGTTGGTCATGTCTGTCTGTCCGTCCGTCCGTCCATCAGTATCGAAAAACTCAGCTCTCATTAAGGGGCTTTTCATTAAATTTTATGTTTTAGGATTTTTGAAAACTCCGCCGAGAAAATTCAATTTTAATTAAAATCGCACGCACACACACACACGCGCGCGCGCGCGCACACGCACACACACACACACACCCACACAGTAGGACTCCTCTGGACGAGTGATCAGACAGACGCAGAAAACTCTGTCTGACAAAACTCAACACTCACAACAGACAGACATCCATGCCCCCAGCGGGATTCGAACTCGCAATCCCACCAAGCAAGCCGCCGCAAACCCACTCTGGGGCCTTTCGCCTGCTGCGATTGTGGGTTCGAATCCCACCGGCGGCATGGACGTTTGTGAGTGTTGTGTGTGTTGTCAGGTAGAGGTCTCTGCGTCGAGCTGATCACTCGTCCAGAGGTGTCCTACCGACCGTGTTGCGTCGTTGTGTGTGATTTAGGAACCTCGTGAATGAAGAGGCCATGGCCCACTGGGGGCTGTTGCACCAAAAACAAACACCCATAGTCGATTTTGTCCCCTTCCCCAAACCGTAAAGTTATTAACCGAGTTACGCCTGCGGTGATATGAAAGAAATACTTACATTTTAGTAGGTTTCAGTAATTGCATTAGTGTCAGCACTAACGTTCTCACAGTGCTACATTTTCTGTGTAATGTTCATAAACTCTTTCGCTAAGATAATCGCTGAATTCATCTGGCGTTATCCGTGAAGTAATTTGAGATAATGTATTCAAAATTAATATAAAAATGTCACATTATATTTACTAATTTCGCGTCTTTGTTTGCGGAATCGTTCTCTACTTAACTCTACCTGACGTCAGAAACTGACAATGTGGCTACTTAATAACTACACTGTCATTCACAAATTTGCACTCCGGTTGTTCGGTAAATGGTGAAGAAAAGAGCAATGCCGACATGGATCGTAGTCGTCGTCGGCATCCACTATACATGCTAGTGGTGATCTCTGCACACTAAACGTAAAGTAAAGTGAACCCGTTTCAGGCCCGGTGTGGCCCAGAGGGTGGGTAGAGGTATAGCTCTACTCTTCCATGACAGCGTTACTAGAAGGGGGTGAGTGGTCAGCAGCACACCCTGACCGCACTTTAACCCCAGGAAAGACCCGGTACCCATTTTACAGGAGGCTGGGCGGGCCCCAGGGCCGGTCTGGACGGGCGAAAAATCTCGTCTCCACCGGGATTCGATCCCGGACCGTCCAGCCCTTAGCTCAGTCGCTATACCGACTGAGCTAACCGACTCACGATCTCTGCACAGTGCTATCACTAAATGGTGAATTATGAAAGAAAGAGGATCGTCTTGGACATTGTAACTGAAGGAAAAACAAAGGACTTAAAACTATCATAATAAATATATGTGAGAGAGAGACCAACAAGATGCACTTTTGTCTCAAATTATTACAATTAATTTATCCTCTACATGTTTCGAACAAACAGGTTCATCAGCAGGAGGTTATTTCTGTAAACGCAGCATACAGTAATTTTCATGCAGTTATGGGTGTCTAGCTAACACACTACGATTGGAACTATCGAAACATGTAGAGGATAATTTAATTCTTATTAAAAAACCAAATAGATGCACTAAATTATCAAATTTATTTTTGGAATAAAAATCTTACATGTTTCCTACAGTTCGTCCGTCCAATATCTGGAGGTTTTTTCACTGTACACACATATTTCATACAGGTTTGTTGACAGCTCTCAAGCTGTCAGCAAACCTGTATGGCATATACCATTGCTGTGTGTACGGTGAAAAACTCCGGATGATGGACAGAGCGACTGTCCGAAACATGTAGCGTTTTATTCCAAAAATAAATTTGAGAAATTAGTGCATCTAGTTTGTTTCATTATAATATTTTATTACGCTGCACGGTCACCTGCACTTAAAAAAATAATAATTTAATTGGAATACATTAATGAGTTAAAGTAGCATCTTGTTGGTCTCCCTCACATTTTTGTATCACGATGCACGGTTCAGAGAATGTAAAGTTTATCATAATAAACTACATCAAGGTAAAAAATTGAAGAGTATGAATGAAATATATAGATCGTTTGTTACAGCACCAGCCCACAAAACTGCGCGGTGTCAAAATGTAGACGACGATAGTCTGAACGGCATGGATATTTGTATAGTACAAATTTATGTGGCGGCATTAATATCCGGTGTGCTGTCAGCCACTAGGATTCCAGTTAGTTCAGAATGCCAATTAATATGAAGGTTGGAAATGGTAAGTCTCTGGAGTTTCGCACGAATTAATTCTAATGGTGAATATTTGTCACTTCACTTACAGCTATGACGCTAAAGTCAACCTTTGCACTTATCACGGCCCGTCGTTCGGTGAGAAAAGGTTTAGATAAATTGTGATCCCCTCAGCGGGTCGAAATCCTATTATTTACGTCAGTTCTGAGGTTCTCACATTAGTGCAGTCACAGATAATACCTGCTTCATTGTTATTCATAAATCTTGATAGTAAAACCATGCCAAGTTGACACAATCTGCTTAATTTTTAATTTCTTGACATCGCTAATATTAACATGGCTGACCCTGGGTAAATGACCAACTTGATGCACAATTCCGTCATGTAATACTTTTATTATTATAATCCTCTACATGTTTCGAGCAACTCCGTGCTCATCATCGGGAGGTCAAATTTTATTAATACAGAATCTGGTATAGTATTATCTGTAAGTGACCGTCTGGGGTGCAACCAGAGAATACTATACTAGATGCTGTATTAATATAATTTGACCTCCTGATGATAAGCACAGAGTTGATCGAAACATGTAGAGGATTATAATAATAAACGTATTATATAACGTAGTTGTGCATCAAGTTGGTCATTTACCAAGAGTCCTACTAGAATGCACGGTGGGCAAAAAATAAAATTAACATGGCTGTCTTGCGAAACTGTTAGGTAGGAGACATTAACAAAGAAGCATTGTGAGGTCTTCAAATTTTGTGTCATTGGGATCTTTTAAAAATAGGTATCTTTAGCATATATAACATTACATGGAATTCCTAACTTGGCCACTGTTACATGTAACTAAGTCTTTGACTATTTCACATTTTTTCCGACGGACATTATGACCCTTTAGAAATCTTGGCACTATTTGGAGGTGAGGGGTCAGCTTCAAGATATAGTTGCTTCGCTCCAATACAAACTGAGTAGCAGAATGTCCTGCAGACCGTCTCGATACATCGGAGAACAGAAAATTTATTGTCACCTGCCGGAAATCTAAACACGATTTGTCGGTTGACCAGCTCGTCGCTTGGTCCCTACACCGAGGAATCTAGCTCAGTCCCAAAATTCCCTTTGAAAGCAATAAAGAGAGAAATCCTTTACGAAGTTCGATCGTAAATACACAAAAGTACAAATAAAATATTGCTTATATTCAGCACTTAAAACATGTTTTTCATATAATACCAAATAAATGTAATTACAGTTAATAAACAAAACCGTGTGTTGTGTCTTCGCATGGTATTATACATCCCTAGGGATGGTTTGTGTAGGCTGACACATGAAGGAAATTCTAAACTATGTGGTTTTAAAATATTTGTCTGTTAATTCTAAGTGCATTTAATTTGAACTGCTTGAATGCCGTTTAAACATTCTGTATATGTTAATGAATATGTACATTGAGAATGTATGCATATCTGAGGTCCCGTCTGGCAAAAATTAACGCATTCGAATCCTGTATGGTGGAAATTACGTCGCAGAATTCCATCAGAGAATTATTTACTTACTCTATAGACCAGAATCCTAACTGCGAACCTAACTGTTTCTCACCTAGTCAAGAAATTTCTCGCATTTTAGGGAACCTGAAGGTTCATTATCGCGTTTAAAAGAGCCCGCCACCCGTCCCTATCATTAGCCAGATGAATCCAGTCCATTATGCCATCCTACTTCCAGAAGATACATCTTCATATTATCCTCCCATCTAAGCCTGGGTCTTGCAAGTGACCTCTTTCCCTCAGGTTTCCCCACCACGACCTCTATACACCTCTCTTCTCTCCCTTAACGTGCTACATGCCCTCCCATTCCATTCTTCTTGATTCGATCACCCGAATAGTATTTGGTAAGGAGTAGAGATCTTTGCGCTCCTCATTGTGTAGTTTTCTCCATTCCCTGTTACCCTGCCCCTCAAGCCCAAATATTCTCCTCAGCACCCTATTCTCAAACACCCTCAACGTACATTCCTCACACAATGTGAGCGACCAACTTTCACACCCACACAAAACAGGCAAAATTATAGTTCTGTGTATCTTAAGCTTCATATTTTTAGATATCAAACTGGAAGACAAAAGATTCTGCACCAAATTATAGGAAGCATTCCCTGCTTTCAATCTGCTCTTTATTTCTTTCTGAATAGAATTTAGAATTAGGCTGTTCCACCATTTCTAGGAACTATTATTAATATCTACTCTGTGAATTCTTCCTGCATTCTGAACTCGAGACGAGTTCATGCACTTTGTTTTATTAACATTTACCTTTAGTCCAATCTTCTTACTAGCAAATATTAAAGCTTCCCTGTTTTTTATATTATTTACACTTCCGCCCAATACATTTACATCATCAGCATAAACAAAAAGCGGACGTGCACAATTTAATTTCAATTCAAGAAACGTTGCAAAGCAATGGCATAATAGCATCTCCCTGCTTCTAACCATTCTTAAAATAAAACATGCCAGACAAATGTTTGTCTAACCGGACTCTGCTATAGGTTTCATTCAGACACAGTTTTACTACGTATTAGCCTTATCAGTTTCAATGGGATACCAACCTCAATGAGAGTATTAGACAAGCCCTCCCTCCGAACTGTATCACAGGCTTTCTTGAAGTCTGTCAATAGCTGCTGCATTGCACTGCTTCATTGTAGTCACATTTTTTCTGAAGCATTTTTCTAAAGCAGAGAATATGATCAGTAGTTGACCGGTGGTGTTGAAATCCACATTGATGATCCGCAATAATTTTCACTGCATATATAGTTAACTTTGACAACAACATGTTAGATAGAATTTTGTACGCAGATGACACACGTGATATGCCTGTATTGTGTACTACAATCTGTTTTATCACCCTTCCTATAAATAAGTACAATGATCGAACTCCTTCCACTCTTCAGGCAATTCCTCCTAATTCCAGATAGAATTTATAAGTTTATGGACCTCACATCGAATTTTTCTACCCCCGCTTTAATAAATTCTGCTGGGTTTTGATCAATACCTGATGTTTGTGTTTTTTCAGCTTTTAAATAGCCAATTCAGTCTCAAAGGCACTCGGATCAGGCACTAGTGGCTCTGCTGTATGTATTTATCTCGGCATAACATTATTAACCTCATGTACATTCTACAGCCGGGAGCAATGTTTCATCCAGCTAGCCAAAACACTGTGGCAGTCTGTAACCAGATCAACATTCTCATGCTTTACTATATTATTTCTAGACCGGTAGCACTTCTTAAAATCACTGATGCCCCTAGACAAAACTCATATATTTTTTATCCTATGTGAGCTTCAAGGTCATCAATATTAGATGTCAGATATTCTTCCTTTTTGTTCCTGAAATGTCTATTCGGTTCACGTCTTACATTGTTTACATTATCTACATTGCTTTGGTTTGGATGCTGTAACCAATGCATTTTAGCCTGCTTCCTTTGTTCTAACAACCAAAAACATTCTTCATGAAAACATTGTTTATGTTGGTTCGATTCACTTTAGCTGAGGTTTTTATATTCTCCTTAATGGTTTCCCAAACTCTCGTCATCATATAAGTTCTCCAAAGCCACAAACCTGTTTGATATCTTAATCTGGTACTCCTTCCTCAACTCCAGCTCACTCACATTCCTGAGATTAAATCTCTCCACATAAAGCTCCTGTGCTGCTTGTTTGCTTACTGCAAATCTTGCCCTAACTTTGCAACCACCAGACAGTGATCGGTATCACAGTCAGCTGCCCTAAAAGATCTTTCATCGGGTATACATGAATTCCTTCTCCTTTCTATCAATATGTGATCAATATGGTTGTGTGTGTTCCGATCATGAGAGGTCCAGGAGTATTCATGAACGTTTTTGCGAGGAAACATCTTGTTCTTAACAACCAGATTCTTTGATGTGCTAAAGTTTACTATTCTAACACCATTAATTACTGTCCTGTTCTAGAATCTTATTCCCTTGTAGGTTCGAAGATATCCTCTCCCCTCTGGTTTGCAATAAAATCTCTTAAAGAATGATCGAAAACCAGCTATAAATCCTAATAAAAATAGTCTTTTTAAGTATCACTTTTCTCCTCACTTGTTGCATGCACATTCAAAACGACAATATTACACTAGCGACATCTCAGCACTATTCATCCCATCCTGTCACTAACAAACTCTCCTCTCTTTACTGCTGATACTATCCCGTGGCGTTCAAAAAATCCTTTTCGCGATTGATGATTTTCGCTTCCGTTTTCATATAGAAAAAAATATAATCCCCTGTTCTTACAGTGTCCCCTTTGTCCCACCTAAACTCCAGTACATCCACTAAATCCAATTTGTACTTTGCTAATTCCCCGGCTGCTGTTGTCGGTGACCCTGACCTATACAGGCTCCTTACATTCCATGTATCACAACTCATATCCCTTTTCCATTGCTTAGGTTGTACCAAAGGGTCATTCCAGACACGAGGCACATATACCCGTTTCGTAACAAGGCCAGTTGTTACGGTGAGGGGTTGTTAGAACCTCGCCCAAACCCATGTTGGAGGACCACCCATTGTCGGCTCTCCGCGACTGCTTATTTAATATATTCACAGCTACCCACCATATTGGAGGCCGTTCCTTCAACCGCAACCTAAGGACGCGCCATGCCATGGTGACAGGGACCCACTAATCACACATCAGAGACTTGTATGTACGTAATTATTAAAGTAACACTTTTCTTGAGCATCATACCATAGACAAGGCTGTGGAATGTGAAGGACCTCTTTCACTCGTTATCATAAAACGGTATATCATGTCCCTCCACTGGTTCTATTCAATTACACTCATTAAATCTTAGCTTGCGAAATGGAACAGCTGACAGAAGTTGTCTTGCCATCATACTATTTTCAACTGCAGTTCAGAGACTGTAGGTGCCAAACTTTCAAGACAAATATTTCCACAGCATGTCACATGACACTTGACACGTCAGTATGCCGCCCTCCTGAGACAAGGGGTGGCTTTGCTTCCAACGGACAAACTGACGCTAATATATGTACAGATGCTCCCAAGTAGCAACCATTCTTCTACAGATCGTGTCAGCTGAGAATTTTGACTTGATTTTCTCACCTTCGAGTTTAGTAACGTGTGACAGACTACGTTTGGTATTCTTTATAATGAAGATGGTTAATTACGAACAAGAACCCTATATTTATTATTGTGATAATTTTAACCACAATTCCTCAATTTAAAAACGCTATCAATAACACATTATGACTTGGCCCCGCGCGGAACAACCTAGGAATCGTGAATCTGATGTTTATTGGACCGTGCATCATTGTGATAACTGAGGAATAAAAAAACAAGTAGATGTCACTTATTATTTTATTGTACGTTTTATAAGTTCAACATGTTTCGGGCCTTACTATGCTCATCATCAGGAGCTCGCGAATATGATGTTGATTACCACATTGGTCGTTTCGTTCTTGGTTTGCTGTAGGTTGGAGGTGAGGTGTGTTTAGGCTGGAGTAGTGTCCGGGTTGCAGCCCGGACACTACTCCAGCCTAACCACACCTCACCTCCAACCTACAGCAAACCAAGAACGAAACGACCAATGTGGTAATCAACATCATATTCGCGAGCTCCTGATGATGAGCATAGTAATGCCCGAAACATGTTGAGTCTATAAGAAGTACAATAAAATAATGACATCTATCTTGCTTCGATTCTTCTCAAAAATCTTCTTTTTTTGCAAAGTGTCTGCAGAGGCTCTGGGGCCCACACAGCCTTGTATTCAGTTAGTGACCAGGACAATTTGTCCGCGAAAAGAGCGGCCGGGGCGTGAAGCTGATCATTCGCCTACATCTAGTGCCATGATTAAGGATGACGCGAGCTATACATCCTTCCCCAATACGCCTTAATGACTTGCCATGGACAACTTTACGTCGGTAGCAACGAGTATGAAACTTCAAATGTTTGGAAAATTAGAGAATAATGAATTGGGAGTAAAGTAGAAAGTAATGGTCGTAATTTTCCTATTCCTGCAGTGTAGTCGGTGTAGCGACTAGGCCAATGTCTGGACGGTCTGGGTTTCGAATACCGGCAGGGACAAGAAATTTATCTCTTCTCCAAAACGTCCATGTGGGGTTCTGAGGCCCACTTAGTGTCCTACTTATTTTCCGCCAGGCGTCTTTCGCAGGAATAAATTTGAACACTCACGTCTGTCTAGTGCCGATCACAAGAATTAAGTGATGCTATGCTTCGATTCCTTCATTCTCCTTTTACTTTTCCTTCCCCTGCTTGCTAGTGACGAAAACCACGAAAACTCTCAGAGTAGCCGGTTTCCGGGCTGAAATTTCAACCCGCAATTTAATAATAATAATAATAATATTTATTTACTGCAATTGGGTTGTCACCCGGTGGCAGTGGTTATTTTACATGTATACAAAACATGAAATTGGTTACTACTAAATTTAAGTCGGGAGGGCTACAT
>Ga0123355_10010620_pt1:0-12500 | contig 14140 bp, 10 predicted proteins | sample TergutEmb28metaG_3_FD_89872 | JGI IMG/M metagenome (GOLD analysis project Ga0123355, IMG submission 89872) | Embiratermes neotenicus P1 segment gut microbial communities from Petit-Saut dam, French Guiana - Emb289 P1 | ecosystem: Host-associated > Arthropoda: Insects > Digestive system... | reverse complement strand
TTTTCTGTAAATGCTGGTATTTTCTCACGCGTCCTTTCATACTCATGAGAGCAGTCTCAACACAAACGGCCGTCTGTAGTTAAGTCAGTATTTAACTCTAAATAATAGGTTCATCAGAAAATTAGATTAAATTTTCTGGCGTTTTATTTGTCTTATTCACAACAAAGCATTATCTTCGCTTACTTGTTCATTAACTCCATAGGAATGACTCCACTCATTAATGCATGTGTACCCAGTGAAGTGAACAGAACCAATCCGGAGTTACTACGTCACGTGGCTATCAAAATGGACATTGCTTTATGAGAAATACTTACGCTTGATACTCCATGCCAAACACAATAAACGTATGATGTATTTCTATTTTATTTATAAACTGTATTAAACCACCTTGTATTTTATTAATATTGATCTGTACCAATACAGTTTCTGACACTCTGCTTCCCTTTCCATGTCTTAACTGTCCTGTTCCGATATACACCACATACAGCTTAAACCATGTGCTGATTCTCATCTCTATTATTATCACATTTTTAATTGGTGCAGAAAGTATTTCGTGTCACATTTTGTAACCATATACGGTTATTTACGAATATATCTAACTATGTAGAAATTTTTCCATTTCAATTACAAATATAAATGTTAATTATTGTAAAATCTTGTCACGTGAAACACAGACCTATTTAATTCATTTTCTTTATCATGTATTCGTCCTTCCTCTTCATCATGTATTATAATATTCGTGTATGATTAGGTAACATCCAGTTGTGTCAGTTAATCAGGGGACAGTTTAAAATCCACACATACACAACACCTGACCACCGTACGTTCACTTAGGTACTTACCAACAAACATGTTTCGTTAGTTCTATTCGTCCATCGTCTTGTTGAAAACATATAAACGGAAAAGTATTCCATGGAAGAGGCTTTTCCTGTAAGTTCTTGAAATTCTTGATGACAAGAGTTCGACTGGCTGCTTCTTCCATTGCACACATTTCCATTTATATACTTATGTTTTCTACCTTATGATGGTCTAAGGAACGACCGAAACATGTTTGCATGAAAGTAGGTAAATAACCACGGTGATCAAATTGTATGTTTTTGTGGATTTAAATCACTATTATTCATGAATGCGTTGTATAGGCTGATATTCTTAGAATTCAAAGCTCAATATTTGTTCTAGAATGCTCTCAACACACACACACACACACACACACACATATGTATATATATATATATATATATATATATTGAAAAGGGCATACTGCTTTTTATTGAAACAAACAGTCTTGCAGTACATTTCCATAGCATTGCATATCTCAGTAACTTTGTGTTACCAAACAGCGACGAACGACAGGAAGTAAGTATAGACTTACGCATTCATAACATCAGCGCTAGCCGGAGGCGGGCGTTCAGCTTCATGGTTCGATCGCTATGCGTGCAGTACACAGTGGGTGGGACTTGAAATGTGCCCCAGAGTCGACTGGACGTAGCGAGAAATAGTAATGTCGCTGTGCCTGCCGGAAATCAAACTCCGTTCTTCCAATTAACAGTAGAAGGTAACAATGACCAGATGGTGATAGATGTACCTCAGTAACGTTTCAATCACCAATTAAATACCGTTCAGGATGGTCAGGGCTTTACAACGAGATACCATTTACATCCATTGAAGCGAATAGAAAAGAGAACGGATTGCAAATTTTGCACTGTGACTTGGAGGAGACAAATTTCCACACTTGCTTAAGACTTAATTCTGTACTTCGTTCGCTGAGAGTGAAGAGTATTTTTGGAAACAAATCCTTTCAACAGCTATTTATTCTATGCCATTTTATGAAATATTATTACGAATCCATCTCAGGGTCTCCCAAATAGAAGACTTGTGTAAGTCGACGAATTGAGGGGACCTTGTCGTTGGTGGCGATGGAAAACTTTGAACCTCGATTAATTTTCCCTTAGTGTTAGAGAGCCGGCTTTCGGCTCCCTCGACCCTTGTGTCACGCACGACATGATGAACTGCGTCCAAATGATCTTTATATCATCACGGTTATTACGTCACTGCTGTTCTCGCTTGCCAGTCGGATATAGTAGCTTTCCTAGACAACAGACTGGTGGGAAATTACAAAATATATCCTACCCATTTGTAAATACACATTAATGTCACTGTCAAGTTGAAGCATTAGAATACGACCATTTTCAAGAAGCGGGCTTCTATCTGTATATAGAGCGACATATTTCGGTCCCTTCTTCAGACCACAAAACATTTTTAAAACGCAAACATTTCTTTTGTGAGATCTCACAAATACTGCTGTTTTAAATTTTCTTAATTTTTATCTTTGAGTATTGTGATTTGAAATTCCTATTTATACATTGCTGAATTATGTATCAGCCTTAGAGATTCCTTGTGTATATTTGCCCTTTAATAGCTTGTCTACGACAGCCTGATGATGGTCCGAAAAAGGCAACAAAACATGAAGTTATGTTGTAATGAACAGATACCTGTGTTGGGCGGAATTTCTGATAGCATATTAGGCTTGCACCTGATTATAACAGGAAATTCAAAACTTTTAAAATATCAACGTCTTTAACTATATTTCTGAATCTGATAATATATTTTTGTGGCAACATTTGACCAAATTGTTAGGATTAACTTCTATTCCTTAACAAATAAGCATGAGTTAGAGCAAAGGACCATGTGAACAATGAAATATTATAGACATCTCTTTGTGGTAATGTGGCAAACACTCGTTCCATGATTAAAATATTAACTTTCATGTGTCATTCTAAAGCAAAACAAGACAAATATTGAACACAACTCAAACAAACTCGGATTAATGACATATTGCAGTATGCATGCTATATACTAAAGTGTTATTTGAACAGCAAACAGTAACAACAAACACATAACAGCTACATATCAGTGGTTTTAATAAACGAAAACTTGTAAATGTAAGCAAATTACTTGTAAACATAGCAAATTACTTTACAAAATTTTTACAGGCCTATGTTGTGTTTGTGACTATAATTGAATGCATTTTAACCATAACATTTTGCTACTACATACAGATTTGTTACACTTTGTTACTTGCATACTTAATCTTCGGCACGTAAATTAAAGTTTATTTGAATATTACCTCGACAACGCTGGGAAGAGCAGCGACTTAATACACTCCTATTTCACGGAATTGAAAATAAGCCATACGTTTGTTAGGCATGGTTGGTAAGAAGAACGGGTATATATTAAGCTCTTCTGGAATATGATGCTCTGTCGGGACAGTGGATTAAGAGTTTACTTCGAACTTCGGGAGCCATTCCTCCAATAACACATCATTATATCTCGGAATACCTGACTGCTCAGACACAAGGCTGTGGGGACCTCAAGTCTCAAAAGAATGAGGACAGTATTACTGATAAAACCAATTTAAATGCGAGTAGTTGTAAGTTTGTACATAGGATTGTATTACGAACACGATAAATGAGAACTCCGTATATAATTTACGTGTGAAGTCCTGAAGGAAATGCACAATGTAGGAAATATATTATACGTGATAGATTATCATAACTAAATATACCACACAAGCTGCGGAACGTTTCTCAGGTTGTCGTTTTTGTGGGGAAGAAATGGAGAGTTATAACATTCAGCCACAATCAGAGGCACATGACTGAAGCAATAAAGGACATTGTGTTCCTAGGAATTACAGCTTAGTGGTCAGATATCACATTGGCCACGTCTGTCGGAAACGGAATTCTGGACTGCTATTATGTTAATTATGCTTAGACAATCAAATTGTTTTTCAAAATTGTGTCGTTGTCACAGCGTGCACATTCAATAAAATAGAGACCTCAACGTATCCCTCAAGAGTTATCTGGAGTGGGAGAGGTTCAAATGAAGGAATATCTTGGAAAGTAAACTGAAATATGTGACCTTTCACCATTTAACTTTGAATTTTCAAAGGGCATTGCATTATTGTTAATGAAATTCGATATAAGTGTATATAATGGATTCATGTGGCTCAACATCGCGTACAAGAAAGGGTAGTGAATATATGGGTTGCAAAAAGCCTGAACACAATTTGCTGCCCCAGAGGAAGTCTCCTCCATGGAATTATCTATATACTCGTCTGTTGGAGAAAACACGTGAAAAAAAGTCTTTGAGCACGATCACTATATTCAGCAGATTCTTAGACAACCGCAATATACCAGGAAACGTCAGGAAGATTTAGATATTTGCAGTATACACTTTACATTTGTAAAATTCAAAAAGCTGTAATTTATCTTTCACTTCATAAAGCTGGTACGTATCTAACGGGAATATGAGTATTCATAAACGTAATATAAAGCAAAAATATGGTAAGAAACTTGGTATGAAAGCAGATCTCAATCACACAATTTAAGTTATTGCACATCCTATGCTGGATTCGTTTCAACTATATTTTCATGCACTTTGCAAAATTACTAAAGAGTCTCAGGTTAGACACTTTTATTTAGAAAACTGGATTACAGTGGCTTATTCAGGGAATTTTCAATTCCTGTACACCTTAATCTATCACAGTCTTAACATTTTTACATTGACACCCCCATTTACATGCTATCAGCTCCACACATTCTGCAACTAACCCATCGTAATCTGTTCCGATTTATTGCATGTGTTCCTGTAATAAAATGCCCTTAGTTGATCATCATCATCATCATTGGCACAACAGCCCCATTTGAGCCAAGGCCTTCTACAGAAGCTTCTGCCAGCTGTCCCTATTCTTTGCAGCATTCCTCCAATTTCTTTCCCTCAACTTCATGGCATCTTCCGTCACACCATCTTTCCATCTTAGTTTCTGCCTGCCCCTTTGTCTTCTTCCTTATAACACTGCAACGAGAACTCTTCTTGTAGGGCTCTGTTCCTCCATACCAATAACATGTCCTGCCCATTTTACTCGATTAATTTTAATATATGTTACAACATCACTTTCCCTGTACAATGTATATAGCTCATTGTTGTATTTTATTCTCCATTCTCCGTTGTCATTTGTAGGCTCAAAAATAGCTCTCAAAATTTTCCTTTCAAAAACTCCTAAAATAGCTTCGTCACATTTTGAAACTACCGATGTTTCAGAACCATATGCCAGCACTGGTCTGATCAAGGTCTTATATAATTTTATTTTATATTTTATGGATAAAAATTGAGACCTAAATTGTCTCTTCAATCCATAAAAGCTTTTATTAGCCATTAAAATTTTTTTCTTAATATCTCAAGAATTGTCATTATTAACATTTATAAGGGAGCCCAAGTACGTAAAACTTTGTACAGCTTTCAAACTTAAAATTTTTAATTTGAAAATACCTCTGTTGATTTTTACTTTCTCTTGTAGTCAAATACTTAGTCTTTTTCTCGTTTATCCTTAAGTCCATTTCTCTAGCTGCTCTTTGAAGTGATAGAAAGGCTTCCTTTAATGCCGTTCGGGATCTCGCTATTATATCTATATCATCAGCATATGCCAGCAGTTGGACAGAATTATAAAAGCACTTAGTTGATTGTCACCAGAAAACGAGAAAACTGTTGAACCAAACTCTAATAGAAATATCAACAACATGAATACACATTTTGTTGAATTAAATTTCCAGCTCATTTAGAATTAGATTATATAATATTCACCCTCAATAATGAATTCGTTACAACGTACGTGGCGTAGTTTGGTTGCAATCCATTACAAATCTTCAAAATATCGTAACATTTCTAACATCAAAAATATGACGCACCACCAAGACAACAAAAGTAACGTCACTTATAGTGAACAAATGCTATTTGTTGCGGAAAGTTAACTTTTGAAGTACTTGATATTTTACTGCGCTCTCTGGGCTGCTAGAATTTGTAACGTCGAATGATTTGTTAGAAGCTGCTGATGAATGATCACTCGAAAGAAATACGAAAGGAGGCGTCGTGGGTGACGTATATCTTTGTGTAGGAATTAAATTGTTTGTGCCGTCACTCGATTATCCGATTGATGTTTGTTAAGAAGACTGCATAGCAGGAAGGAGCAATGTGCATGGCATCACAAGCTTTTTACACATTCAGGGGACCGTGCATCGTCATATATTCGTATAATAAAACCAACGAGATAGTCTAATTTCTCAAAATTATTTTTGAAATAGGACTCTACATGTTTGGAACAGGTTTTCTGTCCATCATCAGGACTCTAGTATTGTATACACAGCGGTAGGTATATGTCATACAGGTTTTGCTGATTGCTTGCTAGCGGGATCAGTATCCCGCAAGCAAGCAGTCAACAAAACCTGTATGACATATACCTATTGCTGTGTGTATAGTGCTAGACTCCTGATGATGGACAGAGAAACTGTCCGAAACGTGTAGAATTCTATTTCAAAAATAAATTAGAGAAATTATTGCATCTCTTTAGTTTCATTATGCCAATACATCACAAGCACTCCAGTATTCAACTTTATTTTACGGCCTCACGTGTTTCTATTTTGATTTACGAAATAATTAGTTTCTGTGGCATTACAATAAACGCGCATTCCTCTTCGGGTTTCATATCATCATACCGCCACTCCTATACCAACAGGATTATTAAGTGATAAGTTAAAATTGCGTAGTTTCTATGGGATCTGCCTAATTTTGTACCATATGAAAGATTAAAAGTTTCATAGGATAAACCTGTCTGATTTATGACTTCCGAATTTCGAAGTTTGAAAAGGCAGGAAAACGAGAGAGAAAACTCGTCCTTTTTTTGGCGAGTGTTACGTAGCCACTACCTGCCGAAATTCTTTCACATTACACACTGTAAACATAAATTCAAAAACAGCAGAGGTTACGTATAAGCGTACAAACCTATCCTTACTGAACTTTTTATAGATTATTCGTATGTTAGAATTGTTTCACCATTGTCTTATTTTATCTTGAACATTCGTCGCACTCATATTCTACATCCCCATGTATAAAACCCCTAGCTCTCAAGTCATCCCGGCGTTTATATGGTCACGATGAACACACAAGTGTGGTTTGTGAGTGACGTCATACCTGGGTCTCTACGGCTACGATAGGCTTCATTTGTACCGGCGGTTAGAAGATAAACCTAGTGAAAGAAAAAGTGGGCAGACCTGCACATGCACAGTAGCAGATCGTCTAGGAACCAACTCACGCATTCACGCTTTCTTCCCATTGCCTGCCGGGTCTCAATGTGTTCACGTGTCAAGCGTGGAACAGTGTCAAGAATAAATTGTAAAATTAATTGAACGCTTGTTTATTAATAATTGAGCAATGTTAACAGTATCTCACGTTATTCAGTAAAAGTGTATTAGATATATTTTTTTTTCAAAGGCTAATATATCTCTTAAGCTTAAGAATAAAATATTGTTTTTACCGCTCAGTTCTGTACGTGTAAACACACTGTGTATTATATAACTGTAGAGGGTTAAGAACAGGTCATGTTGTAAGCAATGAACAGTACTTTTTTCCCCTTATCTGACAATACATGTTCTGTGATACGGTCTTCAGCTTTTGCAGTTTTTTTCTTTCTTACAGTGTACAATTTGTAATTGCTCCTCAGACAAAGAATTCTTACGAAAAATGTACGTATGATTACTGCAGCCGTTTCATAAAGTAAAGGAAATTGTGTGAATGTGTGAGTGAGTGTGTGTGTGTGTATGTCTGTGTGGTGGCGTAGTTGGTTGAGTCACTGCGCTAAAAGCCTGAAGGTTGCGGGTTCGAATCACGAAGGTTCCGTAATCCTTGCCGCCACACTATGGCCCAAGTTTCGACTAAGCCACGAACAGAAATGAGTATCAGGAATATTTTGTTTGGGTAAAGGCGGTCAGTGCGTAGGACTAACAACCTTACCACCTTCATGTGCCGTCTATCTCGAAATCTGGGAGTCTCAAACTCCTGGAAACCTCAGGGCCTGTCCAGGGATTGTTTTACCTTTTTTAGTGCAGTTTTATCCTGGAAGGAACGAATGAAAGAGCTTGTGAAATGTTACACTACAGTATGGGGAATTACAACGGTGGGCTTCCTCTTACTAACTGCCACCGCGTGGCCCGCCACATCCCACAAGTAATAAATTTATTGAAATGAACGGTCTTTACACAACATACAAATAACAGTTGCAAATCTACAATTGGTTAATTAAACGACATGTTTCGGCCTTGTTCGGCCATCATCAGGCTTACAAAGGAATGGCGTTACACCATTTCTTTGTAAGCCTGATGATGGCCGAACAAGGCCGAAACATATCGCTTAATTAACCAGTTGTAGATTTGCAACAGTTACTTGTATGTTGTATAAAGACGGTTCATTTCAATAAATTTGTTACATGAACAAAACGGAATGGAAACAATCAAATTCAAACCAAAGTAATGTTTTCGCACTGGACATAATGTATTCTGACATCAAACAACAACAAAATGTTCACCTCTCCCAATACTCAGAATAGTAAAAAACAAATTGAAGTCAATTCTTTTAATAGCGACAACTCATTATTCTACATTTTCAGTATTTATTTCCACCTTCGGAATTGGCTGATTAGAATTTCGAGCGAGCCTTTCATTTGCATTTATTTTCCTCAGTCTACCTACACTTGCGCCGCACCTTTTAGAATAAATATTCCACAGCCACCTCCTTCTAAATCATTAGCTGTCAATGGCGAATCCGGTTCCGGAAGTTAGGTCTAGCGGTACAGTAAAATTCCGCATTGTTTGCCCTTCCGCTAGACCCGACTTTTGGAACAGGATCATCCTTCAGTTATAACATTCCAGCTTACATAACATGTGCAGCTGAAGGAAAACATTTCATTTAATAATTAATTAAGCAAGAAATCATCTACATCTGCTTGTCAATTTATTTAACGATTCTACCTTAAACATATCGGTCACTTCTCTACATACGAATTCAGAACAACCAGCTATTGCTTTTAAACCCAAGCGCAAAACTTACACATCCATATTTCAAGCTGACTTACAGCAAAAAGCCAGGCCTTACGCAGCACATAAACCATCATTCACCAGAACCTAAAGCAGAGAAACTTCTCACGGACACAAGGATGAAAAAACGTCTGGCGTCGGAGCTATGAATGTGTGTATTAACACCGAAATTTATATTTATCCGAACTTTGCCATTTCTGATAAAGAAAGGTATTCTAACATATCGAACTCATTTTCAGTTTCACGTAGATAAGCACTGCTGCTGTAACATACAACGAAGTTGATGTATCTGACTTCTATGTGCATAAATGAACTTGATACTGAAGGCTGAGTATGCTTCATTATCTTTATGGGAGTTACGGTGAATTGAAGAGGTTTGTAACACTCATCTCCTTTTTCTACGTCGTGAGTTTAATATTTTGACTAATTTTCGACTCATAATTAGTTAAACACGGGCCGACACATCCAGGTCGGCGTAGCAACTAGACCATGGGCTGACGTCCGATGAATCGCGATTAAATTTGCTAGTAAAAGCAAGGGACATCCAATTTTTCACAACATCCATGATCGGCTCTGGATTTCGCCCAGCCTCCACCTATTCAATGGGCTTTGTCCGGTTGTCCGGGATAAAGCGACATAGGAATAGAACGCACCACTCCTCACCATCTCACGCCAAGTTTAATAACGTGTGGAATCACGCCCTCACTCCCTCGTATGCTGTTGCATCTTGTTCATCGAAAATTTTACCTTACGTTTGCGTAAATTTAACACCAAACGACATTCTACACGGCAACTTGCAGAAAATATTGTTATCAAGTATGTTTTTCCTGCGGACCGAATATTTTATTTGCTCCCGGTCCGTAAAGTTTAGCACAAAAAACGCACCTATATCCAGTTTATCATGAGTCTGGGCGACACGGTCCGTATAAAAAAATGGCTCACATTTTGCTTCCCAGCCTCTCAAGTAAACACTACTGTAATGCCCTACGAGGATAAACCTGCAAAATAATAGCTATATCTCTATCTCATTATTGGCAGTAGCCAAAAACAAATGTTTACAAAGTAATGAAAATAGATTTTACATCATGGCATGCCTGATTTTTTGTCACTTAGTATTAACGTGATACCTTTCGATTAGAATAGAAGGTGTTAAACCACACAGGTTATGTTTGATTGTGGTTTGACTTTGAACACTATTGGAACGACCAAAAAGCCTTTCCAAACTTTTAATACCATTTACCAGTCCTATTCTTATAGACATTTCTTTCGCCTTACCTTCAGTGACTACGTACATATATTACCCAAGTTAACGTGTGTAACAACAAATGGGAGAACGAAAACACCCACAGCAAACATAAAAAAACAAACTACAAGAACAAACCCATGAAATTAAATACTATGAAACCTCAGAACCAGCTTCTGCGAGGAATGGCGACGACACAATGCAATAAAAGCCAACAGCGAAAAGTGCCTCACAAAGAAAGCGACAGTAGATGACAGCGAACACAAAAAGTGCAGTAGCGATTAAAGGACAAAAGCAACAATCCGAGTGAGCGCTGCAGGTCATTGGCATCTGAACATACGCAACTTAACAACAGCGTCCCGAGAAAGTAACAAATGCCGTCAAGACAAGACATTATCTTTTTAGATGAATAATTGACGACTGTGTAGTAAGTACAATAAGGGTCATCGATTACCGTATTGGTTAATTTAAAACACGAGTTGAAAATGAAACATAAATATTATGACAACAGCAACAGCGGAACAAGAGTATTCCGAAAGTTGCTTATTAAGGTAATTTGCAAGAGACCATCCCGTTGTGCAGTAACAAATTTGCATAATATGTTATATACCGTCAATACACAACAATATATCAGTACAGTGATATAATATACACAGTCAGGTCACATTACGGCAAATTTAACTTTTCAGCCTGCCACACGGATACCACCCCAACCCAGCCACACTGAAACTCCAACACACATCGAAACAAGAACACATGACCAATGTGGTGATACAATAGAAAAGTCGCAGGCTTCTGATGATGGATGTATTAATGTTCGAATCATGTTGAGCACTGAAGAAGTGAAATAAAACTTAAGAAATTGTGACATCAAGTTGGTCTCTTATTCTTCAACTATCAAAATGATGCACGGTCCAATAAACATAAAATTAGATACCTCTATGAGCTATTGATGAAGTGTTATTTATCCATATGACATTTAAATTTTAAATTTGACCTTTAGCGACATAGTTTGGCGTACAACGACAATAAAGAAAAGTCTTAAAACAGGTCAAGTTGCATGTTGAAACTATGACGAGCTAGTAACCTGTATAGGTTTAATTTCAAATTCGAGTCACACAAGAGACCTGGCTCTTAAAGACAATAGAAGTGTCACGAGAAATACAACTGACCGTGTAAGTTTGCTGCTTTCAGAAACATTTTAACATAAGCTGGGACTACAATCTACGAATATAGCGCGAAATTAGCGTAAATTGTTACGAGTTGCAGAAACGCCGCCGCCAATTCACAAAAACAGGACAGTAAAACTTGCATTATAACAGTTGCACTTATCCACGGCGTCGCTGCTTCCTTCGCAAATTCGGCAATGAGAAGTCTTGTCTTGGCACATCAACGTAGACGCTCGCCATGTCGCAACTACAGAAAGAGACTGGCTAATATCGACAGGCACTTCTTCAATAAAATTACAACGTCTCAGTAAAACCATGTTAATACACACCGACATGAAACTAACAATTTTCTTCATGAAAAATTAAAACAAAATTTCTCTCTGAGCAGGGTTGATCATGAACTGAAAATCAGTACCAGGAAGCAAAGGACAGATATCGGGAAATATTCCTTTTGAACAGAACCATCCGACTCTGGAACCGGTTACCTGCAGAAATTTTAGGGACTTTCCCTTGTAAACCAAAGCTTTTAGAAAGAGGGTTAGGAGAGTGATTAATGTGGTGAACTGAAGGAAATGTGTGTTGAAAATTAACTAGAAGTGTAGTGTAATGAAGTGAAGTGAAGTGTAGGGTAGTGAAGTGAAGGGGGGTAAACCGGGGCGTACCGTGAAAGGTATTTACGGGTGGTGAAGTGAAGTGAAGGTCCTGTTAAAATTGGTGTGCTATACCTGTGAAGTAGCAACATTAGAAACTAGATGCAGTACTTTCTTCCCCTTGTGTTGCTTTCCATAAGTGCATTGTTGCTAACTGTAGTTGGTCTTTTGTGTATTGTGTTATTATCTTGTGTGTACCTTTGTTACCTCATGCGTATTGTTTCACTATACGAGGTCTGTTAGAAAAGTATCCGACCGTATTTTTTTATGCGAACACCTGATGGATTATATTCTAGCGAGCTTGCAAGAGCCGACCTTGAACCTTAGTGCGTATGCGTGAATTTTTTCCCGCCTGTCGATAGCGTCAGTTGCTGGCAAGCAGCATTTGAGTGAAGTAGTGTGTAGTGCTCGCGTCGATTTTTCATTACAAGGAAAATGACGGAACGATTGGAGCAGCGCTACTGCATCAAATTTTGCCAGAAACTGGGCGACAGCCAGGTGGAAACCATTCGGAAGA
>Ga0123355_10010619_pt1 | contig 14140 bp, 12 predicted proteins | sample TergutEmb28metaG_3_FD_89872 | JGI IMG/M metagenome (GOLD analysis project Ga0123355, IMG submission 89872) | Embiratermes neotenicus P1 segment gut microbial communities from Petit-Saut dam, French Guiana - Emb289 P1 | ecosystem: Host-associated > Arthropoda: Insects > Digestive system > Gut ... | reverse complement strand
CGCGCGATCCCCGCGCACGATCGCCGCGGCAGTGATCATCTCGGTGTAGAGCAGCACGTCGGGAGAGAAGCCACGGAGGAAGAAGCGGCAGTGACGGTCGGTCCAGTCCATCATGGGAGCGACCGAGATTTTCCTGTTCAAAATCATTTCGATATGAGCTATTTATAAAGAATATTTTAGCTCATTTCGGAGACATTATTGCGAATTTATCAGAGCTGATCTTGAGAGCCCTAAGAAGGGACGACACCGGACGCTTACCGCCCCGAGCGCTCGCCAGATTGCGAACCAACAGTGACCGCTGCCCGCGGACGCTTAGTTGAGGAACCTACTGGAACATCGATGCGACTATTCCGACTGCGGCAAGCAGCCCGAGTACTAGTGCCGGCGCGAGCCATAGGTCCTGCCCACTACTCGGCGCAATCTCACGCTGATCTGGTTCCACATCTCCAGCAACACTCGCTCAGGCAGGTGGAAGCACCGTCTGCCGGTGCTACGCAGCGAAGCGGCCGGCCGCTAAGCTGTTTCACCAGCTTGCTATCAGTCGGAACATAAAATCCGGCGGGTCGAAAGTCGACCCGCCGGCGAGGTGACGGAGCGAGACGCCAGGGGTTTGACGTGTGCTCCGTTGTGGCCTACAGCCCATACCGGCGCCTGGCACTCGGGCGCCACAACCTGTTTACGCTTTCATCTCACCTTTGACGAAGGCAAGCAGATCGGCGTTCACCTTATCGGGCTCAGTGAGCGCTATACCGTGCGCGCCGCCTGGGTAAACCTTAAGAATTGCGTGCGGCACGACAGATGGTACGCGGCGGCCGGTTGGGCCGATCGGCACGATCTGGTCGTCTTCGCAGTGAATGACGAGTAGCGGTACGGTGCACTTGACAATGTCGTCGGTGTAGTCGAGTTCCCAGCTGTAGGTCGTTTCATACTGGGCCTTCGCGCCGCCCAGCAAACCCTGGAACCAGAACAGGTCGCGCATGCCCTGCGTCGCAGGCGAACCGGGGCGATTGGCGCCGAAGAACGGTCCCGACAGCTCCTTGTAGAACGATGAACGATCATGCGCCACACCGGCACGAATGCTGTCGATCACCGATTTCGGCGTGCCCCCGGTAACGCCCTCCCGTTGCATCATCGCAGGCACGATCGAATCGAGGAGGACTACTTTGGCGACCCGCGATGTTCCGTGGCGCGAGATGTACCGGGCGAGTTCGCCGCCGCCCGTCGAATGCCCGACCAATACTGCGCCGCGAAGGTTGAGTTCGCTCATGAGGTCGGCAAGATCATCGGCCCAGGTATCGACATCGTTACCGCTTCCAGGTTGATCGGAAGAGCCGTTTCCCCGCCGGTCATGGGCGACGGTACGGTAACCGTTGGCGTTGAAAAACAGCATCTGCGCTTCCCACGCCGCGCCGGTGAGTGGCCAGCCGTGCGAGAAAACAACAGGCGGTCCGGAGCCCCAGTCACGATAGTAGATTGCGGTACCGTCACGGGTCTTGATTGTCGGCATGGAATATCTCCTTTGCTTGCTGAGCGGCCAATGCAAAACGCGGGTCCCCCGAGCCATCGCCACTGTGGCCCGCAGCCCCTTTGAAATGGGACCCAGGACCTATCGAATGACCGGAGTGCAGTTAGAAGGACTTTCTCCGAAGAATCGCAGATTCATACTGGGCACTGCTGAGGTTAGTCAGGCTTGCGCAAGGATCTGAACGCCGTCCGAAGTTCCTCGGTATAGAGCATCGGCTGTTCCCATGCGGCGAAGTGAGTGCCCTTGGAAAGCCTGTTGTAGTGGATGAGCTTGGGATACGCCTTCACGGCCCAGCTTTTCGGAGCGGTATAGATTTCGTCCGGAAACGCGCTGACTGCGAACGGCACCGTGTTGACGCCTTTGACGTCGAAAAAGCCCTTCTTCGCTGTGGCGCTGGCGTCCCAATAGAGACGTGCCGACGACACCGCTGTCTTCGTCAACCAGTAGAACGTGATGTTGTCGAGGATGTCATCGGGCGTCAGCCCTTCGGGCTTTCCGTCGATCGACCGCGCGATCATCGCGTAGCTACCCGCATCGTGGTCGAGGATCCAGGCGGCGAGTCCAATCGGTGAATCTTCGAGCGCGTATAGGGTTTGAGGGCGAAGTGACATCTCGTTCGCGTAGCCCAATCCCTTCTTGTAGAAAAAGTCCAGTTGGTCCCACGCGTGCTCTTCGTCGGCGGACAGCCCGGCTGGTTGCGGCTCGTGGAGGTTGAGTGCCTTGGAAACATCGTCTGGCACGGTACCAGGCATATTCGAGTGGACGCCGAGGAGCCCAGGTGGTGCTTGAACGCCAAATTCGTCGCCGACCTGTGCGCCGACATCGCCGCCTGCAGCCACAAAGTGCGAGTATCCGAGGCGCTTCATCAGCGTCGTCCACGTGCGGGTAATGCGCGGAATGTCCCAGCCCGTCACCGTCGGCTTGCCCGAGAAGCCATAACCCGGCAGCGACGGTATGACGAGGTGAAAGGCGTCCGACGCACTGCCGCCATGTGCCGTGGGATCGGTGAGCGGACCAATGATCTTGAGCTGTTCGATGATCGAACCGGGCCACCCATGCGTAACGATGAGCGGCAACGCTTCTTCATGTTCCGACTTGACGTGGATGAAATGAATGTCGAGATTGTCGATCTCGGTGATGAAATGTGGCAGCGCCTTCAGGCGCGCCCCGCACTTGCCCCAGTCGTAATCCGTGCTCCAATAGTTGGCCAGCTTCTGAAGCGTCGCGAGCTGGACGCCCTGGGTTGCGTCCGAAACCGTTTCGCGATTTGGCCATCGCGTTGCCGCTATTCGGTGGCGCAACTCTGCGAGGTCGGCTTGCGAAGCTTCGAAGTGGAACGGACGAATGGCTCTGGTGTCGACCATACTGCTCTCCCTTGAGGACGATCGGTCAGGCGATGCTGCCGCTAAAGCGGCTCGCGGTATCAGCGATGCCATCAGGCCGCTCCCGGCCAGAATCAGGCTCTCGCGCCGGCTTACGCGCCTGCCGGCTGTATTCGTTGACTTCTCTCGCATGTATTGGCCTCCGGCTGTGGCAGGGGCGGCCTTGCTGACATTGTCTCGATTGGTCCCGCGAACCATAGGGGCCTCACGCGCGAACGCTGGCACCGGCCGGAGGTCGCAACCATGCGCGGTTCGTCGGTGCATGCGGAATGATCGATCCATACTGTATGGAAGCATTTAGCCGCGCGGTAACCACCGGCATCCGTTCGTTCGGGAAGCCTGGAGTGAGAGTGACCTGGAAGAGCGCCTGCCTGGCTCCGGCACAAAGCCAGTAGTCTCCGAAAGTCACGAGGCCCGCACACCGTCCGAGCCACTGTTGGTCGAACAGCTTTTTTGCGATGGCCTCGTAGTCGCCACGAACGCGAGTGGCCAGGGGCTCGTCATCCACGGTTAGCTCAAACCGTCCGAGGTGCGCGGGTCCATTCCCGCTATTCGTGATTACAATCGCGAAACTCTTCACTGTCTCCTCGGCCGTCCACTCCACCGTTAGCGTCAACGCCGGTCGGCTGAGGGCGATCAGATAGGACTTCTTGTCATCGCCGATGGTAGCGGTTAGGTTCATCGTTTTTTCCAGAAGCCTGTTTGTTTCTTGCATGAGTCCACGCTGGCGAAAATAAATCCTGGCTATCAAGGCCGTGACAGCAGCCTGACAACCGATGAGGGCGGTCTGCAGGACGATGATGGTTTGATCGCTCATCACAGGGGAAGCTCTTGCGCGCTGGCTCGAAGGCACACGGCTAAGATCTCACCTCGTCTGATAGGGGTGAAAGACGTAGTCCTTTGCTTTCACGGCGACGTGGCACACGTTTCCGCAGTTGGGGGTACCGCCCTTATCGGCCGTAAAAGTCGCCGATGTCGGGTCGTAATCAAACTGGGCGTATCCCCATCCGCCGGTCTCTGCGAATCTCTTGCTGTCCTTCTCCATGAGGAAAATGTCCGCCAGGGTGTCTGGCACATCCACGACAAACTGGGCTTCCGTACTCTTCTTCGGCTTCCACTGCACCTTCGCGATTTTGGAGCCCTCGGGGAACGGCTTGCCGTTGCCCGGGATGCCGGCCTTGAAAGCTGCAATGATCGTGGGATTACCCAAGATCACCTTCAGCCGGTCGTCGGTCTTAGAGCTCGAGATGAGCTGCCAGTCTCCATAGCCCTTGAAGTCTGAGAACGGGATGCCGCCCGGTAGTCTCAGTGTGTCGCTGTCCTGCGCCGAGATGGCGAAGCCGCTCACAACAGCGAGCCCGAGCACCAGGGCGCCAATCAGCACGCTTTTGCCGTTCATTGTCAGAATCTCCTCGGTTGCAGCGGTCCTTGCATCAAAGTCATGGTTAGCTTTTGGGGTCTGTCAGCTCATCCGGTCGACATCCACGACGGCTTGCGCAAACGCTTGTGGGGCCTCCTGGGGCAAGTTGTGGCCCACGCCGCCCGTGATCGTCCGGTGCACATACTTACCGGTGAATTTCTTGGCGTAAGCGGCCGGCGACGGGTGAGGTGCACCGTTGGTGTCGCCTTCGAGGGTGATGGTCGGCACCCTGATGTCCGGGGCGGCGGCCAAACGGCGCTCCACATCGTCATACTCGCTCTCACCCTTCGCGACATCGATGCGCCATCGATAGTTGTGGATCACGATGGGGACGTGATCCGGGTTGTCAAAGGCCGCGGCACTGCGCGCGAACGTGGCATCGTCGAAGTTCCATTTCGGGGAGGCGAGCTGCCAAATGAGCCTGGCGAAGTCGCGACGGTATTTTTCGTAGCCGTTCTTGCCCACATCCGTGGCGAAGTAGAACTGGTACCACCATTGAAGCTCAGCCGGTGGTGGCAATGGCACCTTTCCCGACTCCTGGCTCCCGATGAGGTAACCGCTCACTGACACCAGACTTCTGCATCGCTCCGGCCAAAGTGCCGCGATAATGTCTGCAGTTCGCGCGCCCCAGTCAAAGCCTGCCAGCGTGGCTTTCTCGATCTTCAAGGCATCCATGAGATGAATGATGTCGAGAGCGAGCACGGCGGGCTGGCCATTGCGAAACGTCTCGTCGGATCGAAATCGCGTCGAACCGTAGCCGCGCAGGTACGGAACAATGACGCGGTACCCCGCCGCGACCAGGGCAGGTGTCACGTCGAGGAAACTGTGGATGTCATATGGCCATCCATGCAGGAGCAGGACCGCAGGGCCTTCCCTGGGACCCGCTTCGGCATAACCGACGTTGAGAAGGCCTGCGTCGATTTGTTTCAGGGCTCCGAACGAACTGTTGGTTCCGGGGGCAATCTTGGGGATCGACGACGAACCGGCTGGGGGCTGCGAGGCATCTGCGAGTGACCCCAGCCCGACCCGTGCGACGGCCACAGTCGCGGCGGCCGCGGATACGAAGCCACGACGGCTGATCTCGTGATACATCTCCTCACTCCTCTTGAGCTGGATAGGCAAGAATCGTTGGTCTTCAGTGATTGCGTGTCGGGGCAAAGAGCTGGTCTTTCGCGTCCGGCCCATCGTCTAACGCACGAGGTTTCGCCGGCGAGCCCGAAAGGTGTTTCGTTTTTGGGAATTTCGGACGAGAACGTCAGGTCGAATGGGGCCCGCGTTCCTTGCGGTCGCGAATTTCCAGCCGCTTCCACCCGAAGATGTGCGCATCAAGCGACCACATGCCGGGCCCGAGGAGAGCGAGCGCAACCCCCAGAGTTCCGACTAAGAGGCAATACCAGCGGTTCTCCGGGTACGCAACGGCTTCCCAGGAAGCGGTGAGGGAGAGGAGCCCACCGACGATCGGGGTCCACAACCCCGCGATGACGAGAGAACCCAGACCGATGCAGAACGTGAGCAGCAGCGCGGTTCCGGGCTGCGGTCCGCCGCGCAGTCCGATTACTGCGTGGACAATCGTGCTGGTCCCGGCCACGAGCCGGATAAGCATGAGCCCGACGCCCGGAGGCCCCTGGGCGAATGTGGAATAGAGTCGGCGCACAGCGTGCTTACGCTATCGGCTCTGCACCTCAGGCCGAAACCCCCAAAGGGCTGCGTAAGAGCCCACTTTCGTGAACTAGAGCTCGATGATGCCGCGCCTCAAGCCGATAACCACCGCGTGGGTGCGGTCGTTGGCTCCGAGCTTGGACAGGATCTTGCTCACTTGCCCCTTGATGGTCTCCTCACTGAGCGAGAGCTGCACCGCAATCTCTTTATTGGCGTTGCCGTCGGCGATCAGGCGCAGCACGCGGATCTCAGCCGCGGTAAGCGCATCGTCGGTTGCATGCTCAGCGAGCCGATAGGAGATCTCCGCCGAAAGCGATTTTCGTCCGGCATGCACTGCACGGATGGTTTGCCTCAGCTCAGTGTTCAGGGTCGTCTTGAGCAGGTAGGCGTGCGCGCCGGCCTTCAGTGCCCGCAGAACGAGTACGTCGCCCGGATAGGTGGTCAATACGATGATACGAGCCTCGGGATATTCGCTGCGAATCGCAACTATGGTATCGAGGCCGCTCATCTCGGCCATCTGCAGGTCCATGAGCGTGATGTCGGGTCGGTGTGCACGGAACAGTTGGATGGCGTCACGTCCGTTGTCAGCTTCTGCGACCAGGTGCATGTCCGGTTCGCCAGCGATGAGACGCGCAATGCCCTCTCGGATCAAGGGATGATCATCCACCATCAGGATCCGAATTGCGCCGCCGGATTCACTCATGGGTAGACGCGCTTTACAAAGCCCGTCTGGCGCGCCATGCGAAGCGCCGGGGCATTGTCTTCACGTACACCTGGCTCGCAGGTACCGTGAGCTCGATTTCAGTTCCCGAAGCAGCAGCAGTCCATATGGCCAACTTTCCTCCGATGAGCTCCGCGCGCTCCCGCATACCGTGCAGCCCAAAATGGCCGGATACGCCGTCATTGCTCAGGGACTTCGGGTCAATTCCCGCACCATTGTCGCGGACACGAAGTCGCAGTTGGCTGTCGTCGTAGCGAAGCTCTACCTCGACTCGAGAGGCCCGCGCATGCCGCAGGCAGTTGCGCATTGCCTCACCAACAATCTGGTATATCTCGTCGCGCACAACCGGACGCAATGACCTCGGCGTGCCTTGAACATCGACGCGCATAACAAGACCATCTCCGGAACGGTCGAGCGCAAGCTGCTCGGCAAGCGTCTTGATCGACACCACAAGATCATCGCCCTCGACACTGGTGGCGCGCAACCCTTGCACAGCGCCGCGCCCCTCTTCGATGGCGCGGACCGTACGATCTATCGCTATCTGCATGTCCCGTTTGGCTTCGGCCGGGCGTGCGGGCAAGAGCTCGTACACAACCTGAAACCTCAGCACCAGCCCCTGAAGCGTCTGCAGCAAGGTGTCATGCAATTCGCGAGCAACACGGGTTCGCTCGCCCTCCCGCGCCTCGAGCTGAGTCGCAAACTGCCGCTGCAACTGGCGCACCCGCAGGAAGTAGAGAGCCAGAATCGTCAAGAGCGCCGCGACCGCATAGAGTGCCCGGGCCCACCATGTGGCCCACCAGGCGGGTTTGATGCTGATGTGCACCACCGCGCCCGGCTCGCCCCAGGGCCCTCGGATCGTTGCACCCTGAACCCGGAAGCGGTACTCCCCCGCAGGTAGCGTCGTGTAGCTGGCGAACGGCCGATCGCTCCCGATCTCGTGCCAGGTCCGGTCCAGCCCCTCAAGCATGTAGCGGTAGCGGTTTGTGGAAGGACTGGCAAAGCTGAGCGCTGCGAACTCAAACGAAAAGCTATTCTGATCGTGCGCGAGCGTCAGCTGATCCGTGTAGTCGATTGCACGCTGCAGGGGTGATCGCCGTCCGAACCCGAGGGGCTTCCCGAAGAGCTGGAATGAAGTGAGTACAACCTCGGGAGTATAGGAACTCTCGGAGAGCCGCTCGGGCTGAAAGGCCACGGCACCTGAAAAACCTCCGATGAACATCGTCCCACGATCGTTTTGGAAGCACGCCCGCCAACCCGTCAAGTCACGCCCCGGCAGGCCGTCGACCTCTGTGTAGCTCGGGAAGGTCCCCCGCAGTGGATCGCGATGCGACACCCCCTCACTGGTTCCCATCCATAGACCGCCCAACGAGTCTCCCAGGACGCAGCTAACCGCGTCGCTTGGAAGACCATCCCTCTCCGAATAGTGCCTAAGGAATCTCCCTGACGGGTCGTAGCTGTCAAGACCCTCCTGAGTCCCCGACCAAATGGCGCCGCTGTGGTCGATGAAAAGACTACCGATCCGAAATGGCCTGTGCGGATCCCTGTGCGACGTAAAGCGTCCCGACTGAGGATTGAAACTCACCAATCCCGAGTAGCTGCCGAGCCATAGCGTCTGATGAGAGTCTTCAGCAACATCGCCGTAGTTGTTGCCACTGCTTCCCTCGGCTTCGCGAAACACCGTGAATGTCTCCGTCGCGGGGTTGAATCGATCGAGCCCGTCGAGTGTTCCGGCCCACAAGGTGCCGCTGTGATCGACGAAGAGCCGCAGGACTGTGTCGTTGCTAAGGCTCGTGGCATCGGCGTCGCTGTGTCGAAATGCCGTCACGCGATCGCTTCTTGGCAATCGCCGATATAGACCTTGCCCCGAAGTCCCGATCCATAGCGCTCCAGAACGGTCCTCCACCAGTGACAACACATCGCTTGCGATCCCCTTGCCCGGAATTGTCATGTGCGTATAGCGCCCCGCCCCTTGGTCGAAGCGGACGAGCGCTCCGGTTGTCCCCATCCAAATGATCCCGGCGCTGTCCTCGTAGACGGCGTTGACCATTTTTTCGCCGAGGTTGTCACGGTTACCGGAGTCAAACGGCAACACCTCGAATGGCTGACGTCGCGTCGAAAAGAAGGCCGGCTCGGTGGTACCCAACCCGATCCAAACATTCCCTTCCCGATCCTCAAAGAGTGTCGTGATCCGATCCTCGGGCAAGCTCATGCCGTTTGCGGGGTCGCTGCGGTAGCGCACGAACTGCTTTTGGGCTCGATCGAATTTCAAGAGGCCGTCGGAGAACGTACCGATCCACAGGGTGCCGTTCCGGTCCTCCACCATTGAGCTCACCCCGGTTAACGGGTGGGTGGGCAGATCGTCCCTGCCGAAGGAATATCGCGCGAGATGCATCGTCTTGCGATCAAGTACTGCGAGGCCATTACCCGACGCGTAAAGGACCCAAAAAACCCCGGCGCGGTCCTCAAAGAAGGAGAAGTCCCGCTCTTCGGCAAGCGGCACGCGCCCTGTAACACGCCCGCTGGCACGGTCGAATGCATCGAGGCCGTTGCGAGTGGCGACCCAAAACGTTCCCTCGCGGTCCTCGGCGCTCGACCTAACATCGTCACTGCTGAGACTGAACGGGTCCGCGTCGTCATGCCTGAAGTGCGCAACTTTTCCGGTGTCGGGCTCCAGGCTGTAAAGCCCGTCTAAGGTCGACAGCCAGAGCATTCCAGCCCGGTCCTCACTGATATGGTGCACGTTGCCCTCAAACCAGCCCCCAAGGCGACCGGATGAGGGCGGCAGTCGATAGTGCAGAAAGGTTTCCGTGAGCGGGTCGTATCGATCGAGCGCGTAATTGCACCCAACCCACAGTCGACCGGCCCGATCCTTGAATAGCGATGAAATGGCTGCGTCGCAGAGACTGCTCGGATTACTCGAGTCGGCCTTGAATACCCTGAAGTGATAACCATCGTACCTGTTGAGACCAACCACGGTGCCGAACCATAGAAACCCTTTGTCGTCCTGCACAATGCTGCTGACGCGCTGCTGAGACAGGCCCAGCGCCCGTTTGAGGCGTACGAAGCGGATGTCGCTGCTGTCGACGACTGGCACGTGGATCACTTCGGGATCCACTGTGGCGATGGAGACCCCGTGAGAAACTGTCGCGCGGCTCTGCGATGGCTCACCTGCCCAACACGTCGAAACCAGTGCCGCTAGTAATCCCGCCAACGTACCCGCCCGCCTCATAGCCCTATTCTAACGGGTCAGCGCGGTCGTCAACCGCAGTCGAGCGCTAACTCGTGCTTTCGGATCTCCTCAGCTGCGTTTTGTACTTTACGGACCCAGGCGACGCCGATAGGGTCGCCGTTTTTGTCCGATATTCCTGAAAACGAAACACGTTGCGGGCTCGCGAGGAAAATATCAGCCCATCCAGACTCACGCCCATACTGAGGGAGGCGCCCCCTTCAAGGAACTCCGCCCGGTATTTGGGTAGTTCGCGTCTTCCATCAACCGCCCTGACGCGATCGACGAATGCGTTTGGCTCGCGTACCGCAGGCCAAGACGTAGTTGGGACTTCGCTGCAGCAGGATTTTGTAGAGGATTCATGCGGATACCCTCGAAAAGTTGGCGCCGCACTGTGTTGAGCCTCCCCGGAGCACTGTGCGCATTTGCCGCCGCCGGCGAGCCGCTGCGGCACAGATCGGCTTGTACAGCAGAACTGGACCTTCAAGTCCTCATAGCGGCAATACTGCAGGGGCCCGATGGCGGCAAACTCAGTCGCCGTGGGTAAGCTACCGCGATGAAGGTCATCATCGGGAGACAGCAAATGGACCGAGCGACATCGAGGCGCTGGAAGTCATTGGGGCTTGCGCTCGCCATCGTGCCCTACGGGCTGCTTGCAGGGGCTCAGACCCTCTTGCCTGCGTCGACCTCGGCGGAGACTCCGTTCCTCAGTGAGAACGAGACTGCGATGCGCAAGATGATGGCCGACATGAGCATCAAGCCTTCTGGAGACGTGGATAGCGACTTCGCCGCGATGATGATTCCGCATCACCAAGGGGCGATCGAGATGGCCGAGGCGGAGCTCCGCTATGGGCGAAACGACCTCTTGCGGCGCATCGCGCAGGAAATAGTTGTGGAGCAGCAACAGGAGATCGCCGCGATGCGACTGGCTGTCCGTCAGCCAGTTGCGTCTACGACTGCATCTCCCTGACGCGCCGCGCGCCTACCCGGCTGGAGAGCCACCATCCCCAAAGAAAGCATGAAAACGCGGAAGGAATCAAAAATGACTGGACGTCATCTCTTCTATGCGCTTGCTGCCAGCGCAACATTGGTCAGCACATCTGTCCTGGCCGGACAGGCGCCTGGCAGCGCCTCGGCGCCCGATATCCCGGTCAGCCACAAGGACCGTGTCTACGCCGCAGAGCAGTTCTCCAATACTGTATCGGTCACCGATCCGGCGGATAACAAGCTCCTCGGCGTCATCCGGCTCGGCGAGCCATTGCCGACGGACTTGAGCCCCCTGTATCGCGGGCAGCTCCTGGTCCACGGCCTCGGTTTTTCTCCCGACCACCGCACGATCGCGGTGGTGTCGATCGGCTCTAATTCCGTGACCTTCATCGACACTGCGACCAACGCGGTGAAGCACATCGCCTACGTGGGTCGCTCCCCACATGAGGCATTCTTCACGCCCGATGGCAGGGAGGTCTGGGTCACGGTGCGGGGTGAGAATTACGTCGCCGTGCTCGACGGTACGACATACGAAGAGAAGACCCGCATTACTGTCCCGAATGGCCCGGGCATGCAGATCTTCTCGCCGAATGGCGAATACGGATACGTTTGCTCGTCCTTCAACCCGGAGACCGAGGTCATTTCCGTCGCAGACCACAAGATCGTCGGAAAAGTGCCGCAGGCAAGCCCGTTCTGCCCCGACCTCGCTGCGACGCCGGACGGGTCCCAGGTTTGGCTCACCCTCAAGGATACGGGCAAGACACAGGTATTCGAGGCGCTTCCTCCGTTCGCACTGCTCAAAACCCTGGACACCGGTCCGATCACCAATCACGTCAATATCGTGCGCAATGCTCACGGCATGTTCGCCTACGTGACCATTGGTGGACCCAACCAGATCAAGGTTTTCCGCACGGATAACTTTGCTCAGGTCGCTTTGATCCCGGTGGGCAACCTGCCTCACGGAGTGTGGCCATCAGGCGATGGAACGCACATCTATGTCGGATTGGAGAATGCCGACCAGCTGATCGCGATCGACACCCTCAGCAACCGGGTGATCGGGAGCGTACCGATCGGCCAGGCCCCCCAGGCCGTGATCTATGTTGCGGACGCGGTACCCGAAGGGGCTGGCACGGAAGGACTCAAGGAACTCGGACTTGCGGGCCAGGCTGCGCATTTCACCATGCAGTCGGTGCACCCGCGAGGGACGGCCGCAACCGCAGCGCCGACGAGCGTCACCCTCTTTGAGCAGGGATTGCTACAAGTACTGCAAGCGTCCGTCACCGGCCTTGAGCCGAGACAGGCCTATATCCTCGGGCTTACAACCCACGCTGATGGCAGCGGCACACTCGAAGGGCTTTCGCGCTTCACGACCAACCCCGCGGGCGCGGCCATCGTGAACACCGTGGGCCCGATCCGGCAGCTTGTGCATGACGATCTGGCAGGGCCGCGCCGGTATCTGGTCATTGCAGCGGTCTCGGGGACGGAGGCACCCATACCGGTGCAGATCCAAGGTCCCTAGTTGGAGTGATGAAGAAATTGCATCGAAGACCTGGCTCCTAAATCGCGAAATTCGAGGTGACGTAAAGGAGACGAGCCTTTTTCAAAACACCTAACTAGCTGAACCCGTTTGGAAAACGCGAACCGTCGGTCCAGTCGTCCAGTCCATCATGGGAGCGACTGAGATCCGGCGATCGATTTTTTTCCGCGAAAAAGCGTCGGAAACGCCTATTTTTGCAGGCTTTCCGGAGTCAGGCGCTTCCGCGGGATTTCGGGGCATTGCGGGGAGTTTACGAGTTGCCGAGGTGCCATACAGGTGTCATGAATAGCGTGACACCTCCGAGGCTTCCATGGCAACGATCCGCGCACGCAGGCAATCCGACGGCACGATGCGATACACCGCCGGGTTTCCAGAATTGCGATTGGCCGACAGGTAGGCTTTCAATTGGCCGATATCCATTCCTTCAATTAGCCGGTTGGGGGTTTACACTTAGCCGATGGCCCCGCCGCGTCTCTATCGCCGTCGTCGTCATCCAAACTCTTACCGGAGTCATGCTCCAACTCATTCGGTGGTGTGAGATTCCGCGTCTGAGTTGGCTTTCGTGTCGGAGACGGCGCTTTCGCTTGCCGCCGAAGCTTCAACCACTCCGCTCGTCCGCGTGCCTTGATGGCGTCAAGATCATCCGCGGCATGTGCATCGCTAGCCGACTGTCGCGCCATTCCTGTTGCGCGCTCCGGCGCAATGCTCCGATCTTTCACCGCCCTGAAGGCTGCCGTGATCTGGTCGCGGATTCGATTGCGCACATGCTCATCGACCGGAGTCTGCTCGAGCAGGGAAAGCAATCGCTTTTCGGAAAGGATCCCGCGCCCGATCAGTTCACGCGTGAAAACCTGATCCTTCTCCCGAGATGCGACGTACTTGGCGATCGCCAGGTCGTGAGGTTCCAGACAGAGTCCCTTGACTCCTTCCGTGTCTCCTGGTGGTAAATTGACGAGTCGGCCCTTCCAGCCCTTGGGAAGGGTAGCGGTCTTCTCGTCAACAGGATCGGCGTAATAACCGAATGTCTCGTGGAATCTCGAGTAGACGCCAATCGAGTTCAACCACTCGGTTCGCCCGGGCCGCTTTGCAGCGATCAAGTCCACCTCCGCGGACTTGACAATGTCGTCGGCAAGGTCCGGATACTTTCCGTGAAGGGACTGGCTGCCGATTATTATGAATTGCTTCTCGCCGGTAATGCGCCCGGCCGAACGCAGCACATGGTCAAGCTCCTGCTTCTTCATGGAGCTTTCTGACCTCCGACTGCGACAGAAGTCCCACGTACGGCATCGACTGCCGCAGTCGCACAGCCTCTTCATCGGGTCCGAGCATCGCAGCGAACAACATCCCGTCGTCGTCGTTCTGCGCGATTCTGCGCCACTCGTCGTAGGCGGACACCCAAACACCCTGGCGCTCCCAGCGGTGCAGATTCGCGAGAATCTGCGCGCGTATTACCCGTGGCGTACAACTTCGCACCACCGCAAGTGAAAGCGTGTGCCTGAGTTGATCCAACTCCTGATGTGTAAATCCTCCCCGTGCGGGCGGCCGCAGCTGGTGCTCATTGAGCTCCAACTCGTCCCCTTCCCCCACGCCCCAGGCGTCGAGGGTCGCTTTCGGCAGGAGGACTCCGAGGGAATTTCCGATACGTCGCAAGGGAACCTTCATCGCTGTATTATTACGCGTTAT
>Ga0123355_10010617_pt1 | contig 14141 bp, 7 predicted proteins | sample TergutEmb28metaG_3_FD_89872 | JGI IMG/M metagenome (GOLD analysis project Ga0123355, IMG submission 89872) | Embiratermes neotenicus P1 segment gut microbial communities from Petit-Saut dam, French Guiana - Emb289 P1 | ecosystem: Host-associated > Arthropoda: Insects > Digestive system > Gut ... | reverse complement strand
TTTTAATGATGTACACATTGTATTTGATAGTGTATGATACAGGGTGATTCATGACTTGTGGACATTACTGAAGGAGCTGATTTCCTAGGTCTTTACAATCGAAATGGTCAATATCAGTATGGGTCATATTCTCAGTAGTTATGGAGTTACGGCTGTTCTTTGCCACAAACGCCCTCCTGTGAACAACACATTGCAGCTACTTTACACGACCTTGAACCAGCTGGAACAGGGACAGTCAGCAGAAGCTGCAGCGTGAGTTGTGGTTGGCAGTGGCAATTGCATAAACCTGCTTCGAGCACAGCTCAGTGTAAATTGAAAGCAGTTTCATGAACTAAACATTTCACTTCAAATTATAGGGTAAATGTGCTGTTTGTGATTTTGTTACATTTATTTTCTGTAAACCTTACCCTCTATTCTAAGTTCCTAGGAAGTAAGTATCAGTACCAATAAGAGTATGATATATGTGCCTACTAATGTGTCTGAGAGACATGCTACTTTCATTGTCCTCATTGCATGTGTTATAACACAGGAAACCTTAGTCCAAAATTTTACTTCCATGAAAACCAAATATAGTATTGTACCGTACTTCAGGTCATTGCTGTCAACATGTGTATAACCTGATTTAATCCATACAGTTCTAGTTACTCCAACAGGGCACCAGAGATGGAAGAGAGCGGTAAAATTTTCCAACTTACTGAAGCCCACCCTTTCTTCCAAAGACCTCATGTAAAGTCTAAAGGAGCATTTTCATGAACTTTTGAAGCTGCGGCCAATTCAGTCTTCATACCTTGAACTGCTAAGATCTACCCTATGTATCTGATTAAAAGAAATCTAGTACAGTGTCATTATCATTGGCATGGACCGCCTGAACTGGTGAATCAAACGACAACTGGGGTCTCCTTTTCAATACAGAAGGTGGCCTGTCCCTGAACAAATATGGAAGCTTCTGATCTACATGTTGGAGGAATGGGTTAAGCCTCTTTCAAAGGATGTTATGTATTTTTTTCTTTCACTCACTGATAACTGCCGAATTTTAGGCTAATTTTCCATATTTCTTCCTTCCCCATATCCTCTGTTTTTTCTTCATATATTTTTCTCTAACTTCTTCTTCCTGCGTTTTTTCAAGTTTTTACTTCTCCTTACCTGATCTTGTGCACTTTCCTTTCTCTACATTCATAAAATAACCCACTCACACTCCACAGTTCACTAATTGCTCTGCTGCAAATAATAACTTCATCATACTATTACAAACAAATGTCTACAGTTGTATAACTTTAATTTGAAGCCATGGGTTATTGCCACATTCTTCTCATTTGATGCTTTATAACATGTAAAGTTAAAGGAATATTCTAGATTTTAGGCTTTCGCCGTGTTGTAGTAATGATAAATTGTCTTCTGGGTATTTCCCCAGCGTCAGAGTATTAAAACCGACGTTTCGGAACACTATCGGTTCCATCTTCAACAGGTTCTGCAATGTGAGTGAGGACAAGCTGGACGCGACCCGTATTTATACAGGAAGGGGATCTGTCATTAGGAGGTCAGGACTAATCAGAGGTGGGGGGGGGCGGGGTCGCATCCAGCTTGTCCTCACTCACATTGCAGCACCTGTTGAAGATGGAACGGATACAGTGTTCCGAAACGTCGGTTTTTAATACTCTGACGCCTTGGAAATACCCAGAAGACAATTTATCATTAAAGGAATATCATTGAACATATCAAATAATTAACCAACTCTTTAATCACTAATACGAATTATGTAATAGTTCATTGAAATACACTGCAGCAAATTTTAGCTCCAGCCTTTGTAGCCTAGTTTATTATTTGTAAACTTCCTTTCCTTTCATTCCATTTTATGCTACACAACATTTTCCAATGATCATTCTATTAGAATGATATATTGCAATGGAGGTTAAAATCTTCCATTATTTTGAGCAGTTACATTTTTAAGAAAATGTATTGTTTTAAGTTTCAGTTCACAAGGTATTTACTGTGAATGGAAAATAAATTCAACTCAAATTCTGATGTTGGCAGTTAAGTGTGGGATACTGTGGGATTGTTGCAATGACAATCACAGTGAAACACATACAATGTTATTAATTAGGTCTTAGAGTCGTACAGTAAGTTGTGTGTAAGTTGTTTAGTGGTATGTTCGCCGGGCCTCGCTACGTGTGCTCCGTTCCGGATGACAGCTCGAACGCGAGTGCGCAGTGCGTTTGCGCGGTGTGGAACCCAGGCAGGTGGCAGCACTGTCCGGTCGGCTGTAGCAGTGGGCAGTGAGATGCGTAGCAGACCGTTCGCGAGATGCGTGATGGTCACTAGTCCGGTCGGTGTAGAGACGTCAGCCGACAGCATGGCAGGTCCCCGTCCACTCGTTGGGTGTCGTGATGTAAGGTGTCAAACGACATTACTCCCTTCTGGTTCGTCACCGACAATCCTACTCCTTTTGGTTGTCGCTGACAAATTACTCCTTGTAATATCGGAACTGGCTGCCCGCCCTTGATGTGTTGGGACTGACTGGTATTTCTTGATGGTGGAGCTGACTGATCCTTACTGATGTGCCTTCTGCTTGATGTAGGCGTTGAATGATTCTCAGGCCAAGCCAAGACAAAGTGTTAACTGGGGAGGGGGGGCGGTCCTTGTGCGAAGCGCAAGTCGACGCCCCCCTGTCTCTTAGCCATTCCTGCGCTTGACCGCATTGCTGGGCTCAGTAACACACAGCTAAACTCCAACAGGGGATTATGCTTACGCTAACGATTTTTAAAGTCAGGCTGAGGGCCTTGACTGATTGTTCCAAATACTAGGGACTAGGTTGCTCTGGACTAAGTATGGGAGTAATAAACTTTTGTTCATTGGCTGTCTGGGTTCCGAGCCCAGACTGGCTATGTCGCATACTGGCGTTATGCGACGTTTGTTAGACGTTAGGTGAAGCCGCCGCGCATGGGGGAGAGAGTGCGGGCCGTTCCCCAACATTGCATCGAATACCCTGGCATTTGCCTCGCAACTGAGGAAACTCACGGAAAACCTCATTCAGGGTAACCGAAAGGCGCTCGGCTGATCAACGCCCAACGCAATTCATTTAGGCAACTTTGTCATCGCAGGCGATGGCCTCGACTGGCTTGCTGTCCCCTACCGTCCTTGGCTTTCGCGTCAGGCGACGGGGTCAACCATCGTTCAGCTTAAATATCTGCCGAGTTGCCGTACTAAGGGGTTCCCCCATCAGCTAACTTTGAGTCAAAGCTCTCGGTCAGGGCTCTGATGTGGTCGGCAAACAGCGGAACGCCCAGATCCTCGTGTATCTACCTGTTACTTACGTACCAAGGGGCACTAATAGCGAGGCGAAGATACCTGAATTGTAACACATCTAACTTCCGGACATGGAGGCGGGCAGCGGACCTCCACGCGGGGCACGTGTAGTCCATCAGAGGCTAGATGGACTGCTTATATAGCAGGATTCCGTTCCTGATGGATAGATCACTCTTCATATTCAGGAGGGGGCCCAGAATACCTCTCCTTTGAGCAGTACTCTTCTTGACCTGGTCGATGTGAGGCGACCAGGTGAGTCGCGTATCTAGGGTCACCCCCAAATAACGAGTAGTGTCGACCCATTCGATTGGTTCCCTGAAAAGTGTAACTGGTCGAGGCTGGATGAAGCGCCGTCCGGCACGAGCGAAGATTATCGCGGTGCTCTTAGACATTAATGGCGAATCTCCATTCACTCAACCACTGTTGAAGGTCGTTGAAATATGACTCCAGGTAGCTGACAAGCAGCGTCGGCTTGCTGAACGTTGGTATGATGGCCGTGTCGTCCGCGTAGAGGGCCAATCGACGTGGTGCGGGGTGGGGGCATGTCGTTGACATACAGACTGAAGGGTACAGGGAAAATCAGTCCTCCCTGAGTAACCCAGCCCGCATGCCTCGACGAGATGACGTGGCCGTCTGGAAAGACGCTTCGAACGTCTGATCCCTAAGGTAGGACGAGATTTTATGGACTATGTAAGACGGGAAGTTGAGGAGCGTTAATTTGTAGAGGAGGCCATCGATCCAGACAGTATCGAAGGTTTTGTCCACGTCGAGGAAAACTGCGCCGGTGAGCCTCTTTTCGCCGAAATTCCTGGTCATTCTTTCAACGAGGAGGGCCTGATGCAACGACGTGCAATATCTGTGTCTGTAACCAAACTTCTCACATCATTCCGCATTAGTTTACAACATGTAAGATCCTAGCGTGTAGGATCTTTTCGAACAATTTAACAATCTTTTCCAAGAGAGTAATGGGCCGATAGGAAGAGGGCTGTGCAGAATCCTTTCCCGATTTAAGGATAGATATCACCCGAGCGTGCTTCCAAATTTGGGGAAAGTGATGGGTGCGAAGAACCGCGTTGAAGACAGGGGAGGAGGAAAACCACTCGCTTGGGATGGTGCTTCAATGTCCTGTTCGGTATACCGTCGGGGCGAGGTGCCTTGCTGACCTTGAGACACTTGATGGCTTCGTGAACATCTTCAGGGATTATTACCTGGGGTTCGTTAACAGAGCTTAGTAAGTAAGACCTAAGTGCCACGTCAAACATCTCAACTGTCGGGACAGAAAGATCGGTCACTAGTTGAAACTGAGCCTTCAGATTGTCTGCAAGGGCTTCAGCTTTCTCAGAGTCCGAGAGAGCGAACCCCCGGTGGTGACCAGGGAGGGGATATGGAGTAGGAACTCGCTTCACCGGCCTGGTCATCCTCCACAGCGATTGGTCTTCAGGATCGAAAGATTCGATTGCAGTGCTCCACTGATCGTTTCTCCACTCGTTGAGCCGGCGGATCACCGAACGCTGGAGGCGGTTGACCTCGGCTTTCAGAGCGCGGTCCCGGGTGATTTGCCACTGCACCTGCAGACGGGTTTTTGTGCGTATCTCATTCTGAATTGCGGCCGGTATCACAGGTCGTGGGTCGTTACGCTGGCGACGCTTGGAAATTGAGGCTGCCAGAGCCCTCAGAACGGCGCCGGAGTAGTTCTCAACGCATGTGTGGACTGCCATCTCGTTATGCAATTCCGAGTCAAACGTTATTAGTCCTTCCAAGTGAGTTTGGAAGCTTACCCAATTAGTGCGCTGAAGTCAGGGCGGTCCGGTGGTTGGTGAAAGGATGTGTGACACGTAGTGTCAATGAGAACCGGGAGGTGGTCCGAACTTAGTGCGGAGCACGAAGTCACATACACTGGGAATGAGATATTCTTGGTTATCACGATGTCCAGGACATCGACAATAACAAAGGGGTTATAAGGGTTGTGGTTGGGGAGTCCGGTACAAAGATAAGACAGGAGTTCTCGTCGGCATAATCAAGTAGGAGTTTTCCACGTCTCGTGTTCAGCTTCGAGTTCCAATCCACGTGTTTGACGTTGAGGTCACCAGCCATCAAGACCGGCAGTCCCCCGCTGAAACAGGCGGTCAAGTCCTCTCCGATCAGTGGGCGGGAAGGCGAAAGGTAAGCCACAAGGATTAACAATGGTTTGCCGGCCAATGTGACTTGGAAGGCAGTAGACTCCAAGTGGGTCTGTCCCGGAACGTGCAATGAGTGGACTGTACTACGGCGGACCAAGATGGCTGTGCCGCCCCATAGTTGTCGGTCTCTCTGTGCAAGTGGCAGACAAAATAGGCAAGCCGGAAGGCTTGCCCAGGATTAAGGAATGTTTCACTTAGGAGAAAAATATCGACACCGTCCTGGCTGAAAAAATGCTCCAGTTCAAGGTAACTGCCGCGCAATCCGTCCGCATTCCAGCAGACGAGGCGCATGGTTTTACACCGTGTCCTGCCATATTCGGCTACAAAAAGAATGACGGTCTTCAGGACAGTGCGAGGACGAGCTGCCCCTGTAGGGAAGGAAAAGATGGACTGAGAAGCCGACAAGACTGCTCCACACATGCATGGAGGGGCATGTGATAGAGGAGATCTGAGATTTCCTCGAGTAGGTTGGTGGGACTTTGGGTGGGGTCACCAGACTGGGTGTTGTGGGTGTGGTGACCGCGGTTTTGACAATCGCGCCTGCTTCCTTTGTAGACTTTCCAGACGCCCGCTTAGGGGCTGCTGTGGATTTGAACTTTGGTTTTTGAGGTCTGCCCGTCTCCCTGGTGGCTGTCAATATGGGCTTCACGAGCGCCTCCGTGATCGGCTGAGGGGGGATTAGGATGTGGGTTGGTGGGTGGAGTTGCGATAGCCTTGACGACACGTCCCCCTTGGACGACGTGATTGCACCCCTCGCCCAGGTCCATCTACTCGGCAGAGGGACCGGCCAGCTGAACTTTAGGAACGACTGGTTGGTCTGTGGCGACGCTCATTCGGCTGCGTTCGGGCGCTTGCTTTGCAAGAACCGACTACATTTCCTTCCACTTCACACAGCCACGGTTGTTCGCTGTGTGGTTTCCCCTGCAGCCACAGCACTGGGGCTGCTCCCGCGGGGTAGATTATCCACCGGACAGGTGATAGCCCGCACAAGCGACGCACCGTGGTGCGTTTCCGCAGTTACTCTGCGTGTGGCCGAAGCGCTGGCAGCGTTTCCATTGCAGCGGGCCGTTTGGAGCCACTTACGATTCCACCGGCACTCGCAAGCCGCAGAGTTCTGTGAGCGTTGGCACTTTTGACATCTCAGGCCCTCGAGCCATTGACACAATGAAGTGTGGGTGGGACGGCCGTCTTTGGCGGGGTCCGGATCGCGACGGCCGGATCGCAGCTGCATGACTCCCTGAACACGGACGTTCAGGGATTCCAGCTCCTCTCTGACTATGCTCTCCGGCATACGCCTACCCAGGTTCTTCACTAGAGGTCGCGTAAAACGGTCCTCTGGTTAGCGTGAAGGTGTGAAAACGCACACCTTCTTTCCCACCGAGGGATCGCAGCGTACTAACCGCGATTCTGAACCCGTCGTCAGTTAATGGGACGACCATCAACTTCTCGCCCGTTAGTTGGGCCATCAGAGCGCCAGAGCAGGATGCCCACAACCAGGCCAGGAAGGAACGGGTGTCACTAACACCTGAAATAAAAGTGGGCGTCTTGTTAGGACGCTTTCCTGATGGTAGGCAGGCGTTGGCCACTTGGGCGTTTGAAGTGGTCATCTGGCATGTCGCTCAGAGGGCCGGACATGTCCCTAGACATGCGCATGTTGGTTGTTTCGGATGTGACACCAGATTCGGACGGGTCCGAATCCATGGGTGTGGACTTCAGTGTCCCACATGGCTGAGACGGGGAGACGGGCCCGGCCAGTTCAGCGGCGTACGCCGCCCCTCCCCCGGATGGTCCGGGTGCCGACAGCAGCTTGTTCGCCCGTGACTAATGAATTTGCGGGCTGAGGCGTGGACCCAGCCCCAGGTGCTGTGCGCCTGTTTGTGGGCTCCATCTAGTCGCCCGAGCATGCTAGCTCGTTGGCCTTGCGCTTGCCCGCGAGCTTATGAGAGGCTCTGGCCCCGCTTACAGATGTGGTGCTGTGTCTCCCAGCAGGCACCGCTGGCTTCTTCCTTCTCCAGGCCATAGCCAGCCTCAGTTCCTCAACAAGGTTTGGCGACATCTTAAAAGTAGAAATTGCCTTAATAAAGGCTAACTCGTCCTGCTTCAGCTTGACGCTTCGGCCGGGGCACTCCTAAAATTCCTCCAGTCCCGCCTCGGTGTGGCTTACGTGAGGACTAAGAGCAGAAACCAGTCCAATCGATAGCCTGTTTTACCAGTTCAGCTAGGCAGGTAGTTCTCACGATCCTCTCTCCAAGCCGGTCCAACTGTCACAACTGCCAACAACCAACTCAACTCACACGCTCACTGCCCACTGACTACTCACCTGTGTTATGAACGTGGTATGGCCGTTGGCATGATTCTCAGGCTGGAAACGTGGTCTTTTTTTATACAGACTTCTCGCTTTTAGACCTTCCCTGCCATTGACAGATTTGGTAGGCGTGGCTGGTAGAATGAATTGTCTTGTTGAGGTGCCGTGATGGGAAGCTGTGCTAGGTTTGGAACTATGAGCGGAGACTGAGGTTACAGAGAGAGAAGGATAGGAAAGAGAGAGAGAGAGCGTTGCTGTGCTGTCTGACGGAGAACTGGACGAAGGAAGGAAAGCTACAATGTGGGTGTCCCCACATAAGTAAAATTTTCACTAAATCTATTTGGTATTTTTGGAGTTGAGACTTGGACAGACTTATACTATATCTATATCTATATCTATATCTATATCTATATCTATATCTATATCTATATCTATATCTATATCTATGTCTATGTCTATATCTATGTCTATATCTATATGTCTATGTCTATATCTATGTCTATATCTATATCTATATCTATGTCTATATATATATATCTATATATCTATATATCTATAGCTATATATATATATCTATGTCTATATATCTATATCTACATCTATATCTATATCTATACTAAAGACTGACGGTTTAATTCTTAGCGGAGGAAAGAAAATTTTCTCTTCCCTCAGCAGTGCAGACTGGTTTTGGCCCCACATACCCGCTGTTCAGGGTGTAATGAAACTTGTACCCTTGGCACATACAGCTGACTGCTCACCTCCCTCTCATGTCAGGGGTAACAATGAGTGGAGATACACCTCTGCTGCAGTATCTTTTGTGATTTGGACAGGGACAACTTTAATTACTCACATATCCTAAATATCATAGCGAGAATGTAGAGCTTTTTCATACAGACATAACTTTATAGAACAGTTTGAAAGAAGGATGTAGATTAAGGTGCCTACAGACAGCAAAATATGATAGGAACTCCTAAAGATACATGTCAGTTCAACTCCTATATCCTGATTTAATATTCAGCAAACAGTGTGCTACAAACAGGAAGGTCGCTGGTTCAATTCCCTATTGCGTCCTTTGGCAATGGGGTCGAATCACTCCTAACATAACGGAGTATAACTTCTATCTCTTGGGGAGTAATGCGGTCAGTGCTTAAGGCTAAAAAAACCATAAACTTATTGTGCCGACCAACTGTAAATTCTGGAAGCCTTAACCTCCTGAATTCCTTTGGGCCTTCCAGGCCTGTATTTGCAAACCTGAAGTTTTTATTATTCGGTTTATATATACAAAGTCCAACAGAAAAATGACGGCTACAAATAAAGAATTGTGAATTCTATAGATTGTGTAAATTGAAACATTCTTAAATAAATTATTCAAAGTGCCATTTTCAACATTGCGTATGGTTATATTCACACAAAAGTGCACTATTGATATTCGGGATCCAAAGGCATCGGATTCTGCAAAACGGTTAGTTTAGATTTGAAATACAATATAATTCCTTTGTATGTAGTATAAATAATGCCAGGACTTAGAGTTAGGCACCTGATATTTCAAGATAAAGTGCCTTTGTTGGTGTATGTAATGAATGATCGAGGAAGAAGGATTGTGTGCTTTATGTTTTGTTATTGTTGACAGTTTTTTGTTTAATTTGTTGTATATGGGTTTGGATAACTTTGATAGGCAGTGTACGAGTACTAGTCTCCCTTTGTTCTCATACCGGAGCGTGTGAAAGTTTGTCAGCAATTTGGATTGAGTTACGCAGTGCAAACTTCTCTCCAGGCTTACAGCATGTGGAAGCTGGCGAAGGTTGTTGTTAACTATGGGGCTGGGTTCGGCATTTGCGAGGTGATTAAAGACCTTGCATTATACAGCGGGAGCTCTCTGCTGCTTTGGTTTTGCCTAGACTAACATGTTTGAGATGTGTATACCTCTGTGTTCACTGGAAGAATTTTATAAGTGAAAGTAATTTTGCTTCGTGAAAGATGTGGTTGCTTCACATTGTAAGAGGTACGTGTTGCAGTGAAATTTGTAACTGTGTGTGACTGAGGGGAGTAGATTTTTGTTTCTTATAATGGGACTTGGGGGGACTATTTGGCTTGGGTTCGAAATTGTTGTGAAATATTCTATAATGGCAATGGTGATACAACTGTTTTTGAGCTTGTGAAGTCGGGAGAGAAAGAGAAAATGTACTGTGTAGAGTATATAAAACTGCATCGGGAAAGTTGGTGGATAAGTTGAAAGAGTGTTGTTTAGTAGTCAATACGTGATTTTGATGTTATGAAATTGAGAATGCGAGTTTAATTTTGAAATGTGAATAGAGTAGAATTAGAGATTTTAAGCTTTCGCCGTGTTCTAAATGAAATTTGTTCCTTTTTGGGTAATTACCCGGTGTCTGAGTTCTAATTGCCGACGTTTCGGAACTCACTATCGGTTCCATCTTCATAGGCAGGTGAATGAAATACGTCATTCACCTGCCTATGAAGATGGAGCCGATAGTGAGTTCCGAAACCTCGGCAATTAGAACTCAGACGCCGGGGAATTACCCAAAAAGGAACAAATTACATAGATATTAGAAGTTATTGTTAATTTCTATTGTTGTAGATATGGATAGTATTCGCACATGATTTATTAGGGAAAGTAATAATTATGGTGGCAGCGAACACTTACAGCCATCCATGAGATTTTAAGTAGCTACCCCTAAAATTTAAATGGTCAGTCTACACCGGCCATTATACAACAATATAAAATAGTTGTGTTTTGACTCAATAGAACCGTCTCATTAATTGTAAATATAACACAACGGGGATGATGCATCTTAAGATAATAATTCCACTTTGTATGCTTCATATCACTGTTTTATTTCTTGTTATATATATCATAATGTAGACAACCAGAATAAATTTATTTATAAATAAATTTCGTTTGCCAGAAACCCGTAAAAAGGTCACAAATTACAACCATTTCATTTAAGTACTTGATAATGAAGCGTAACCCGATTTTTTGCAAGGTGCACTAGACTTTCACCACCCGTACCGTATGTAGAGGAGACAAGTATCACTGTGTGACTTAACGTGTAGGCACTTGAGGGGTCTGTTCTTGTAAGGCTGCCTGTTTGGTGGCAGACCCGCGATCCTGTACCATCTGCCAAAGACGGTGTGTCTCGGTGCGTGACAGGTCGGTCTGTCCGAACAGAAAGAATACCATTTCAGAGCTTTTGACCGCGGAATTCAACAGGAGCTTTAACGTCAAACGCGACAACACCAGGTGGCCGATTGGAGTCAGTGTCAGATTGGCACGTGCTGCTAACGTGCCGGTCACGTGCACGTCCTCTATCCAGAAATACTCTGTGCGCTGTGCCTCGCGGTACAGCAGGAACACGACGTCGGGGGAATACAGCACGACCCAGCCAGCACAGTACGGGGGGTACATTCTTCCGGGGTACTCCTGCGGGGACACTCGCCATTTACTTTTCAGAGAACGTACCACATGTCCGAAAGTTAAAGTCGGACACAGGATGAGTCGTCGAGCGCCCCACGGCGATAAGTCCTGTGACAGGAAGTCGAGAACCGCGGGAGAGTTGACGAACACGTCGTCATCCGTCTTGAGCACGTAGCGGGCGCCTGGGCAGTAGTACGCGGTCCATTTGAGCGCCATGACGTGTTTATAGGTCAAGTTTCGATACGAATCTAAGAAGCTACCTTGCACGAGGTCACGGTAAGTGCGGTTTTCTTCCTCCAGGGCGGCCTGCGCGGCACGAGACTCAACGGCGCCGAGCATGAAGAGTAACCGGTGAAACCCACGTCCCCAGGTCTCACGGATAGTGCGACGATTCTCCACGTTTCCAGGCGCCGAAATTACCAGCACCAGCAACAACGGGGAGCTGGACCCGTTACATGGGAAGTTGTTCAGCTGGAAAATGAAGTCCTTGACCTTGATGAGCGTCGTGCGATCGCTTGGCGCCAGTTCGTGCATAGGATAGGGCGGCGGTAAAGATGTGTCGTTGCCAGGTGACAGCAGCAGGTAGCGAAGGACCTCAATCTTGGTGGCCTGGGGGCTAAGGCAGCTTGACAGGCGCCACAGAAACAGACACACCGCCGCCGTGATGAAGGTGGCCAGTAGTGGGAACGTTGGGAAAACCGCCCAATAGCGACGCTTCCGCAGCATCGCTACCAGACGAGACACATCACAGCGCGCCTGTCAAAACACAGAAATCGCTATTGAGACTGGTTCTGGGTTTGTCTTTCAGTGGGACAATCTGTGTCTAAAAGCGAATGCTGAGATGGTTCCCATGACACAAAGTTGCTACTGCATGTTTCTCATGTAGCCCTCCAGAATTAAATTTCTTAGATCCTTAATTCATATTCATGTTATCTTTATTTCTTATTTATGTACATGCATAATAACCACTGCCATTTGAAGGCAAATATACATTATTATTTGCTTTAGGCAAATTGCGGGAGCCTCACCAGGTATATGCGCGAGACAAATGCGAAGTACGTTGTGGTTTACCCTTCTACATGTCATAATGGTGGTATGAGAAGTCTTGCAGATATGGCTGAACGCTTGAAGACGAAATAATTATTGCACTCGCCAATCAAGTTTGGAAGCGAATTTGGCCAGTAAAAGCCACAAATTCTGAGAGACAAAAAAATCCAAAACGATCTGAACCCATCTGGTCACCGTGAATCGCAAATATAGTCACTAATCTCACGGAAGCGCATCCAGAGTCGTTTCAATCAACGGTGATGAACAGGGGCCGTTGCTACATCCTGGCGCAAAACAAACATCAGTGGCACACGTTTCTGTCCGGCTAAAAAATAAATAAATCTCATTAAAGTTCTGGACAGGCCCTGAGTGTGCAAGGAGGTTGAGGGTCCCAGATTTCGAGACAATCGACACATGAAGGCGGTAAGGCTGTCAGTCCTAGGCACCGGCCGCCTTTACCCCCAGGAAATATTACTGGTACTCATTTCTGTTGGAGGCTGAGTCAACCCCAGGGCCATAGTGCGGCGGGAAAGATAATGTCAATAAACAATTTCCAATGAAACCGTCGGGAATCGAACATGCGACCTTCCGGCTTGTAGCGACTGGGCCACCGCGTACCCCTCTATACGGTTAACGTTGATACAATATAAACAAGCCGACACTAAGTGGCAAAAGACAGTTGGCAGATAAAATCCTGTATTGACACAATGCCTCAGATTTCACCACGAATTCTCCGACAAGAGTGCAGGCGTTGACGAAACGTCGGTTACATACAAGCACGAAATTTCTCAGACATTTCACTAATTACTGTTTCAGTTACTCAACGAAGACGGTCAAACACTGGCGCTGGTGCAATCACAATCACTGAAGCGTTTGCCAAGCAACCTTCAATGATATGTCCTGCACGCTCTTTTACAACGGTCCACCATTTGCCTGGAAGTTTATAGCGCTGCGTCACACACATTACACCACGATGGTTACCTAGCAACGTCGAATACCATTATTCAGGACGGCACCTATTCAAGCTTCACAGCTGTGTGAAAAGTGCAGCCGACCTTATCTGCTGCATGTTCCCCCAACTACAGGGTAGGGAAGTCGTTATTTGCAACAAAAAAATTAAGTTCTATCATCTGACGTCACAAAAAATAAATAAAAATAAAAAGACCCTTCAAATTAAAACCGATGCACATCGTGTGGGGAAAAAGCGGTCGTCTCGTCTACAACTGCTAGTTGTATTAATTCCCGGCCTATAGGTTACAGAGAATAGGACTAATTCAAAACACACAGTACCGCCGGGGAAGAGGTAGAACGACCGGCCTAGAGAGTTTTAGAGACAAATAAAATAATAATAATAAAAAAATGAACTCAGTAATTAAGACAGCAGCAAAGATGACAGAAGAATTAAGTCAACCAAAAGAGAAGAGTGACGCAAAACAGGATGGAATACAGCACACAAAGGCAAGATTTGGTGAGTCCCTAAAAAAATTGAAAAACGAAGTAATGCATGGGCATTACATTAGATATATAGATAGACAGCTTATTAGTGAAGAAGACACTTTCCTCTGCCTATCGAAGGGAGACCTGAAAGCAGAAACTGAAAGTGAAATAGTGGCAGCACAAGACCAGGCACTACAAACAGAATATTGTGCGACAAAAATATTGATCCCAAAGACAGATTGCAAGTGCAGACTTTGCCAACAATTTGATAAGATAATAGTCCATACAATATCAGCAAGCTCAATATTGGCAAAAGAACAGTACATAAAAAGAAATGATAGAGTGTGTGCACAGCTACACTTCAACATATGCAAGGAAACAGGGGCACAATTGGACAAAAAACGCTGGTATGAAAATGTGCCAAAATCAGTAGAAA
>Ga0123355_10010616_pt1 | contig 14142 bp, 5 predicted proteins | sample TergutEmb28metaG_3_FD_89872 | JGI IMG/M metagenome (GOLD analysis project Ga0123355, IMG submission 89872) | Embiratermes neotenicus P1 segment gut microbial communities from Petit-Saut dam, French Guiana - Emb289 P1 | ecosystem: Host-associated > Arthropoda: Insects > Digestive system > Gut ... | reverse complement strand
CTGAATCTTCACTTTTTGGGTTAATGGGTAACATGAATTTCTCCACAACCTCTACTAAGACTTAAATAAACAAACGTTTACATGAAACACCTCCAGTCAGAATTCATATAGCAAACTTTCCTATTTTTGAAAAATTCCTAACACATCAGGTAGATTTTTTGACGTTTTGTTTACCGTGCATCTCAGTATATTGATCTCAGTAATTAACCAACTTGATGCACAAAATTTTGTTTTTCAATAAGTTTATTTCATGCCTCTACATGTTTCGAGCACATGTGCTCGAAACATGTAGATGCATGAAATAAACTTGTTGTAAAACAAAAATTTTGTGCATAATGTTGGTTAATCACTGAGATAAACATCAGGTAGATTTAGCATTATTTTCAGTTATGTATGTTATAAGTTTAATATTGAAGTGCAGAGTCCATGTACATAGGATGTGTCGCATATGACCTCAAATACTCGCACAGTTACCATATTTGTGATTGTTCACTTACAAAGAGCTTTCTCCGCATAATGATTATGTACCTGTATAAAGACTACGTTAACCTTTAGGGACCATGCATCCTATATATAGGACAGGCGTACCGCTACTCTTCAGAATACGCTTTTTATATATTTAGTCAACAAATATATTATTTAATTATTTTTTAAGACTTTCACCATCTTTGTCTTTTCCACCGCAAAATGTCGTGTATTTCCTAATGTTACCCTTCTTGGTTCATAAAATATTCACATTGTACATAAATGGTGTGCTAAACTGTAAATGTCCACCTCCAGGGCCAAAGGGTTAAACCGCCTTCTCTATACGACGAAACACTGTTAAAGCCATTCTGACTGATCTCGTGTCAGCAACGTCCACTGAACATAATTTAGATTCGGTTTCTCCAGCGTCTCAACACTCCGGCACCTTCTAAACTACACCCGTTGTGTTATTTTGGTGCTTACGGCTTCCCTAGCGATGCTGCCAATAACTCAAGTTATAAAACGTTGAATTGTAACATGATTCGTGAATAATTAATTCTAAACCATGTGGAAGGAAGTGGTCGTTGCCTGACCCCAAGGTCCTACATCGACCCTGGCCTGAATGGACTTAGAATTGACGTAATGTCTCTCAGAATTAGCATTGCCTAGGCCGAAATTTTAACCAGTCCCCTCCAGAATTCTCCGTGCGCTTCAGTATGCTTTATGCAGCCTGCTTCATACTCTTTCGCTGTAAGCAAGGAAGCTTCTACTCTTCTTTGGCGGAATCGTAAGGCAACTTCACCGACAGCCGTGCTAGTCCTGTTGCCTAGACAAATTTCTGTAGGAGCTCAGTCCATTAAGGCAACATGACTCTTATGAAGAATAAGTTCATTTCACAAAATGTCTTTTGAATTCTATCATACTGGAAGGGGAGAAAGAAATGTACAAGCGTCGGGTCTCGAAATGAGAGATCACTAAGTTATCGAGAAAACTTACAAATTTGCGTTGAAATTCTGCGGTCATCGCTCTATTAAATTTAGGTTCTTACTTGAAGAGCTCCGTTCAAAATTCGATGGCTATTTACCTTTATCATCATCCACTTAAACCACAACATGTTTCTTCATTTATGTGTAAAAATTTTGGGATGATGGTTTTTGAAGACAGTGGCGGAGGCTAACAATTATACAAAATAGTGCGATCGCACAAGTTTACAGTATTCATAATATACATATGCAATCAACGGTTCTGAAAATAAAACGGCACTGATTTTGGTAGTCAATCTGTAGGAAAACCAAACCCAAGAATTTTGCACATTGGCTTCAGCGACAAATTCACGTTACCCTTGAATTTTAAAAAACCTTTCGTCCTAAATATATTTTAATACACTCTCAGATATCCTTCTGTGACCATAATCCTACGCGTTCCACAAATTTCTGTCAGAAACTCTGCATTTTCTCATCTAATTTCTATATTTGTAACTGAATTTTTAATTTTTCGATGCCAATTCTATTCAGCTGCTTACAAAAATTCACTTTATGTCACGTTGTCAGGCTTTGCAGAAACTGAAAGGAGAAGAAAGGGCAGAACAATTGCGCAGTGAAGACTCGTTTTACCACTCCATAGCGCTATCGCCTCCATCCGCAATTCCTCTTGCTTATATTGCATATAAAGTGAAATACGGTGTAAGAATTTTGGACATACTCATGTGCTGGTGGTTGGGGGGACTTGAGGGGACGCGATATGTCTAGCTCTGAGACAAAGTTCTATTTTCCTTTCCTCTCCTAAATTTTATGGACCATTAGGTCATTGAAATACTCTCTTATGCAGAACAAAACACTTGCACAAAAAAAGGAAAATAAATGTCTTTTTGAAATTGCCTTCTAAAGCAGTGGGCGAGTTTTCAGGATAACTACAACAATAACTAATTCAAAAAGAGGATACGTAATATCAAAGACTCCACTCCTTCCGGTTACTACATTTCGTTCTCTGTATTTAAGGCAACTCATGCCGTTTGTAGGTGTGAAACAAATATGTCCGAAGTATTTTCGCTGCGTCAGTTTGTTCTTTCCCGATACACTGTGATGTTCTGTTGCGGTTTCTTGACTTTTACTTAAAACATTTCAAAGCGATAATTATGTATCATGTTATTGCTCACTTGTGTATTGTAATGTATTGGTAAAGGAGCAGTCGGACAGCAGACAGGAACATCACGTTTTATAGGACAGAAGCTGTTCGGACTTGCACGGCGGGATTGAACAACAGAAGAAAACTGAACAGTAAAGAAGTAAGAATTGTTTTATAAGATATAATATTGGCAAATCTTAAAATATTAAACGCGAGAAATATTCAAATTATACATCATAAAATGCCAATGAAAAGACGAAATTCTGTATGGATAAAGCTCAGCTCACGTAATAAAATGCGAGTAACGAGAAACGAGCCGGACTTATCATGGAGTTGCCTTAACACACGCTCCGGTCCACTTGTCTCTTATCACGTGTTTCATAACTCATGGTGTTTTTTGTAGTAATTACAACACATATTAATTTACTCTGCCATATATATATATATATATACGGAAGAGTAATTTAATATGTAGGTTGGGAGGAACCTGTGATTCACAGGTTCCTCCCAACCTACACCTACCCAACCGGAAAGATCCACACCCAGCTACCAACAAATTCATTGACCCAATAGACATCTCACCAATTTAGTTTAACAAAAGCACGTAAAGTGATGATGACATCTCAAAATCACCACGCGGTTTAGGCAAATTATATAAAACTCTTTTAGCAAGAAAGTTGTCAAAACCTGAAGATGGCCGCTATAGGCCGAAACATGTAGTTTTTTTATATTTCTAATAAACACCATCATTTCGTCATATATATCTGTAGTTGTGTTTTGACTGAATTTACCCCACCATACAGTTTACTTCATTACTCTTCATGTATTATCACACTGAGATGTTTAGAATAAATGTTGCGCGGGCACTTATTTGAATTTATAACATGCAATACCCTCGCCTATATAAAACATAAAACTACAATGTACAATGTGTGCATAATTTTACTAACTATGCTCTTAGAGTCCTGGCTCCTCATTTTAAGAGAGTAACAGAAAATCATTGAGTTTTACATCGGTTGTTAGGGTGAATATTTTAAATTACGTGACGAAAATGAGAGGAACCTGGAAAAAACTGAATAATTCAGGGGGCTCTTAATTTGTACCCGTTACGAAATATTACGAACTCCCTTAATTAAGCAGAGTACTTACTCAGAAGACAACAGTTCCTCAGCCAATCAAAAAATTCCCAGGCTTTTACGTAACCTGAACATTCATTTTTGTGTTCACTATAGCTCGGCATTTGTTCTTATTCCGGCCCAGACGAACATAATCCATGCCTCCCATATCACCTGCTTTGTTTTACAAACGAAGCCCTAGGCTGTGGTAGCAGAAGTGACAAGTTACAAGCAGTAATGCTGAGAAACAGAAGTCTAAGTCAGGGGCATATAATCTATAAACCGTGTTGAACTTCGGTCCTGCATAAGACACTGTACAATGTTATCATCGCCGTGTTCAGTGTCAAACACAGTAAAAGGAAAATCAATCCCATTATAGGCCTGGACAAAGCTCTGAGATTTCCAGGGTTTAGAGGCTCCCAGATTTCAATATAATCGGCACATGAAGGTGGTAAGGTTGTGGCCCTATGCACCGGTCGCCGTTATCCCTAGGTATTATACCTGATACTCATTTTTGTTAGAAGCTGAGTCAATCCCAGGGTCATAGTGCAGCAGGAAGCATTATTTCAATGAAAAATTTCAATGACACCAACGGGAATCGAACCCGCGACCTTCCGGCTTTTAGCGCAGTGGTCAGACACAGTACTGCACAGCAACTGCAAATAAATCGAGACGTTTGTGAAAATGCACATAATGTAATCCTAATAAATCTAATTACTCAGTAATTAACTAACCAGCTCTGTAGAAACCAGTCCTTCTTGTGAAGCCAGTAAAAAAATTCTTCAAATTTTCTGAAGCCCGAAGGTTTATTACCGTGTTCACAGGAGCCGCCCACTTGTTCTTATCCTCAGCCAGATGAATCCAGTCGACGCCCACCCGTTTCACGTAAGATATATTTCAATATTATTTTTCCATACACTCATAGGTTTTTCAAGGTTACCACATATTATTACGTTGATCAAATGAAAGAGGATGCTGTGGCTGGACATAAAGCTCATAAGGAATTAATAACGGACGGGAAAATATTTTTGGTCGCAAAACCTGGAGGGAGGACTTCTTCCTCCATGGCGCATCAGCCTCCAATGAGCCAGGGCCTCCGCTTGCCAAATTTTCACGATCACATTCGGACAGACCACAGGACTCCTCTGGACGAGTGATCAGGCAGACGCAGACACCTCTGCCTGATAACACACAACACTCACAAGAAACAGACCTCCACGCTCCCCAGCGGGATTCGAACCCACAATCCCAGCAAGCGAACGGCCGCAGACCCACGCCATAGAACGCGTGGCCACCGGGATTACTGGCAGCAATAGTCATTTGTTGGAGAGTAGTGTTAAAACAATTATTAAGGAAATAGACTGGTTTTGGGGTTGCCACAGCTTGAATAAGAAAAATAGATGATGACGGTGTGCAGTCTACATATATTTATCTGGACCAGGACCTATAACCAGTGTAGGGTCCTTGTGAATAGAGTACAGAAGCTTCGGATTCCATGGAAGGACGGTCATTTGCTGACCAGCTGAGCTCCTATTAGTTCGTTCTTTCATGCAGGTTGTAATTAGCATGCTAAGGCTTATAAGGTTTAGTTGCGAAAGTAACCCAATGGATGAGATATACAGAAATGTAGCAATATCTGAGGAACAACGTAGCTTAGTCTCAGAGTGACAGTGTCTCATCTTGACAAATTAAATTAGAAGATAAGCCTAGCAAGTTAGCTAGTTCAATATACTTTGTCTCCTGAAGTTACTACTGTATTGATTCTATAGGCGTGTCCTTTTAACAACACCAGTGCACATGTGTACACAGGGACAGTCAACGCAGACGATGTAGCACTGTTCGTTAACCACAAGGATTCCTAATTGTTTTACATTAGTTTGGGAAAATCATTTACGGTGAGGCCTATACTTATATGTAGAATTGTGAAAGTAACTTTTAAACCTTTTCGCCTATTTTTAAAAAAAAATTCGCAGATTTGTGGATTTCTCTAATACTTCCAGGTCACATTTTAAATCCGCGGGCGGAGTACGTGACATGAAGTTTCTTACGAACAGCATCCTTTGACGTAGAGTATGAAGCGGGTTTAGTTACATTTGTTCTTTGTACGCAGTGTGAAAAATGAATGTATAATGCCCTGATTCTGTGTTTGCAACCGTATGAGGGGATTAATATTCCGAAGAAGGGTTTGTGCTGCGCTAAAGTAATATCTAGGCGAATGAAATATGAAAAGTTGCAAAGAACTTGAATTTAAAATATACACATTTTCAATTGCTGTAGACCCACATCTTTCATCTCCCTACGAAACAAACAGCCAGTATATTAAATTGTTCTTACGATAAGTAAAAAAGTAAAACATCTTTGATCATAGGACATAATCTAGTTTACGTCACAATTCGTGATTAAACATACATGACGTTAGGATTAAGGATATTGCGGAATTATTCTGATATTACAGGACTTAAACCGGGACAGTTACACCTGGGGTGACGACGATCCTACTATAAACAGGCACGCAGTTCTCTGTACTTCTTATCCTAACTGGGTGGGAGAAGGTTAAGTATTAGTGCCTGGTTTTATACATGTGCATTCTTTCTGTAACATAATGGTTCAGGTGGGCGGACATTCACTTATTCAGTTACAAAGAAGCAATAATATCAGGATCAGAACTGGAAAGACAACGCTCTTTTCTGAAACACCCTGTAGTCATCGCGGTATGTTAACAGTTCTTCCTCTGAAAATCCTACGATAAATTGAAAGGGTAAACACCTTTATGTTAATTGGGAAGACAGAGAAGCAATTTGACTTCACACATGGTCATTTGCACTTCAGATCAGAGAGCTGGATGTATTTCCCACAGATTGCCCCAAGATTGAGGCTACTTCCATGAGAACACATGAGAGGCTATATCATATTATTATTGTTATTTATGTATTTATTATGACTCAGCGACCAAGTAGGTTGAATAAGTGCTAAATCTGTATTTTATTCAGATTTACCTTATTCAAGCCTCGCTTTAACACCCGTCCGTATTGTCAGAATTCAGACACTGTTCTTTCAAAACAGGCCATTTCTTCGACAATCCTTCGTGGGTTATTGTACCTAGCACTGCACTGTGACCCATATGTACACAGACAACTTTTGACAAGAACACGTTATACTGAGTTAGGGAAAAAAGAGCAGAGAACATAAGCAACGTTTTAAAGTGTTTTTTGAACTAAAAACACATAAATTGTTTTACGTGTAACATAACAAAAAGCAGTAAATTTCTCCGAAAGTTAAACAACTGTTCGATTGCTGTGTGACATTACGATACAAAACTCCTACTTTGTACTATACATTTAGTAAAACTGATATGGTGTTATTTAAATCTGCAACATATTAATTCAGTTATTTATTTTTATGGCTAATTAGCTAAGAGAATTGTCTTTATTTTTAGAGAGGCTCGAAAGAATTCTGAGAAAAGTAGTAGACAAAATAGAGAAGAATATCACAGTGCTTGTCAAAAATAACGACGCAACACTATTATAGCGGCAGATGTCAATTTCTTTATACCAAGACTCAGTGGCGGCCTTTAACTGGTGCCAAAGCCATTTGGATTTGCGTACTCGACAGTGATTTGGAAGACAGTATTTGAAATGTGCCAGCATTTTGGTTATGCAACCATAGTAATTCAGTAAATTATACTTTCTTTTCATATACGAATGATGCTTGGTTTTAAGCACAATTTTGTCTCCGAACTGTTGTACATATGTATTCATTCATTAGTATTCAGCCTTGAAGGCCGGACTTGGCAGGAACCAGAGCCCACTCATGTGACCGTTATGGATCCGGCACACTGCATCCCGGGCAAGTTCTTTGGGGGAGTTTGCCATTGCTTTCCCCCGCCTTTAAACGTTCCCACTTTAGCCGCCAGGTGCCTCCGTCCGCAACGACGCGAGAGATCCTAGCAGCGACAAGTGGAACTGTAGGCGAGAAAGATTTCCGGTAGTAATTTTTGCCTAAATTCCGACTTCCACGTAAATTTAGGGATCCTTTACATGCCGCAAATCTACGACATGGGACCGACGACTTTGCTTCCCCTCCGAAGGAAGGCGTGCTGAGGGTTTTTTCGCCCTAAAAATCCGATGGCTTCGGCCGAGTTTGAACCCGCAAACTTGGGTACTAAAGGCCAGCACGCTACCCCTAGACCACCGAAGCCGTTCTTGAAAGTGTGTATTGTATTTTGTGACATTTACTGAAGGACACAGAAGCCTAATGAAATTCAAGCCTTGACATTATTTATTGGTAAAAAGGATCTAAAACCTATTGCGGAGCGCTGGCTTAGGGTTCAGAAAATACAGGCACAACACTGATGAGTCAAGTCTTTTGGAATGTGACGCCGTTTCGACAGGTAAATAGTGGCCGAAGTTTCCAAAGGCCGTAGTGTTTTCGTCTTCCCAAAAACCCTGAATATTCAGCAAGACCGCTGTGAGACCCTACAATCTCGTGCAGTCAGCACACTTTGTACACGCAACCCTTCAAATCAATTTGATTTCACACTGCAACACCAACTTTGTCTGTGTGTTTCATTCCATCAGTCCGTTTCTACTCCCAGTTCTATTAGTACAAAGGCTCAGGGATTTAGCTTATCTCTGCCTTAAGTTTCCCTACATTTTACATGAGCAAGGGACAGATTATACCCTCAAAAGTTGTTTTATTTCATTTTTAAAATGCCACAACAGACGCAGCCTCAAAGAATAAAAGATTTCGAAAGCCAAGTGGTGACTTCACGATACTACCGTTAAGTTTCCACCTGTAACTGTATCATAAGCAAAACTGGTCCACATTTATTATACAACTTACATCCTTTACACGACCATTTGCCAGAGCACTACCGTGGATGTGACACAAAGCGATTCCTGGAGAACAAATTAATGCTGAGGGTTAAAATAATATATATGGATACACAGCAGGGTACATTGTGTTGTACATAGAAATAAGTGTCGTCAGGAAATACACCGTGTTTATTTGCACTTACAAGTAGTCTACTGAGGAAACACAGCCATTATAATTCGTTTTAATGAGGCCTAGCAGCTGCCCTCCCGTCCGGAAAGTAATTTGATATAAATGGAAAGGACTGAGGTTCACTTTATGGGGCTATAATCTTGATATTCAGTGAATGCAAGACCCACGTCATGCAGCTTAATGGTCCATCCATTGAGCAGGCGGATTTCCCTTACGAAAAAAAACTAGTGATTAAATGGAAGAAAATAAGAATATAACGCAGATATTTGTGCTCACATTCTATTAATGTCAGACAGAATTTAAAATTCTTTACAAGTTAAAGGGCAAATTTTTTATTTTTTTCCATAGTAATGAAACGACTTATCGCTGAGGTTTGCTCGAATATGAACTTGATTTTCTATGTAACTAGCTCAGGTATGTTCTACAGGTTCCGTAAATTCCGGAACATGTGAATTCCTCATCCTAATCAGATTCAGTAGAAATTCTTTACGAGGTGAGCATCCCAAATATAAGCACATTCCGTTAAACGAATAATATAATTTACATGGCATTCAGGTACAAAATATTCCTCTGTTTTGCAAAAGTACCTCTTCGTTTGGGCCAGACCGTTAAAGTTCAGCAAGATGATCCGTGTTTGATGTCAGAACACATAAATATCCTGTGTACTAAAAGACACGTTTGTAAACGTTCAATCAGTTCGCACATACAGTTGTTTTGGGGCCTTAAACGGTCAATATGCTTTTACTTACATGACCAAAGAATGTCCAATCAACAATTCTGGAAATCACATTACTCTTTTACTCTCAGGCAAAAAAAAGTACTGTTATTTAAAAGCAGATAAATTGGTTACAATTTTTATTATAGCTGCTTTCTTACGACAGTTTTTGATAATTACAAGATAAAATTGCTTTTAGGGAAGATCAATAAATATGCACGTAGAACATAACCGATATATGTATGTTATCTTTCTTTACTCAAATGTTTTATAACAAAGGGTGACTCCACAAACAGAGGATTTCTAGAGACGACTGCAGACATTTCACTGCCTTCTCAAGAGCTCACTAGTCTACACTGTTCTGAGTCAGCTAAATCCATTCGATAACCTGAAGTCCCTTTCTTCAATATTGTTTTTATCATTCTCCCATCGACTGCTCAGTCTTCAAGGACTATCCCCTAGCTTCCTTTTTCACAACGAAATTCTAACAGTACTGCTATTTACCATTCTTCGTTCTTTGAAAATTAGTAAAGAATAATTTCTGAAAAGGGACCTGAAATTGATTTTACTGACTCCAGGAAAATTACGACTCGCTAAGAAAGGCAGGCCACAGCATCTGACAATCAGGAAAGAAGTTGATACACGAAACATATAAGTTGTATAGACTGATAATTATGTGTTGCGGTTTAATCAGAGGTTACGAAGCAAGGTCTTGTGCCATGAAGTAGGCCCTTCGTCAGAGACTTATGATTGCTGACATATCTGTACATATTTTTAATACAGCGAGTTGTAAATGGATTCCTCTTTCTGTTCTCAACAGCGACACCATTCAGCAGTCATATTCCATTCTAGAGCCTTGTAAGTTACTTAACATTTGAGAGGTAATTTTCAACAGACCTTCTATCTAAGTGTTGCTACAATCGAAACGTCTCCTATCGCCATCAAACAAATTTCATTATATGATGAGGAAATTTCTGTTTATGACGGAATTTTCTTTGTCCTTCTTGACACAACCCAAAATGATTATCGTAATATTGTATAGCTAATCATTATGAACGAGGCTCGTGGGGTTCATATGCCATTAAATGTTTAATGGCGGAAATGCCACTGCGATCATCTCCATGTTTTTTTTTTTAAGGCAAACTGATTTACTTTTTTGGCATGTGGCAGTCCGAAATGCCTTATCCAATTATGAAAAAATAGCACGATCCGGAGTAGAAATGTATGCCTAGAACTATTGCCTAAAGTTAAGGGTACAAAGTCTAGGCTGTGTTCTGTATCTACAACGTGTAATGAATATTTTACCTGCATATGTAAATTTGTTACGCAGAGGAAAGTTTAGCTGCTAAGGCTACAGAGACTGGAGGCTCCTGTGAATACCATTATAACAAATCGCCAGATTCCAACTCATTCCACCACCACACTTCACTCTACACTCCCACCCCTCTGTTATCTAAAACTCTGTGAAGAATGTACTTTCGAAAGATGTCAAAGAACATGAAAAATATCGAGCTGCGGTAAACTATAGTGCTGTATCCGGCAGTCGAAGTTGAGAAGCGAGTATACTGCGTTGCCAATCTGTCAGGCGAGGCCAGAAGAAGAGACGGGGGTAAAGGAGGAGCAGGAGAAGCCAGATTGGGGAATTAATGTCAGTGAGGTCAGAAGAGCATCCAACATCTCACGCTGCCACACGTTCCCGCACACACAAAAAACTGGAATCCAATCACGCAGTTCACCATTTTCCTGCAAGGGAAAGTAAAGGGCTTGTCTAAAAGGGGTGGGTTGGAAGAATGAAAAGTAGCTTGGAGGGTTGAAATGGGAGTCGGGTTGACGGTGGAAAAGGGATGAAATGTTCACTGTTAACACGAATTCTGTTCTCGCCCGCCTTCGCGTGAGCATTTCTGCAGTACTGAACGTGTTTTTGTAACTGGAAGACTACCAGGTTTGTATGAACCAAAGCTAAAAGGATTTAGAGATACAATTTTGTGAATTGTTTTGTACAGTTACAAGCGTATTTAACGGTAGAGGACGGTATAAAGTTAAATTACAGCGACTGTTTCTGCTTGTGTAATGGCATACCGTTTGTACTTGTTACAACGATTGGTAACGTATGGAGGCCCTATTTAAGTATAGGTTACCACGTGAATACATGTCTGAGAGAACTCGTGCATGTTTTGTGCCGTGAATGGTGCTAATTGTAAGGAAACAGGGATGTGTACTTCTGTTACCTTGTCAAATTTTTAACAATGTCTTATTAACAGTAGAGGTCATTAAAATTCCAAACAAGCCTGACCTGTGTACGGTGTTATATAGGGTCTTGTGGGGGAGGGGGGGGGGTGGTTGCAGTAGTGGTTTATATTCCGGAACTCACATTTCACATAACAGAGCTGCTCTTCACTCAACAGAATGCTCAATGGCCCTCATACCTCAATCTGATGCATGCCGAAGAGAAAACTTCTGCCCCGAACAGAAAGTTTTCCGAATTCGTACCAAACCTCTAATTGCTATGAGCCAATTGTGTTGTGTTTTAATATGAAACATGATATGCAAAAGAATACAATTTTTTTATTTATTTTGAACACAATAATTTTATTCGCCTCTATCTCAAGCCCGTGTGCCTCAATATGGGTCTCAAGTAGGAAACAACATTTTTGACTCAGATACGTCTGTACGCAACTAACGACAATCTGCAGACTACAGTAAATATAATAAGATCTCCATTCCAATCCATTCTGATCTTGAAAATACCAGACGGCTTTCAGGAAAACAACCTGCCGTCATATTCTATCAGTTACTTGAATTTTGTGCTTTAATATAAGATTCTTTGTCGTTCTCCACAAAGTACCAGCAGGATCCCTGATGTGGAAGCTACGTCTGCCGTCTGTGTCCTAGTAAATGTGTCTAAACCGTCGGGAAGTTGCGTATTTTTTAAAATTCTCAATAGTTGGACAATTCCGAATTTTAGCCACATTCTTACAAAAACAGCCCTAATTTTCATATCTATATCTATATATATATATATGGCATTTGTTTACACCCCATGTAATATTCTACTCATTTTCCTTACACCCCATAAAGTACCCCGCATTTTCCTTACACTCCATAAAATATTCTACGCATTTTCCTTACACCCCATACAATATTCTACTCATTTTTCTGAGACCCCGTACAATATTTTACCCTTTTTCTTTAGACCTATACAATATTTTATTTATTTTTCTTACACCCCATAAAACATTACACTCATTTTATTAAAATATGATATAGAAGGCTTTAACCATGGGTGTATGTCTTTGTTTCAAGTCAGTACGTGAGACGACCACCAGTAACAAATGTGGAGTAATTCAAATTTTGTGTCATATTGTTCATAAAATTCCCAATATAGCTACACAGGCTAGGCAAGTACTTCTCCATATATGCCATCATTTTTTCACGGTATTTTTATAAATTTTATACTGGAAGCCCTAAATACTTTTTACTTTATTACCCCATTTTCACGTAAGCTTAAGAAAACTACAATAAAATATCGTCACTTGTAGATATGTACTACTGTAGACATAACAGTACAAACCCATTTCAAGCATGTTCTACACACTTCCACTCATAGCTATATTTCGCAGCATCAAGGACGTAAATGTGCCCTCTAAAATTTAATTAACAATTAGGACTATATAGAAATACAACGAACACCATCTATCCATACTAATGTATTTAATTAACATTTTATTTCGGCAGTAATTCTCATACTTTAATGTACGTTTGAAACTTTCTGATAATTTAGAGTTTTACTGCAGAACAAATAATGGAACTATTCGGTTGTGAGAAGACCTAGCACAACGTCTTTCATCCCGCTGTTCTTTGAAGAGATGAACTCTGGAAACAACAAAGGTCTCGTATATACTGTACACTAGTGTGCAAATAATAGGAAGAGATTCCATTTCATAAGACTCGAAACATCTTTATTAGAGGTGGCATATTTTCACACCATCATAAGGTTCATCAACCCCGTTGTGTTCATAATAAACTATATTGGAGTGTGTATACTTGTCTAACACAACTATATGGTGGTAGAGATATGTATAATTTATTATATAAAGAAAAACTACATGTTTCGGCCCTTTTCATTTTCATTTATCAACCTGAAGATGGCCAATGAAAAGGGCCGAAACATGTAGTTGTTCTTTATGTAATAAATTATACAAATCTCTACCACCATATAGTTGTGTTAGACAAGTATATACACTCCAATCTAGTATATTTTCACACGTTTGCAGTTTCTTGCCAGAATAAGGTTCCATTCTGTTAACAAAATGATGTTACTAGCTGTACACAAAACCGATAGAACCAGTTCCCCATCTTCATACTCTATATCCACTATCTACAATTAAATGTCATTCTCTCATACAAGAACGCCGCTCTTACTGAGCCGTTCTCTGAATATTTCACAAACAAATCTTTCAATGTGCTGCAACGTCCGACGCAGCCCTTCTGTCCAGATTTCATTAGCACAAAAATAAAGGCTGTGCTTAGTAAAGCTGCACTTCAAAATGCACTTTCCATTTCTTCTGTTTACTGAAGTAAAATCTCATTACATACAGAGTGCACATGTAGACTGTAATTGTCGGAGCAAGCCTACCGTACAGCGTATTTCTCTGTTCCATCTAGTCTGGATTTATAAGACTTCACATAAAAGATGTGGAACGACTCGAAACCTCGCCG
>Ga0123355_10010615_pt1 | contig 14143 bp, 13 predicted proteins | sample TergutEmb28metaG_3_FD_89872 | JGI IMG/M metagenome (GOLD analysis project Ga0123355, IMG submission 89872) | Embiratermes neotenicus P1 segment gut microbial communities from Petit-Saut dam, French Guiana - Emb289 P1 | ecosystem: Host-associated > Arthropoda: Insects > Digestive system > Gut ... | reverse complement strand
TCAAACAGGCTCTAGTTTCTAGCTCGCATTTATAATACTTTAGCCAGGAAATTTTGTAAACGGGGGCTTTGCGGATTGTTAAAAAACGGCTCAGGCTCCCCTTGTTCCACGATAACCCCTTCGTCCATAAACAAAACTCGATTACCCACCTCACGGGCGAAGCCCATTTCATGTGTAACCATAACCATAGTCATGCCTTCGTCTGCTAGTTCCCGTATAAGCTCCAACACCTCACCGACCATTTCAGGATCCAGCGCACTAGTCACCTCGTCGAAAAGCATAACCTGTGGCTCCATTGCCAGTGCACGGATAATGGCAACTCGTTGTTTCTGACCGCCAGATAGGGTTGCGGGATATTTTTCTGCTTTGTCGGGAAGGCCTATTCGTTCAAGCAGACGTGTAGCCGTCTGAAAGGCTTCTACAATCGATGCTTTCTTTAACGTTACAGGGGCCAATGTAATGTTTTCCCGCACAGTCAAGTGTGGGAATAGATTGAAATGCTGGAATACCATACCCATTTTTTGCCTATGCTGATTAAGGTTCCTCTTTTGGCCTACAATCTCTTCCCCATCAAACCATATTTCTCCACTTGTAGGGAACTCCAAAAGGTTAAGACAGCGTAAAAAAGTGCTCTTGCCACTTCCTGAAGGTCCAATAATAACGACCTTTTCACCACGATTGATCTCCTCGTTAATCCCGCGCAATACTTCCAAGTTTCCGAACTTTTTATGTAAGCCTCTAACGCTGATCACTTTTCCGCAGCCTCCCCTCCATTTTCTTTATGAGAAATTCCAGAATCAATACTAGAATTAAATAAATTGCTGCAACAAAAAATAAAGGACTTGGGTCGAAGGTACGGCCACGAATAACGTTTGCAACATGGGTTACATCGCGAATGGCTACGTATCCAGCTATAGAGGTCTCTTTTAACAAAGCAATAAATTCATTGCCCAAAGCAGGTAGGCTGTTCTTGATCGCCTGCGGCAAGATGATCTTTAGCATCGTTTGAGGATAACTCAGCCCCAAACTACGCCCAGCCTCCATCTGGCCTTTATCTACACTTAAAATACCTCCACGAAAAATTTCTGAAACATATGCACCAGAGTTAATTCCAAATGCAAGGCTAGCGATCAATATCCCATTACGCGACTGAGCTAGTATGAAGAAGTTCATTACCATAAGCTGCACTACCATAGGGATACCGCGTATGGTTGATACATACATCATAACAATTCGGTTGGCAATACGAATGGGAATACCTGGTTTCTCACTAGAACCATGAATAACACGCACTAGAGCCAAGAAAAATCCTATTAGAAGCCCAATCAGCAGGGCAAAGAAGGTAATAGTCAATGTAGTTTGTAAACCAGACAACCAGTGTTCCCATCGATTTTCTTGGATAAAAACCCGATCAAACATATCTAGAAATACGTCAATCATTTACTCAACCCTTTCTTGCCGCTCTATACAAAAAAACCGAGGGATGAAAGATAGGGATCCCTCGGTTTTTCGCCTGCTTTAGTATCTAACAATAGCAACTTGAGATGAATTAAAATACCCTTGAGTAAAATCTACAAATTCCAGACGATCGTCTCTGATGGTCATTCCTGCCATTCCGAAATCGGCCTGGCCTGCCTGAACTGCCAGAATAATAGCATCAAAAGCCATATCTTCAATAACAATCTCATAACCTAGAATATCGCCAATTGCCTGTGCGAGGCAAGGATCCAAGCCCACAATCTGATCACCTTCAAAGAACTCAAATGGCTCAAACGCAGCGTTTGTTGCCATTACTAATATACCATTAGGATGCTCAGTTCCTGGAGGGCTTACATACCGTGAAGCTTCCTCGTCCTCGTGGATCCAGTAATCCATCAGGTTGTATAACATACCATTTTCCCGAAGGGTGTCAAGCGCGTCATTAAACATTGCAGTATATGGGCTGCCGTGTTGGAGTGCAATTCCATAATACTCTGAGGTTAGTATTTCGTCTAAAATTGTGATCCCTGCGTTTGCTGCAACAAAGCGGCGAGCGGGCTCAGCATCGATTATAACAGCATCTACCTGTCCAGCTATAAGAGCCATTACAGCATCTGCGCCAAGTGGAAACTCAGCGGGTGTAGCATTAGGTAACTCTTCTTCAACAAAAATTTGCCCAGTAGTACCGATTTGAACACCTATCAGTGCTGTCTCCATATCTGCCAGTGAACTTATATGTAACCCGTTAGACTCATTGCCTCCATTGTCTAACTCTTCAAAGTCATCGTCTTCTCCATTGACTTGCTCGTCAGGACTATCGTCTTCTCCATTGACTAACTCTTCAGTTGCATCGTCTTCTCCGTTGCCTAAATCTTCAGTGACATTGGCTCTTTCACCAGCTAACTCGACAGAATCATCGCCTCCTGCATTGGCACATGCAGTAAAAGCAAGAATACCTATTAAAGACAACAGTAAAACCAAACGTTTTTTCATTGCATTTCCCCCTAGTTTATTTTGCATCATTATACACTTTTTTTCAAATAAAATAAAGTACCTAAATTTAGTTATTATTCATCAAATGACGCAAATTTCGTCCAATGCCCCAGAAAATAGCAGAATTCTTATTCAAGCCCCGAAATGATCGTGAATATTATTTGTATTATTATACATCTCATATGTTATTATGCAGTATAGTTAAAACATGCAAACCGTGCTCTTTGTTGAAGATTTATGTGGCCTTAGGACTACTAGTGTGCTATAATGCGCAGGGGGTGAAAACTGTGGATAATGATGAGAAACTGCTTCAAATCTTGGAAAGAGTTGAGTCAGCAGTAGCTTTACTAGTTGAAGATGTTGCTGAACTCAAGAGCGATGTCGCCGAACTCAAACTTGGGCAGGCAAAGCTTATGGCAGAAATTGGCGAGCTTCAAGCAGGTCAACTAAAGCTCAGGGCAGAACAAGATAAGCTTAAGGCAGGACAGGATAAGTTTGCTAGCGAGCTTGTGGAACTTAAATCTTTTGTTCAGAAAGAAGTCTACAAAAAACTTTACGAAGTTGAAGATGTTGTCAAGCAGAACACATATGACACTCAACTTCTGCGAAAACGTGGTCCATTATTTGATGATGCTATATAATAGCGAGAGCATGATTTAAACAAACTCCAGATACAAAGCAGTTATTCCCTAAAGTATTCAAAGATAACAACGGGGCGCACAATGTGCGCCCCAGTTTATTATGAAACTGCTTTCAAATATGCATTTCTAATCAGCCTTAAGCATATTATCAATCGCAATGATTACACCGATTTTAGCATGAAACCACGTCAGGCCGCCTTGCAAGAACACTACATAAGGCTCTTCCATAGGGCCATCAGCACTTAGCTCAATTGTCGAACCTTGAACAAATGCACCAGCAGCCATAATAACCTGTGTTTCATATCCTGGCATGTCGCCTGGTTCTGGGCATACATATGAATCCACAGGTGCAGCCTTTTGAATACCACGACAAAACGATAACAACTTTTCCGCAGATCCTAGTTTTATTGCCTGAGGAATATCTGTGCGTTTTTCAGTGGATTTTGGGAGCGTCTCATACCCCAGCTTTTCAAAAATCCTTGAGGCAAACTTGGCTGACTTAATACAGCCATTCACAACCTGTGGTGCAACAAACAAGCCTTGTATCATCGGTTTTGTTGCCCCAAGAGTTGGCCCCACATCTTTCCCCTGCGTTGGAACCGTAAGCCTAATGGCTGCGTTTTCAACATACTCTTCTTTGCCAGTAATATAGCCACCAACAGGTGCTAAACCACCGCCAGGGCTTTTTATTAAAGAGCCTACGGCCAAATCAGCACCTACCTCAGTTGGTTCGCTTTCCTCCACAAACTCCCCATAACAATTATCTACGAGGCAAATTATGTCGCTTCGTACACTTTTTACTGCTTCAATAATAGTTTTAATTTCGTCAACAAAAAGCGAGGGTCTCCATGCATAGCCCTTAGATCGCTGAATTAAAACAAGTTTTGTTTTTGGTGTAATATTACTGCGAATATTATCAAAATCCACGCTACCATCCGCAGTTAAATCCGCTTGCCTATATGTGATACCATGCTCTGCCAGTGAACCTCGGGCTGGTCGTATTCCGATAACCGGCTCCAGGGTATTATACGGTTTTCCTACTGCAGACAAGATCTCTTCTCCATAACGTAAGTTGCCGAACAATGCCACAGTAAGCGCGTGTGTGCCAGATATGATCTGTGGCCTAACAAGCGCGGACTCGGCTTTAAAAACATCTGCATATATCTGTTCAAGTGTATCTCGTCCTATGTCATTGTGTCCATATCCTGTTGTGGCGAGAAAGTGTGCATCAGACAGCCTGTTTTTCTGCATAGCAGAAAGAACCTTAAGCTGATTACACTCTGCTATAGAGTCAACTGACCTAAAATCTGAAAGCAACTCTTCTTCAACTTCCCTTGCGAGATCTATAACTGATTGGCTTATATCCATTTCTAACAAACCAGAATAAACGTCCATATTGTTTTTTTCTCCTTCAATCGTTATCAATTGAGTATTTTCTGCCGCATTATACCATATAGTGGATCCTGCGCGCAACCAGCTGGACAATAGGATTATTGTCAGAAGCAAAAAACCAGACGTCTTTAATACTCGGCCAAAATAATCAATACGATTAATATCAAAATCAAAAACCAGTACTCCTTAATTGCCCTGCCAAAAATCGATAGCACATGTAGGAGTGCGACATCACAAGCTCGCTCCTGTTTTTGCTTATCCTCTAGAAACCCACTGATAGTCAACATAATGATAGTTAACACACAATACACTACCATATGTATGGACACCGAAGCATTAGAATTATGGACAGCTACGGATAACATTGCTGGGTATATATAACTAAAAAACTCTATAATAATCACGAATAATGGGTCTATCGACATGGCTCGATGGTAATACAAATAATATAAGTAACTCCAATATGTCAGCATAAGTGGAAGCCCTATAGCAAATGAAAGAGTTGTTACAAGCTTTCCAAATATCTTGGCTAATAGAATGTATAATGAGAAATAAAATAATTTAGAAATTAATATTTTCAAGAAAAACCCGTGCATCATACTTAATGGACTAGAAATATCATAGATAGATGAGACACGACTTGGCATAAGTTTCATTAACTCTGGATTCGAAAAAAGGCGCGGGTAAAATTGGCTCAAGGGAACAATCATGATTGCACAAAAAATCAAAAGTGGCAGGGTCAGCAATATGACGCCAACTAATGTATTTGTAAGCAATGATTGGTTTCTTGCCAATGGACTAGCTTGCAAGGGTGCAACTGGTTTAGACTGATTATGAAAGTTAAACAAAAAAATAACAGCGACCATAGGAGCGAAAAATACAGTAATGATCATAATTATGTCTTCCATAGCAAAGAGTGAAATTAATGCACGCTGGCCCCCACGGCCTAGCGAAGAGAATCGGAATGTAATAGTAAGATTATACCAAATAAGTAGTAATAGTGATAAATCCCAAAAACGCTTTATTTGTTTCTTAAACAAGGCAGTATTTATCAAATTGTTCGACCTCCAGGGCTAATGCCGAACATCTGGGACGTTATTGTGAGTATGAATAGCAATCACACTGTTATTATTATCAAAAAAGAACCTGACAAAAGGGACATCGTCAATAAAATAACCATAAGAAACTCTAGCACCAAGATATACCTCGTCGGGACCTGAACGTATGTCATCTGGTACGCCACCAAATCTTAATATTACGTCATTATATGTAAATGTGCCATCAATTCCAGCGAAATTAAAATTAGAACCAGCTGCTATCTGATCATAATGAATCCAAATAGATATTATATTGTTACTACCGTCTACGCTCACAATCGCGCCAGTATCATATCTGTAGGCTACACCCATTCCTGGGCCCATACGTTCAATGGGACTACCGAATATATGCCCTGCAGAGTCAATACCAACTCCAATCATCGCTTGAATATTTACTCCTAAACCTACGGTGCATATTTCAGGAACCCGAAAAGTTTCATTGAATGTTACTCTCCAACCAAAACTTTCATAAACGTAGCGAATTGGAACATATACACGATTATCTGTGTGGATGAATGGGGATGCACTCATTCGTGTACCCGGCTCTCGTGCATCAACTATTACAATGGGACTTCCAACGGTCATGTTTATCACGAGCCCACCCCAAACAATGGAGACCATCTGAGCATCCTCGTTCCAATGCGTGCTAGCACGCGCTCCACCATGATCGATATGCTCTACTAATTCACGAACTGGGTAGTATAGGCGTCCGTTTCTGTTGACAACATTAGATACATACACCCTCTGGCCATCGAAAAGAAAGAAGTAGTTACTTTGCTGCCGAGCAAGGACAGATACGGAAACAGATGCGATAAGCGCGATAACCATTACCACAATTTTTGCTCTCAATTTTGCTCTAAAAGCTGTCACGAATTGCTCCCCCTAATTTTACTATATTTAAGCTCCTTCGCCTGCGTCTTGGAATACACCTATTCAGCAAAAAAGTGTGTCTGACGCAACTACCAGACATCATAAAAAACACAAAACTGCCAATAACACACTTTAACATCTGTTATTAGACGAAATTCGCATAATAAATCTATTATACACCATGCTAGACATAAGTCAACGATTTTTTGGTTTGCTCAATATAACCTTGCCAGTTTTGTAAAAAACAGGTATACTCTGAACCGAGGTGACAATAATATGAGAGTTTCATTGGATTACAATAATATGATTGATGACTTTGTCGGAAAGCATGGTATCTCTGCATCCGATATCAAAGCACTCGAACCGCAGATAACTGCTGCCACACAGGCGATGAAAGCCAAACGCACAGACATGGCTTGGAGGGATCTGCCACATAATCAAGAGGCAATCGTTAAAGAGATATTGTCGTATGTGAACTCTGTAAAAGAAAACTGTGATGCGTTTGTGGTACTAGGTATAGGTGGTTCGGCTCTGGGACCTATGGCTGTTCAGCAGGCAATAAACAACCCCTATTACAACGAACTGCCACGTGACAAACGAGGTGGCTATCCCCGAATATATATAGTAGACAATGTTGATCCAGAAAAATTGGCGTACCTATTCACAGTTATCGAGCCTGAGAAATGCATTTTCAATGTTATTACTAAGTCTGGCAGTACTTCCGAAACTATGTCACAATTCATGATTATTAAGAAGCTTCTAGACGATAAGTTAGGAAGCAATGCCAAAAAGCATATTATATGTACAACTGATAGCAAAAACGGAAATCTGATCAAGATTGCTACTCAGGAAGGGTATAAGACCTTCTATATCCCTGCAGGTGTTGGAGGGCGATTTTCCCAACTATGCCCTGTAGGCTTGGTCCCAGCGGCGTTTTGTGGAATAGATATTGAAGCTTTATTAAAAGGTGCTGCTGAGATGGATCAAATCTGCTCGACAGATGATATAGAGAAAAACCCTGCTTACATGTATGCAATCCTTAACTATATAGCCTACAAACAAGGCAAAAACATTGGTGTAATGATGCCCTATGCCGATTCGTTGAAATATATAGCAGATTGGTATGCTCAGCTATGGGCGGAATCTTTAGGGAAAAAATATGATAATAACGGAAATGAAGTGTGGATCGGTCAAACACCTGTTAAGGCATTAGGCGCGACCGACCAGCACTCTCAGATACAATTGTATACAGAAGGGCCTTTTGACAAGATTATTGTTTTCATTGGTGTTGAGAATTATCGTGAGACAATAACAATCCCCGAACTGTATTCAGATATGCCAAGTCTGGGTTTTTTGGGTGGAGTTACCCATAACAAGCTAATTCAAACAGAGATGATGGCCACAGAATATGCCGTGTTAAAATCCGGAAAGCCTAACATGACTATTACTTTATCAGAAGTAAACGAAAACACTATAGGTCAGCTGTTATATTTATTTGAAGTTGCTACGGCTTTTGCGGGTGAGCTTTTTGATGTAAACGCCTTTGATCAACCGGGTGTTGAAGAGGGCAAAAATGCCACATATGCAATGTTTGGTCGTCCTGGATATGAGGAAAAGAAAAGGGAAATGGACGCTCGTCCAGCAAAAAATGAAAAATACATTATTTGAGTCGCGATTCACAAAACTTCATGCTTCTAAAAACGAAGGATCTTCCCTGTGCAAGCTGGAAGATCCTTCGTCTATATTAATGAAATACTTAATTATACCTAGCGTTCAAAAATTCAATTCCTTTTGGTACACCGCCAATATCAGTGCAAATATAGTCTGCACCTTTTTCACGAAATTTTTCCTCGGTAAAAGAAGTTGTGACACAAATACATAGCATTCCGGCGGCATGAGCTGCAGCTAGACCGCTGATGGCATCTTCTACAACAACGCAATTTTCAGGTGCACAGCCAACCTTTTTCGCCGCTAGCTTATAAACATCTGGTGCAGGCTTCTTATTAACAACGTCATTCCCGCTGAGGATAGTGCCAAACATGCCTCTGTCAATTCTAGCAGCACGAAGATTTGCATCCACTTTTATCATATCCGCTGCACTTGCAAGGGCCAGCTTCAGGTCGATATCCCTTAGCTCTTTTAAAACAGCTACTGTGTCTGGGTAAATGACTATCTTGTCCTCAACAATAGTTAGATAGATCTCATAAGCCTTCTGCTTCATATCCAGCGTATAGGAGACATTGTACTTTTCGGAAACACCACCAACAAAACGGTCCTCACCCATGCCGGTAAATTCACGGAAATCACTAGGCTTGGCATTAATGCCCCATTCTTTCAGTGCGCGTAGGGCAGCCTCGGTTATGACTGGTTCTGAATCAACTAGAACTCCATCCATATCAAACAATACCGCGCTAATACGCCCCATAAAATCCCCCTCCAAATAATAACCGTGCGATGACTCCGACATGAGACTTGCCTTTGGAGCTGATTTGCTAGATCATGCGATCTGAACGCTTGCTTGCTTTATCACTCCGATAGATCCCTCAAAGTACATGCGATTGTTGCACGGGCGTTAGCGATAAAAGCTTCAATGGGTTGAAATCTTAAAAGTGTTTCACTGCTATATTTTTCTGTAAACTTCTCCAACATGTCCTCTTCGCTTAGTCCCTTATTCTTCATATCAACAATAAAATCACGGCAAGCAGTATTGTTCTCCAACGCCCTATCAAAATAACCGTTAGCAATCTCATCGGAAACAATCCCTGTGTGCGGCAACGACAAAAGCTTGTATTGGATTTCACGGCACTTTTTGACGGAATTAATCGTAACTAAATAACCTGTAAGATAGCAAGGATACAGGTACCCGTCTGGCATTAGAACTCCGGGGGTTTCGTTGACAATCAGCAATTCCAGCTCTGGGATAAAAAAACTGAGTGCATCTTTGGTATGCCCTGGTGTTTCCAATACTTCAACTGAAATCCCACCAAGCGAGACAATATCTTTGTCCTTTACCTTAATATCTGCGTAAAAGGCATCTACGTCATAGGTATCGCCGAGACTAGTCCCATGGGATTTTGCGGCTACTTCCGAAAACTCGCGGAAGATTCTGCGTGGTGTGTTCTTTACCAACACTCCGGCACCAATTTCCGAGGTGACTACACGAACCTGCGGCCATTCTTGCCTGAAAAATGGGAGTGCCCCTATGTGATCGTAATGTGTGTGACTAAGAAAAATATAATCTAGCTGCCTGCCATTCAGAGCGTTTTTAACATTCTTTATGGTGTCATTTGCACAGAATGCCATGCCGCAATCGAATAAAGCGGTATGTGTGTCACCAATCAGTAGGTTTCCGTCACTTGAACAATGTGCACTACAGTTTATGTATCTCTCCATTCGTATTCATCCCTCACATAAAAATGAATTTAAGGAATGCAAATTCTCAATCCTTGTTTCACTAAGGATATGATAATGAGCATGATTTGTCAAATGTTATCTCCTGGCCTCATGTGCCTGAATTAAAGCTACATTCGATTGCTCAAGCTGAGATAAAGTCGGTTCAACCCCAAGAGGAAGCCGAGGTTGATACCAGGATTGAGCGTCAAAATGACTCTGAATTGATTGGTCATAGAATCTGCGTCCATGACGAGCGAATATCTCATTGCGTGCAATCATTAATTGATGTGCCGAAAGACCGTTTAAGTCAGCATCTGATAACGCCCTTGTACTGCTGTGAGGCAGGATAAAACCTCCACCCACTGGTGCCGAACCGCCTGCTGGTTCCGATCTTCTTCCTTCATGCGCCTGAATCAAGGCTACATTAGATTGCTCTAGCTGCGATAAAGTCGGTTCAACGCCAAGAGGAAGCGTCGGTCGATACCAAGATTGTGCATTAAAGTGATTTTGTATTGTATCGTCAAAAAATTGCCGCCCATGACGTGCAAATATCTCGTTGCGAGCAATTAATAACTGATGTGCCGAAAGTCCGTTCAAGTCGGCATCTGTTAGTGCTCTTGTACTGCTGTGAGGTAGAATAAAGCCTCCACCCTCAGGTACTGCAACGCTTGGAGTATCTCTTCCCTGGTTTGCACCAACCCTGGGGAGATCTGTAGCCTCCAGGATATACGCAGAAAACGCACTGAGTGACCCTGCAGCACTTGAATAATCAAGCCTTATGCCTCTATTTCCCGCTTCCCCAAAACTTGCAGGGGATATGTATGAAAGCATCACCTTGTCACCATTTACTCTTACATCTAATATTTCAGAATGAATATCGTTTTCATATACCGCAAAGCCGTTTGTCTGAAAAGCGGTTACGGCCTCATTATTTAAGTCATATAAAGCAAAAGTTAAAACAACGTTTGGATGAGCTTCAAGCTCTACGTCTGTTATTATAATGCGAACAACTGAGTCTTCCAAATCATCTGATTCAATATCGCGAACAAGAATACTATCATAATCGTCTGGGTTAGCAGGCATATCCTCGGGTGAAAGTTGGTTAGCAGGCGTATCCTCGGGTGAAAGTTGGTTAGCAGGCATATCCTCTAGTGAAAGTGGCTCAGCATCCAACATTGAGCTGGAATCAGATTCTGACTGGGAACTGCTAACAAAGATAAAAAACGCACCCACACTAAAAATGCCTAAAAGAAATATCATAGCAACCATTACAAGGATTGGGGACGTCTTTGTCTTCTCTTTATCTGTAAGCATTGAAGCGCTTATTGCCTCTTCATCTACTTTCAACATAGCTGGTGCCTGGCGAACATTTACGGTTTCACCCATTCTTGATTCAATGGCCACTTCCGGCTTTGCAGAAACCGAGGAAAATGGCAGCATTGAAGTTGCAGCTATTTTCAATTCAGTGCTCGCCTCTGATGCGTTTATTGCTTCCAACGCATATTTAAACTCTGTGGGCGATTGATATCTTTCACGCGGATTATAGGCACAAGCTTTGAGGATGACTTGAGACATAGCATTACTTGCCTCAATAGGTGCTATCAAGGGCTCGCCATTTTTTCTTTTTTCGATAGCATCAGTAAAATCTTCGTACTTCAGTTGTTCCTTATATGGATCGAGAAATGGGATCCTATTGTTGTTAAGCAGCTTATATAAAACAATCCCTAGGGAGTAGATGTCAACTGTGGCATCATAACGGCCGCCAGACGCAACTTCGGGTGCCATATAATTTAATGCGCCTTTAGAAGATAAATTTCCAGATGTTTTACCAAGTTCACGAGCAATACCAAAATCACCGAGTTTGAAATCTCCAAAAGTTGATACAAATATATTTTCTGGCTTAATATCTCGATGAACAATGTTTAATTTTGAACAAAGCTCTAAAGCCTTTAAAATGTCAATTCCAAGCCTAATTACCTCGGCTTCGGGGAACTTTTTGTTTTTCAGATATTCAGTGAAACTTGTCAGGAGTTCCATTCTGATGAATATGTCCCAGCCGAAATCGCCAGACTTTTCAAAGACCTTGAAGTCTTCAACGCTGACAATATTCTGAGTACCTTTAAGAGACTCCATCAATTCTATTTCTTTTATAAAATCTTGAACAATTTCGAAAAAAAATTCCCTTGTGGCTTCTTCAGTCATTCCTTCGGTGGACATAGAGTTTAGTTCAGCTTCACTTTTCGGGATGGAAATAACCTTTATTGCTGAGCTGACAGTCACGCCGCTGTCCTCACGTGTAGCCTTATATACTTGGCCAAAAGCTCCTTCGCCAAGCTTTTTTATCACTATCCATTCTGGCCAAAACTGGCCAAGTCGTTCGATACTCATTTTAGCCTCCCCGGGTTATATACTCACAGTTTCAGCTGAGTGCGTTTAACTTGTAATTGTAATATAGCATACGAGATGCCAATATACAACAAAAAAAGCATATAAGTAGTATGCTTTACTGTTTGCCGCGACAATGAGGAGGAGAGAAAAGTGCATATAATTCGCGTTCTCAACGCCGGACATGTGGCGAACTTAGGAAAAAGGCTGTTGCCTGACTTGTAAGAGTCAGAGCAACAGCCTTTCTTTGTATAGAACTTATTTCTCCAAATTCCGTTAGACATGACCACTATCACTTTACTTAACCCGCTTCCAGGAAATCACCTCTGTGACGCAGAGAGCTTAAAACGGTCAGATATTCAGTTAGCAAATTCAGCTTTATATGTGTTATATGTGTTATTTTTATGTTGACATTTCTGTACATCTTCGCTATACTGGTGATATATGTAAAATCGAGTTTTCCATCTTTGTATAATTGCCTGAGAAACAGTGTCAAGGCCATTCAACCCTAGAATGATGTGATTTTTGCAAACCAATTAGGAGTGGGGGCTCAAGGCCACCCCAGAAATCACTATAATCACAGAGGTTTCCCAGAAGTGGGTTTGAAACAACACAAAAAGCCATTACTCTCGATATTTAGAGTTCCTAGTTACAAGAGTAGATTCCTGGAAGTGGGTTTGAAACAACAATTCTGCACTTGATACTATGTATGGTTAAAGTCACAGAGGTGGATTCCTGGAAGGCGAGTTTGAAACTATCCTTGGTATATTGTTTCTTTTATGAAGAAGCAATTAATCACAGAATTGGTTTCCCGGAACGTGTTGAAACATGACTTTCAAAGTAAAATAAGATAACCCAAAAAGGCTGTTTCCTGGTTCTTTCGAGCTAGAAAATAGCCTTTGCTTTTCTAAGTAAACATATCAGTGAAAGAATTGGTTGGTCACACTTGCTTTGAACCCGAAGATATTGTTATCGTAGATAGAAATAAAGAGGGTTCTTATTTTAGCAGGCTTGAATATGCAAAATATAAAGTTTGGCTTGATGAGTACAGCATTTCCGAAACGTGGGATACTAATATGTTTGGAGGGCGTCCATAGTGATCAAAAATCTGTATATAATATCCGAAGGACGCAGTGAATGTAACTTCGTTAAAAATGTTCTTTCTGAGCATTTCTTCGAACATATGTGGATTTTTTGTTCATGGAAGCTAACACTTCTGCTCTTCTCTCTTCTAACTTTTTTACACAACGATTTTTTTGTCCTTGACATATTTAATAAAGTATGATAGCATTAACACATGATTTTTATAACAATTGTCTTGTACTCTTAAATCGTGCTCGAAAACGATTATAATACATAACATCAAAGCCGACATAATCTACAATTTCAACATCAACAATGATACATTAGGCGAATTCGATATCGCTTTTTTCGTGTTCGAGCACTAAAGCAGTTGGGGGGAAGTAGCTTGAATGATTCTTCTGAAAGATCAAAAAGTACTTTTCGAGGGCTTGGTTCTAAACTATTGCACGAAAGCCGCAGCTATTCCATCATTCTATATTTCATTATCTTATGTGCACTTATTACTGCAGTAAGCCCTCATTTCATCAGTCAGGCTACTGTGCTTAACAACCTGCGTGCTGCCTCCTATATCGGAATAATTTGCATGGGCATGACCATGGTTTTTATATCCGGGGGGCTGGATCTTTCCGTTGGTTCGGTCGTTGGGCTAAGTTCCCTTATTACGGCACTTGCTTTAACAAATGGAATACCCGTACCGCTCAGTATTCTATGCGGCCTTGGCGTTGGGGCTGTAATCGGCATAATAAACGGGCTCTGCATTATAAAGCTAAGGATACCAGCAATGATTGTTACATTGGGAATGCTCTTCAT
>Ga0123355_10010614_pt1 | contig 14144 bp, 11 predicted proteins | sample TergutEmb28metaG_3_FD_89872 | JGI IMG/M metagenome (GOLD analysis project Ga0123355, IMG submission 89872) | Embiratermes neotenicus P1 segment gut microbial communities from Petit-Saut dam, French Guiana - Emb289 P1 | ecosystem: Host-associated > Arthropoda: Insects > Digestive system > Gut ... | reverse complement strand
GAGTGCAGCCATCCGCCAGTAAGTTATTGGATTCATGGCGCTTGACGTTGATCGTGTGCGGGCTATTGCCGACCGGGTCGCCGCCTCGAGCGGACTCGAAGTCATCGAAGTCGAGTTCCTCGGCGGAGGCAAAGCGCGCATGCTGCGGGTGTTTTTAGACAAGCCCGCGGCCGGCAACGATCCAATGGCTGGAGTGACGCACGAGGATTGCGCCAACTTCAGCCGCGAGTTTGGCACCATTCTCGATGTCGAAGATGTGATGCCGGGCTCGTACACGCTGGAGGTTTCGTCGCCAGGTCTGGATAGGAAGTTGGTGAAGGCCGCGGATTTCACCCGCTTCACCGGCAGCCGCTTAAAGCTGATGACGCGGGAGCCGGTCAATAACAACCGGCACTTTGAAGGCCGGCTGGAGAGCTTCGAGAACGGCCGATTGACGCTGGATTTAAGCGTTGCGAGCCACAAGTCGCGCAAGAAGATGGGCGAAGCGGCCGGCACGAAGATTGAAATCGAATTCGCCAATGTGGAAAAGGCGAATCTGGTGCCAGAGATTTAGGTTTCAAAGTTTTAAAGTTTCAAGGTTGCGAAAGACAGAGCCTTGAAGCTTTGAAATCTTGAAACTTTGAAACGGTTTTTATGCCAAGCGAGCTCTACAACATCATCGAAGGGGTGAGCCGGGAAAAGGGAATTGATCCGCAGATTGTAGTGAGTGCGGTCGAAGACGCCATTGTGATGGCGACGCGCAAGCACTACAAGTCGCAGGAAAATTTCCGCGCCCGACTCGACAAGGACACTGGCAAGATCAGTGCCTACGTGGTGAAAACCGTTGTAGAGACTCCGGAGCAGGTGGAGGATCCCAACCTGCAGATCACGTTAGAAGACGCTCGCCGCATCGATCCCAGCCTCGAGGCAGGCGGGGAGTTGATTATCCCCAAGGCCATTGACGGAATTCTGGGCCGCATCGCTGCGCAGCTGGCGAAGCAGGTGATCTTCCAGAAGGTGCGCGAGGCGGAGCGCGACACGGTTTACAACGAGTACATCGGACGCGTCGGCGAAATCGTCAACGCGACGGTGAAGCGCGTCGAAGGTCCGGATGTGATTTTCGACATTGGCAAGGCCGAAGCGCGCATGCCCCGAAAGGAGCAATCGCGGCTGGAGTCGTTTGCCATCGGTGAGCGCATTCGCGTCGTGATCGCCCGCGTGGAGAGAGCTGCCAAGGGTCCCGGCGTCGTGGTTTCACGCGCAGCTCCGGACCTTGTGCAGCACCTGTTCCAGACCGAAGTGCCCGAAATTTACGACGGCACGGTGGTGATTCGTGCCATCGCTCGCGAAGCTGGCGAGCGCACCAAGATCGCGGTCATGTCGAAGGACAAGGACGTCGACGCCGTCGGCGCCTGTGTCGGCATGAAGGGAATGCGTGTGCAGTCGATCATTCGCGAGCTGCGGGGAGAGAAGATCGACATCATCGAGTTCCACGAAGATGCGGTCACCTTCGCCGAAAAGGCGTTGCAGCCTGCCAAGGTCAGCCGCGTGACGATTGTCGACAATTCCGAAAAGCATCTGGAAGTTGTTGTCGACGACAGCCAGCTTTCCCTTGCCATCGGCAAGAAGGGCCAGAATGTCCGCCTTGCCGCGAAGCTGCTTGGCTGGAAGATCGACATCAAGAGCGAGGAAGAAAAGCGCCAGGAAGTTGAGCAGCAGATGGCAGCGATGGCTCCGCAGGCGACAACTCCGCTCGAGAATGTTTCCGGACTCGGCGAAGGGCTGGTGGAGAAGCTTGGCGCCGCTGGCATCACCACGGTCGAAGCCCTGGCCGACATGACACCAGAGCAGCTGGAAGCGATCGAGGGCATTGGGCCAAAGACGGTGGAAAAAATCAGTCTCGCAGTGAATAATTATTTCGCGAGCCTGGAAGGCGGGACCGCAGAAGGCGCTGTGCCTGCCGAAAGCGGCGAGGGTGAGGCTGCTTCAAAGGAAGCGGCCGCGGAGGCCGAAGGTGAGGGGCAAGCCTCTGCCGTCGAACCCGCGCAGCAAACCGAATCTACCGCAAACGAAGCCGGGCAGGAGTCTGAAAAGGGCTCGGCTGCTGAAACAACCGAATAGCTATGCCACGCGCAACGATCTCCGATCATGTGCGGGTGCAGGAAGCTGACTCCGTGAGGCCGCAATGAAGACATAAAGCCCAACGCGGAGAAGAAAGGCCGGATGAGCAAGGTTCGAATCAACGATCTCGCCCGAGAGCTGGAAGTGAAAAGTAAAGCCATCCTCGACGCGCTGCCGCTCGTCGGAGTGACGGAGAAGAAGACCCACTCCAGTTCACTCGAGGAACACGAAGCAGAAAAAGTACGGGCCCACATCCGTGGCTCGTCCGAAGCGCAGACGCCGTCTGCGCGCACCGCGCGCCCGCTGCGGGTGGAAGAAGAAATCAAAACCAAGATCGATTTGTCGCACATCTCCCGTCCCGGCGATGTGCTGAAGGCGATTACGCAGAAGAAAGAGACGGCCGCCGTGGCGCCCCCGCCTCCAGTTCGTCCTGCCCCGCCGCCAGTAGTAGCGAAGCCCGTGGTTGCGCCTCCGGTGGCGAAACCGCCTGTACCAGTGGCCGCTCCACCAGCCCCCGTGGTAGCACCTCCGCCGCCTCCGCCGCCCCCGGTTCGCCCGGTGGTTGCGCCTCCCGCGGTTGAGAAGCCCGCAGCCGTGGTTGCTCCGCTGCCTCCGGTCGCACCGCCACCGCGACCAGTCGCGCCTCCGCCTCCGCCTGCAGCGGTCGTAGCGCCGCCTCCGGCGCCTCCAGCTCCCATGGTTACTGCATCCGCTCCTTCGGCCGCTCCCGCAGCGCCCGCGGTTGCTCCGCGCCCTGCCGCTCCCCCTGTCACCGCAGCACCAACACCGCCAGCACCGCCAGCTCCGCGCATGATCGTTCCGCAAACCGGACCACGTCCGGTGTACAAGGCGCCGCCTCCGCGTCCGGCTCCTCCTCCGGTTGTCCAGGCGGGAGCGCCGGCAGGAGCGATGCGTCCGCAGGGAGGAGCGATGCGTCCCGCGCCCGGGCGCCCGGTTCCCGGTCAGCCAATTTTCCAACGCCCTCGTCCGCAGGGAGCGCCGGGAGTCGGCGCGCCCCGCCCACCGCTTCGTCCGGGCGAGCGCCGTCCGATGCATCCCACCCGTTCGGCTCCGACAGGGCCGCGTCCCATCGGGGTTGGTCCCGGTCTTCCGCCTCCGGGCCCGGTTCGTCCCGGCAGCCGTCCGGGCGCACCTGCGCGCCGGCCCGGCCAGCGCTACATTCCCCGCGGCGTAAAAGAAGGACCGATGAAGGGCTACGTTCCGCCACCGCGCATGGTGGTGTCGAACGAACCGCAGCCCATCACCCGGAACATCACGATCACGGAAGGCATCAGCGTAAAGGATCTCGCGGAGAAACTCGACATTCGCGCCAAGGACTTGATTTCGCGCCTGCTCGCGCGCGGCGTCTTCGCTACGATCAACCAGACGCTCGACGCAGAACTGGCGAGCGAAATGGCACGCTTCTTCGGTGCCGACACGAATGTAATTTCGTTCGAAGAGCAAGCCGCCAAGGACATCGACGCAGCCGCCGCTGCTTCGGGAGAAGAATCCGCTGCCGAAGCCGTGCCCCGTCCGCCGGTGGTCACGATCATGGGTCACGTCGATCACGGCAAGACCACGCTGCTCGATTCGATTCGCGCCAGCAATGTGGCCGAGGGAGAAGCTGGAGGCATCACCCAGCACATCGGGGCCTACAAGGTGCGCATCAGCGATCCCGACTCTCCCGCATATGGCCGCGAGATCGTGTTCCTCGATACACCGGGTCACGAAGCGTTCACGCGTATGCGTTCCCGAGGCGCGAAAGCCACTGACATCGTCGTGCTGGTGGTCGCCGCCGATGACGGCGTCATGCCGCAAACGCTGGAAGCCATCGATCACGCGCATGCCGCCGAAGTGCCGATCATCGTCGCCGTCAACAAGATCGATAAGCCGGAAGCCTTGCCCGACCGGGTAAAGAAGCAACTCGCCGATCGCGGTCTCGTCCCGGAAGAGTGGGGAGGCAAGACCGTCTTCGTCGATGTTTCGGCGAAGAAGAAGACCAACCTGAACCTGCTGATGGAAATGATCTGCCTGGTGGCGGATCTGGCCGAACTCAAAGCGACTCCGGATCGCGCGGCCACCGGTGTTGTGCTCGAAGCCAAACTCGATCGTGGCCGCGGACCCGTGGCCACGGTGCTCGTACAAAACGGCACGCTCGATGCAGGCGAGAACTTTGTTGTGGGCAACGTATTCGGGAAAGTCCGCGCCATGTTCGACGATCGCGGGCTGTCTCTTGAATCCGCTCCGCCTTCCACTCCAGTCGAAATCCTGGGACTGGAAGGTCTGCCGCAGGCGGGTGATCAATTCGTCGTGGTCGCCGATCGCGACAAAGCCCGCGGCATCTCCGAATACCGTGAGCAGAAAGCCCGCGAAGCCGCACTCGCCAAGAGTTCGCGGGTGTCACTCGAAGGACTGGCTGAGCAAATCAAGACGGCTGGGACCAAGGAGCTTAATATCATCCTCAAGGGCGACGTGCAGGGCTCGGTCGAAGTGCTTACCGACCTGCTCTCGAAGCTCTCGAACGACAAAGTCCGCTTGAAGCTCCTGCGTTCCGGTGTGGGTGCGATCACCGAGACCGACGTTCTGCTGGCCTCGGCATCGAACGCCATCATCATCGGCTTCAATGTCCGGCCCGAGCGCAAGGCGCAAGAAGTGGCCGAGCAGGAAGAAGTCGACATCCGCCTGCATTCGATCATTTACGAGCTGCAGGATGAGATCAAGCGCGCCATGAGCGGCCTGCTCGAACCGACGATCAAGGAAACCTACCAGGGACGCGCCGAAGTGCTCGAAACCTTCCGCATCCCCAAGGTCGGAACCGTGGCTGGTTGTCGTGTCGTCGATGGCTCGATCAAACGCGACGCCGAAGTTCGCCTGCTGCGCGATAACGTGGTCGTGTTCAAAGGCAAGATCGGCTCCCTGCGCCGCTTTAAGGACGACGCCAGGGAAGTCACCAACGGCATGGAGTGCGGCATCTCCATCGCGAACTACGGCGACATCAAGGTCGGCGACGTCATCGAAGCCTTCTCCACCATGCGGGTCGCGGCGGAAGTCATCGCCTGATGCAAGTGGTCAGTGGCCAGGGTCAGTTTCGCTGATCGCTGGTTACTGGCCACGGACCACTCAATGCCGATCGCTTTCCTCACGCTCGAACTCCACATCGAAGCCGCACAATCCATCAAAGACCGCCGTCAGGTGGTTCGTAGCTTGAAAGACCGGCTGCGTACGAGTTTTAACGTTTCGGTCGCCGAACTTGATTCCGCCGAACTCTGGAACCGCGCGACGATCGGAGTCGTGAGCATCTCGCCTTCGCGAGACTATCTCGATGGACTGATAAAGAAAGTGGAGAGCGCGGCCACGCGCATCGCCAACAACCATGGCGCCGAGATTGCCGATTCGTTTGTCGAGTATTTGTAGAGCCGTCCTTCGATCCCGAAATCTCCCGTTCACGGCCGTCCAGTTCGACCGAGACCAGCCTTTGCTTCGCTTGAGAATTCGTCGGTCGGGCGCGAATAAGTCACGAAGACGGTTTGTGCCTCATTGAGATCGTACTCAGTGTGAGCACGCGCGTCGCAAACGTTCCCCGACGTCGAGTCGAGGGCAACGAATGCTGTTACTTCCTGCGACCACGGTCCCTCCGGTTGAGGAGCAGTGCGCAACACATAACGTTCTCGGAAAATGGCGGGCTGGCAACGGCGAGGTACTGCTCGAGATAGTCCTTCCGTACGGTTAAGATATTCGCCTCGGGAATTAACCGAGGCCGCGTTTTTCAGCTCGGACGGCCACTGCCCGTTGCCCGCATAAAACATTGAGCACATCAGCTGGGTCGACTCGGGCGAGCCGGCATCCCTTGTCGTTGCTGTTGCTGGGCACTCCGAACCGCTTTCGACGTGACAACGTCGCGTGATGCTTCGAAAGACCTGGTGATGGGTTAACGAACGCAACCCAATAACCCTCTCTAACATATTGTTACCTCCGTACTTATCGCCTGCGAGTCGAAGCGGAGGACAAGCGCGCTCTGGGGGACCCCGAAGCATCAACACAGCCGCCCGTTTTTCTGATATTCTCAACCGTTTTACTTGAGGTGGACTGTGCAGAAGCGCGGGCTGAAGCACCATCGCGGACGAGTAGGCGAGGCGCTGCGCGAAGAGATTGAAACGCTCGTCGAAGGCGAGTTGGCAGACCCGCGAATCGGCCTGGTAAGCGTAACGGCTGTTCATATGGCCGATGATGGGCGGTCGGCCGAAGTATGGGTCAATGTCGAAGGCGATGACAGAGAGGCCGATCGAAGTCTGGAAGGATTGGAAGCCGCGCGGGAGTATATCCGTCACGAGCTGGTGGAGCGTCTGAGAATCCGGCGAGCGCCCGAGTTGCATTTCCGGCTTGATCGTCGAGAGCAAGCCAAGGCTCGAGTCGAGGAATTGTTAGAACGGGCGAAAAAGCGAAGCAAGCCCCGTAAGGATGCAAGTGGAGAGAAGGCCTAACGACATGCTCGAGGATGTACTCCGGCAGATCGGAGAACGCGAACGGTTCGTGCTGACTTCGCACGCCCGTCCCGATGGCGATGCTGTCGGATCGGCGCTTGCCTGCTGCCAGGTTTTGCGCGCCATGGGCAAGCACGCCGATGTCGTGCTTCATGACGGCGTTCCGCGCATCTATCGTTCGCTCCCATTTGCTGATCAGGTTGTGCAATCGAATCGCGTGATGGGGAGTTATGAGGCCGCGATCATTCTCGAGTGTGACAGCATTCATCGCACGCGCCTGGAAGGCCTGGAAGACCGCTTTCTGATCAGCATCGACCATCACGTCAGTGGACGTCCCTTCGCTCATGTGAACTGGATCGACCCGCATGCAGTGGCCACTGCCGAGATGGTGTTCCGTCTTGCCCGCGAAGCCGGAGTGAAGTTCTCGCCCGAAATCGCGACTTGCCTTTACACCGCTCTGATGACCGACACCGGCTCTTTCATGTTCCAAGGCACGAATGAAAACACATTCGCCCTGGCGCGCGAGCTGGTATTGGCAGGAGCCGACCCCGCACTCTGCGCCCGGGGCATTTACTTCGCCCACTCAGTCGCCAAGATCCGCTTGCTCGGGGAAGCGCTGCGCAATCTGCAAATTGAAGGTCACATTGGCTATGTCTGGGTCACGCAAAAGCAGATGGAGCGCTGCGATGCAAAAGAGGAAGACTGCGAGGGATTGGTGAACTACGTCCTGTCCATCGGCGGCGTCGAGGTGGCAGCATTCTTCCGCGAACTGCCCGACAGCCGCTACCGTGTCAGCCTGCGCAGCAAGGGCAAACTCGACGTGGCGCGCGTTGCCGAGAGCTTCGGTGGCGGCGGCCACGAATGCGCCAGCGGATGTTCCCTCGATGGCCCGCTCGCCGAAGCGGTGCGCCAAGTGATTCTGCAACTGGGCCGCGGTCCTTCCGTACAGTGATCGTGGTAGCGCCCGTGCCCCGGCGTCTGTCGCCAGCACGACTTGCCCTCGCCCTCCGCAATCATCACGATACAATCTGTCTTTCATGACCAATCGCACGCGCACAGACGTCCTGCTCCTTGCCGGCTTCTGTGCGTTTCTCTTCTTCTATGGCCTGGGCGCATTCGGCCTGATCGGCTCAGATGAGCCACGTTATGCGCAAGTCGCGCGCGAGATGCTCGACCACAACGACTGGATTACTCCAAGGCTCGGGGGGAATCCTTGGCTTGAAAAGCCCCCGCTCTATTACTGGCAGGCAATGCTGGCCTACAGCATCTTCCGAGTCAGCGATCTGGGCGCGAGAATTCCCTCGGCAGTCGATGCCACCTTGCTGGTCATCGCCGTCTATCTCTTCTTCCGCAAGTTTCGCCGCGGGGTGGAAGTCGATGCAGCTCTCATCACTGCGTCCTCGGCAGGCATCATCGGATACGCGCGCGCCGCTTCGCCCGACATGCCACTGGCCGCAACCTTTGCGGTGGGAATGCTGGCATGGTGGGTGTGGCGTGAAAGCGCCAGGAGAATCTATCTGGCGGCGTTTTATCTCTGCATGGGATTGGGCATGCTGGCGAAAGGCCCGGTCGCGCCGTTGCTGGCCTTCCTGACAATTCTGCTTTTCGCCGTGGCAGCACGCGAAGTGCAGTTCGTCCGGAAGACGTTATGGCTCCCGGGTATCTTGCTTTTCTCGGCAGTGGTCTTGCCCTGGTATATCGCGGTCCAGATGCGTAACCCGCAATTCTTTCGGGAATTTGTCCTCCAGCACAATCTCGCCAGGTTCTCGACGAATCTGTACCACCATCCTGAGCCCTTCTGGTATTACGTTCCAGTCACAGCTCTGGCCCTTGTGCCCTGGCTCGTTTTCGTTGTCGCGGCGTTCGGCGAGTCGGTCGGAGTATGGTGGGCAGAGCGCCAATCTGGAACCAGCGATGTGCAACTGCAATTTCGCATTTTCGCGTGTTGCTGGCTGGTAGTGCCGATCCTGTTCTTTTCCCTCTCGCGGTCAAAACTGCCGGGATATATCCTGCCGGCAATTCCCGCAGGAGCCGTGCTGCTGGCTGACTACCTGGTCCGACGGTTCGAGCAGGAAATGCCGGCATCAAAATGGCTGGCAGTTCTGCATGCGATCGTGGCCTGCGCCCCAATCGTCCCTGCAGTCCTGATCAGCTTCATCGTGGCGGAACATAAGCTGCCTCGAGGTCGCCCGATGCTGATCGCCGTCGCGGCAGTACTGCTGCTGGCTGTTGCCATCGCACTGACGCTGATGAGCCGTCTGCACGTGCGCATGCTGCGTTTCATCACCCTGATTCCTGTCGTTCTCGCGGTTGCGGCTGTACTGAAGCTGGGGACGACGGCTATCGATCAAAAGCTGTCGACCCGCCCGCTGGCGATTGAGTTGGCGAGCCTGGAGACGCATCGCCTGCCCCTGGCGGTCTGCGGTGCGTCGCGCGAAGTCGAATATGGACTGGCCTTCTACCGCAATCAGGTCATCGCGCGCTATGAGTCAGGAGATGTTCCCTCAGCCGAGCATCTGTTAGTGGCCCCACCAGCGTGGAAGGAGAAGGTAATCCAACAAACCGCGGGACGACGAGTCTCATACCTCGGACACTATGGGCCGCAGAATTTGGACTATTACTGGGTGGCGGCCTCTGCGCATCCAAAGCGCGAACGTTGAGGCGCTCAATGGAGCCTTCTGAGTCCCGGCGCCGCGTCGAAATGTCGGTCGCGGCTCACGACAGGTAGGGAGTGCTGGCGGCACAGCGCTGCAATCCAAACGTCATTCGATGGAATGGGTGTTCCAGCCTTCCTTAGCTCCAGACGAACGGCGGCATAGGAGATCGTCGTTCGTTCATCGACGTCGTCGCGGGACTGCGCAATTCCATACCTGTATTCTCCCGATACGATAACAGGAATCGCGACCTGTGCCGCGTGGCGAAGGATGGATTCGAGGGCGGGTTCGCCCTCTGCCACGGCGGAAAGCCCATTTGTGTCCAAAATCACAACCGATCCTCGGCTTCGACTTGTTCGAATTCTTCTTCAATGATGCGGTTGATCTTCGCGGTTTCCCTGCGCAGCTGCCGGAGCTCCGCGCTGCGTGTGTTTTCAATGGGAGATTCAACATCGCTGGTGTGTGGCCGATTTCTTATCTTTCCTTGAGTAGCGCTTCAAGTTCGCCTATGTATTGCGCCATCGCCGGTGGAGCCAGCATCATGGGCTCCGCCAGCGCGTCACCGACCTGAAGAGCCCGCACCAGAGCGAATTGAACTACTTCAACGCTGTTTGCGGCCTGGCCTTCCTCATCGGAAGAAGAGAACCATGTCTCGTTGACGTGCTGGAGAACAGCCGGATCGATAGCTTCAATCGCGGCGTTGCTACTGGCGATCGCCAGTGCATCCTGTAGCGCTTCCGTGTATCCGGGGAACAATTCAAAAACAGCCGCGTGTCGAATCAACTTCAAGTTGACATCTTTATCTGTTGCCTGCTCGTGCAGAACGAATTGTATGGTCCGTGCGACGGCGTCACAAGCGCCACTCGCCTCGAACAACTGATCCGCACGATTCACCAGTTTGGGGAGATAATCGGTTTTTTCAAGAGGGAGCTTCAAAGCATTCTTAAGACGTCCGGAGGGTGCATAGTGCGGGAGGTCCCAATTGGCAATTGTCGGATTGCAAGGAAAGCGATGAGCTGCAGGATAGTCCGGACTTCCTTTTCCCCGCTGGAATGCCGCTCCTTTGTAGCCGACGATCGCTTCGCGATTCACCAGGCCAAATTTCCTTAGAAGCGCCGCTCCCAGGAGGACTCTGACTGACTCGTCCTTCCGCCCGGTCACGTGGAGGTCGAGGTTACCGAGGTCCCAAGGGGTTAGATCTTTGGGAACCTTGCGATCACCGGCGCGCACCTGTCTGCGTGGTTTCTTTAGCAGGTATTTACTTCCCAGCACTTTTCGCAGACGGCTGAGGCCAGGTGGCTGGGAACCATAGGAGAAAGGAGTAACCGGGAGCAATATGCCGAGCTCATTCTCTTTCCACTGCATGGTCAACCTCTTCGAACGCGAGATGGGGGAGGTGCTACACGTGGGCAGGAAAGAACATTGCAGTTTATAACCTATCCGGCGGATGCTTCAAGAAGGAGAGGTGCATGCCGTCAGCGTGGAACAAGTCAGGATAAGCGAAAAAGTCGGCTACTCTTCGGAGAATGCCAAGGCCTCGAGTTCTGGCCGCGACACGCCCGCCGCCAGAACTGTGACGCCATACTCGTGGCCCCTTTCGAACGCCCTTAAATTCGGCTCGCGGAACGCCGGTGGTACCGAGTCGGCTACCGCCTTGCGCACAGCGTCGGCGCTAAGAAGTTTCGTGACGGCGGTGAAGAATCCCAGCATCACCGAGTTCAGCACCATGCGCTTGCCTATCTCTTCGGCGAAACGGGTGGCAGGAATCGCGTAGACCTTGGGATCGCCCTTGAGATCGGCCACTCGCACCAGATCCTCCTCGATGATCAGCAGGCCGCCGGGCTTTAGCTCGTGGGCGAAGCGGTTGTAGGCCTCCTGCGACATGATGACCATGATGTCGGGTTGCGTGACATAGGGATACAGCACCGGCGCATCCGACACAACCAGCTGCGCGCTCGAGGCGCCGCCGCGCGCTTCCGGGCCGAAATTTTGCGTCATGGTAGCGAAGTCGTTCTCATAGATCGACGCCGCCTTGCCCAGAACCACAGCCGAAAGAATCACTCCCTGGCCTCCGAAGCCTGCAATTCGAATTTCGGTTACTCGCATACACACTCCATTTCCGGCTCCGCCTCTCCGGTGACTTCGATATAGCGTTCGCCCAGCGACTCGACATACTGCGCGCGCATCATGGATTGATAGTCAGGCCGGTCGCGGTCCACGAACTTGCCGACAGCGATCTCGCCGTTGAGGGTGAGCTCGACTTCGCCTGTGGGCGCGGCGTGCTTCACCTTGCTCTTCTCTTTGTAGTACTTCATGGTGTCGAGCCCGTCGCCCATCTTGTTGCGCCGCTGGTAAAGCGTGGGGCAGGGCGAGATGACTTCGATGAACGAGAATCCCTTCTTCTGGAAGGCCTCGCCGATCGACCGCGCCAGCTGCCGTACATGGAAGGTCGTCCAGCGGGCGACGTAGACCGCGCCAGCGGCGTCGACCAGATGCGGCAAGTTGAACGCGGGTTCGAACGTCCCGTAAGGATTCGTGGACGTGGTGGCGCGCCCGGGTGTGGTCGGCGCGGTCTGTCCGCCGGTCATCGCGTAAATCAGATTGTTCACGCAAATGACCTTCAGATCGATGTTGCGCCGCGCGGCGTGAATGAGGTGATTTCCGCCAATGGCTGAAAGATCGCCGTCCCCGGAGTACACGACTACGTTCAGCCTGGGGTTCGCCAGCTTCAGCCCCGTAGCGAACGGAATCGCCCGGCCGTGCGTGGTGTGAAACGAAGCAAGCTTCACATACCCGGCGACGCGCCCGGTGCAGCCAATGCCCGAGACCAGTGCCACAGACCGTAGATCGACTTTCGATTCAATGAGCGCGCGGGTGAAGCAGTTCACGCTGGTGCCGATGCCGCATCCCGGGCACCAGATGTGCGGCATGCGTTCGGTGCGCAGAAACGGTTCGACCGGATTCACGGTTTCATCGAGAACATTCAGCATCGGGTTGCCTCCACGATGGCTTTCAGAATTTCGTCAGGATGGTGCACACCACCCCCGGCATGCGGAACGGCGATGGTCTTCGCCCTTCCATTCGCTGCTCGCTCGACCTCACGCACCATCTGCCCGAGATTGAGTTCGGGGACGATGAAGGCTTTCACGCTCGAGGCCAGGCCGGCGATTTTCTTTTCGGGGAAGGGCCACGCGGTGATCAGCCGTAGCTTGCCAACTCTCAGCCCGCCTTCGCGCGCCACATCGATTGCCCTCTGCGCCACGCGCGATGTGATGCCGTAAGAAACGACAACCACGTCAGCTCTGTCGAGGAGCTCTTCCTCAAACAAACAGATATACTCGGCGGCATTGCGCACTTTGTTCTGCAGGCGTTTTAGCAGCTTGTCCTGGGTCGCGGGCGTCATGTTGGGATAGCCGCGCTCGTCGTGTGTCAGCCCGGTGACGTGGAATGGGTAGCCTTCTCCGGCATGGGCGATTTCCGGCACCAGGTCGCCATTCGTGTCATACGGCAGATAGTCTCCTATGGATTTCTTGGTGTGCTTCCTGGGCACGACTTCGATCTGATCGGCCGGAGGAATGACGACCTTCTCGGTCATGTGTCCGACCACTTCATCCATCATGAACATCACTGGCACGCGGAATTCCTCAGCCAGATTGAACGCTTTGATGGTGAGATCGAAGCATTCCTGCGGCGCGTTCGGGCACAGCGCGATGATCTCGTAGTCACCGTGCGATCCCCAGCGCGCCTGCATCATGTCGGCCTGCGCGGGAAGAGTGGGCAGTCCGGTCGACGGCCCGCCGCGCTGCACATCGACGAACACGCACGGCGTCTCGGTCATGGCGGCGTAGCCGATGTGCTCCATCATGAGCGAAAAGCCCGGGCCGGAGGTGACGGTGAACGCCTTCGCTCCGCCCCAAACACCGCCTTGGAGCGCGATCGACGCGGCGAGTTCATCTTCCATTTGGATGAACGTTCCTCCGACGATCGGTACGCGCGCTGCAAAGCGTTCTACCACTTCGGTGGACGGAGTGATCGGATAGCCCGCCGCAAACCGGGCTCCTGCCGCCAGCGCGCCTTCACAACAAGCGTGATCGCCGTCCATAAAGTGTGTGCCGGTCAAAACTCCACGAGGATCGGCTTTCATTTCGCACCACCGGTTGCCTTTGGAGCCTTGGCCTCTCCGGTCTTGGTGCCGTAGATGGCGAAGTCCGGGCAGTACATCCCGCACAAATCGCAGCCGCTGCATTTTTCCGGATGCACCACGTGCGGCGGATGGTAGCCCTTCGAATTGAAAGCGGATGAGAGCGCCAGCACGTGCGTTGGACAGAACTCCACGCAAAAGCCACAAGCCTTGCAGCGCTCAACAACAATCGAAACACGTCCTTTTGCCACGAGAGCCCCCAGTTGGGAGTTACGATCACTCCGGTCTTCAGCTGCCGAGGATGTGATTATGCCGGGGGCCCTGATGGAATAGTGTGACGAGGGTCACATAGCACGGTGAGGCGAAGCACGCGCGCCTGCTCTCCGGCGCGGCCGTAAGATTATGACAATGGTCGAGTTGCATCACATTTGGGCAGGCGTGTCGGCGCCAGGTGAGCAACATCACTGGCCCGCGTGCAGAGCAAACGCACGCCATTGACGGGAGCGAGTGGGATATCTGAAAGCTGTTGCCGCCTCATGTTCGCACTATTTGCCTCCGCTCAGCGAACCAACTACACTCGAAACTTTGCCACGGCATTTGGTCGCGGTCGGCCACCGCCAGCCACTGCAGGAGCCCTTTGGAGATCCTCGACCTCAGACATTTTTCTTCCCTCGATCTCCGTCCTCTGCTCGACGACGAGACGCAACTGTGGTCGCGCATGCTTTCCTGGGACTACTCCAGTTCGGCGGAAATGATTCTGCGCTACGT
>Ga0123355_10010613_pt1 | contig 14146 bp, 15 predicted proteins | sample TergutEmb28metaG_3_FD_89872 | JGI IMG/M metagenome (GOLD analysis project Ga0123355, IMG submission 89872) | Embiratermes neotenicus P1 segment gut microbial communities from Petit-Saut dam, French Guiana - Emb289 P1 | ecosystem: Host-associated > Arthropoda: Insects > Digestive system > Gut ... | reverse complement strand
GGCCATTATCTCCGTAACCGTTCAACTTTGGATATAGGTGTTTTGGGTTATATCGGTATAGTTTAACATAAGGAACACTCTCCCGAAGTCTGGCACATTCCTCCTGGGACACCCTGTATAATAGACACAACTCTGTCTCTTATTAAATTATATTAGATTATAATTCCAGCGACACTTTTCGCCCTATTTGTAGAGCCATCTTCAGGCTGATATATAGGAAGTTGCTTATATAATATATTCATTTATTTTAACCAATTTTTGTAATACGAGATCCCGTAAATTGAAAGCATTATCAATTGTACACTCCACCTGTGTAAAGATCAGCCTGAAGATGCCCCTACAAATAGGGCCGAAACATGTCGCTGGAATTGTAATCTAATATAATTTAATAAAATGCAAAGTTGTGTCTGTATTATATATTTTTATATTATATTTTGGCTTATATTCAACACAACAGGGATGTCTCGTTTAAAAATTGATGTGATTCATCGCTGCGTTTTGTGTACAAAGATACAAACAAATATCCCGTCAACCATAGCATTGTTTATTACAAACGTAATTGCTGCTGCATGTTTTCGGTTCATGTTAAGCAATCACGCGGTTGCACAACACAGCCATGAAGTGCAGTGCAGCTGTGTATGTATATTATAATAATAATGTTGTTACAAACTGATATACCGGTTCTGTCACATTTACTGTATTCATAAGTTATAAATATACAAAGTTTCAAACATCAGTCATTTATGATGGCCTGTCACTTATATTCTGGCATTGAGCTAACGGCCACTAATACAGTTAATACTAATCTCGGCTTTTCGTAATATTACTTAAAAAGTTTACTTTTTCATTTCATACAGTTTGTACAGCCTGAGGATGGTTTAACACTACCCTAAATGTGTGTAGTTAGTATTTTAATAAACAAGTGTCCTGGATGGCCAGTGTTTATTGTCTCTGTGCGTGTAGTTGCCATACTCATTACTACAGCATCAGACGCTTATCAGCTGGAGCTACCAACAGAGTTGCTAAATAAACTACAAGCTTCAAGGATTAGGTTCATGGCCGTCTACAGTCTCATTAAAGTATCCTTTCACAGGCCTGGTTGATACTGGTACCTCGATGTTGCGTTTTTCTCTTAGCCTTACTTCAAGCTTTTTTTTTTATGTTTTGCTGACCGTGCATCCCCGTAGAACCTTTTTCGAATGAAGTCATCTAGGTGCACACTACTTCTTAGTATATTTATTTCAACTTCTGTACATGTTTCGGGCAACTACGTGCCCATCATCAGGAGAACTTACTCTGTATGGGTGGCCGTCTGGTCTGCTGCTGCAGACCAGACGGCCACCCATAAAGAGTGAAAAATACCAGTGTCGCATAGATACAGGAAGTTCTCCTGATGGTGGAGAGAAGTTGAAATAAATATACTAAAAAGTAGGGTGCGCCTGTAGTTGGCTTCATTTGAAAAAGACCTTAATTCAAACCTTTCTCTTATCCGATTTTGTTATACTGTAACACGTATTCATCATTTATCCTGTAGTCTAAGGAGTAGTTCAGTGTTAAACTGTTTAGACCATATTTATGCCCTTGATCGGTTCGGCTCATTGTAAATTTAGTGGCCTCTTTTCAAAATCCATTCGTTGCGTAATGCGTGATTAGAAGAGGGCTACGAATGATGAATATGGTAGGAGGTGGTTGAGGCCTGTTTTAACTGCTGGGCTCCAGGTTTACTACTGCACTCTTGTATCGACGTGGACTGCTTGACACGTAATGATGTTAAGATTACACAGATTGCAGTGTGACCACATGTAGACTTTCTCGGATAGAAGAAACCTGTTGTTGGTAGGTCAGTTCTGTTCGCCCACATCGTTATCATCAGCGAAAACCAGATAAAACTGGTATGTTGGCCATGACACTGAGCAGATATAACAAAGCTCCTGCTCCCTGTTGAACCGACTGCCAGTCCTGCAGTACGTGCAGTAAACGAGGAAATTCACGAATAAAAGTAATTGAAACCCGCCTGCGGGCCGATTTTTATGTCAAGATCTCCCGCCTACGAGACATGAATGTTATTTATTCGACCACGATACAGCATTCTTTTCCACATTGTCGCCTAGATAGAACTTTCAAGTAGTCCATGGCTGCCTCCTTTCAAATCCATATCTACTCACTATTCATGACCGTCTTCACATCTAATTTGTTGCTGTGTAATTACTGTTGTTGAAGCACTTAAATAACAAAATAATATTTAAATCAGTCAGTGATACGTACAAACCCATTGGTATATAATTTTATATAGCCAGGCTGTTCCGCATTGGGGGGGGGGGGGGGGGTGGGGGGGGGGGGGGGGGGCAGTGGGAAATAAGTCTTTATATTGTGTTGAGAACAGGGGTGCACAGTTCCGCGTGACGAGATTTTGTCTCTAATGTTTGTGGGTCCTCAGTATGGGACGCGCTTTACCTTTTCTGCAGGAATTCCGATTAAACTGTTGTGTGGGCTTCTCTGTAAGCATGTAGAAATGCTGGTAAATACAAGGCAGGTTTCATTTTTGGAGCAGGATGTGCAGCTACAAGTTTGAAGTGGCTGGATGTCTTGCAAGAAATATTCTGTAGTTGCGTAACAGTTAAATATGAAAGCGAATTTAAAAGTTTGCTGCAGGAGCAAGCTAAACTGCTAACATTTGGTAGCACTGAAATATGTGAGCTGACATTTCAAAATATCGTTTGACGACATTGGACCATGTTGGTTTCATTCGGTCTGTGAATTTGACTACAGTGCTGTCAATTCGCACCGAGGAAGAACAGAGGGTTGTGGTTTGTTGTGGGTGGAGTGATCGAAAGTAGTCAGAATTTACATTTACCTGCTCAGTGTGGGTATAATGTGTTTTCAGTAGTATGTGTGAATGGGCTGAAATGTTCAAGGATGGTTGATGAGTGTGACCAGTGCAGAGCATTCAAAATGACCATCCGCCCACATCCATTGATGACAGACTGGAACTGGCAAGAGCCACAGTTCTCAGTGACATGACAGCAGCCTTAACACGGGACATCGCAGCAGGATTATAAATGTCTTGAGAAACAGGGTAAAGGTAAAGGTAAAGCAGTCCCATTACAGGCCTGGACAAGCCCAGAGAGCTCCAGGAAGTTAAGGTTTCCAGATTTCGTGACAACGGCACAGGATGGTGGTAGGTTGTCAGCCTTACGCACCGGCCGCCTTTACCCCCAGGAAATACTTTTGGTACTCATTTCTGTTAGAGGCTGAGTCGATCCGAGGGCCATAGTGCGATCGGAAGGATTTTATGTCAATGAAAAATCGAATGACACCAGCTGGGATCGAACCAGCGACCTTCCGATTTAACCACTGTGCTACCGCGGTCCCCCTGAGAAGCAAGGAGGAAACGGAAAAGTCATAAAACTGTAATCGTAAAAAAAATTAATGAATGATTGGACACTTAAGGGTGTATATTTTTTAAATAGTCCTTGTATCAATCAGTTATTCACTTACTGCACATACCCAAAAACGTTGAATTGACGCTATTATAATTAGCCTGTTTCCTGCCTCACAAGACGCATTTTTGCCATAAAAAATTCTCTCAAAATTCGCTCTGCATTTTAACACTGGAAAAGGTTGTTCCATAAGTAGGCTATTAAATTCCCAAAATACCTTGCTCCAATTACAGCTTGTGTCTTGTGAATTGTAGCGTCGTACAAAGCGGGAAATGCGGTACTTATCTCCTAACCGTGATTGAAGTTCCCAGAGTGTTAACACACATTAAACCAAATCTGGACTAGGCAACACTAAGTTTTATTTTACCCTGTTGTGGGTACAGTAAGTGAAAGTAGTGAATATATGAGGGTCTACCAGGAATCTCCAAAACCTGAATTTATTTCAAAACCTAAAATAAGGTTCATTTCTTTTCTCAGTGAAATAATCTTGAATTTTATTTGTGAGTACAGGAAATCAATAAATGGCTGTATTATTAATTCTATATGAATATTTCTGCAAGCCAGATTGAATTGTTGTAGGACCATATTTTGCCCACTCCATGTGTGAATGATCAAAATGTGTTCTGCAGGTAATTATCTGAGTCTGTTGTGAGTAATCTTTTTTGGGAAGTTAATAGTTGATGAGGAGGCCTAGAAATTCCATGATTTTTTTGGAACCTGAAGATTTCTCAATTGGACTGTGTCTGAGTCATTCAAATCCTATCTACAGCATATTTTACTAAAGTCAAATTTTAATATTATCCTCCCACTTGTTTCCTTATTTTGAGATTCAGTGACTAAAACTTGTTGTTTATTTCTTATCTCTTCCACATATGTTACATATCCCTCCCATTTCGTATCCTTTCATCAAACCTTTGAGCATTACAGTGAATAAAATTGGTGGTGGTTTCTTATGTGTAGACCCTAATCAACATGGCATACTGCTGTCTCATCCTTCTGGGCAAATTCATCCAGAGGCTTGTGTTTGGGGAACTCAGAGTGTCTGAACAGCAGCACATCAAGGACAAGTTTTGGAACTTCGTCTTCTACAAGTTCATCTTTGTGTTTGGAGTCATAAATGTGCAGTACATGGATGAAGTGGTGCTGTGGTGTTCATGGTTCTCCGTACTAGGGTTTCTTCACCTCCTAGCCCAACTCTGCAAGGATCGTTTTGAATATGTGAGTAATATGATAGGACTTGTATTAATAATGGATTGTGTTCTCTGATATGTTATTACCTCTGCACATATACATTTGAGCATCCCTGTTTGTTTGCCCACACTGCACTGTAACATAAGTATGTGTTCTATGTAAGGTGGTAGTGAAAGTTCACACTTTCCTCATTTGGATGACTGTGTTATTGTAATTATATTTTGTTGATTCACTGGAGCCATTCTTGGCCAGATCTGTCTCATGGCATACAGCAGTCAGTCAGTCCGTTATGCTGAAGAAGATTATAAACCACGTTTTTCTGCACCGTCATGATTAAGAAGAGTGCATGGCTAATGTTGTGGTTGTATGCTGCTTTAGTGGACAAGAGCTTATAACAGCTTTCTACAGTATGTTTCATCACTGGTGCCATACGTTTCATAGTATGTTTTAAATGCGAGACAGACTGTAGCCAAAAGCTAATACTGGAAAATGTCAAGAAACCCACAACCACTAATTCCTCCACATGGGGTGGTTAATTATACCACAGTTGTGTCAAACAGTGGGGAGAGTCATCCTTGTGCACGGGGAATTAACACGCCACACCGTGAGAATAGACACAAGGTGGAAATGTGTGTTCATCTTCAAAACTCATCTGCTTTGTCCCCAACAAAGTGCACCTGGTACCTACTGGATAGGAAATGGGCCACAGAGATGAACCACATGCAGTTTTGAAGAGAAAAGTGCCTGCGTCTGCCAGATAATCAGACTACAGTTCTCTGATTATTCAGCCCATACCATAGTCACTGTACTAAACCACACCATGCACTGTGTGAGATCCATTATGAATTCTTGCACAAGTTCATAAAATGAGTCCATAATGGAGAGATTGTGTTTTCTTGTCTGTACCCAGTCTCATCTCCAAAACTCTTGTATGGATTTTGATGAACCTCAATGTATAATGCAACGTACAGACTCCATTGAAATCTACATCTTTTGGTAGATGAATCCCTGGGGCAGTCAGTATTTAACAAATTATAAAAGAAAATCATTTCTGACTCTGTGCAGTGTGATTATGTTATAGCTGTGGAAATGTATCTGTAGTAAATGAATATCATAGCCTGTGAGATTTAAGATACCATCCATGTGTTTACTCAAGTGGAATGCATTCTCTTCGTTATTTTGATGTTTTGAGAGTTGACTCCACACCCATCTTCCAAATAAGGTTTATAACCACAGTGACACATTTTTGGTGTTTATTTTAAATATAAGTAGTACTGGTCAAGATATTTTAAAGCCATTAAGTATTGTATTAATGTGTTAATCAGTAAAGACACACAGCGTTGAAAGTTTTGTCAGTCATAATGTAGTAACGTATGTCGTTTAATATTTATTATTGTACCAACAAATGCACACACACACACACACACACACACACACACATATATAGTACAAAATTATATTACAAATGCTCTTACATGTTTCGGTACCTCTGCACCATCTTCAGGGAGCTTATATATTGTGTTCGCTAAAGTTATAAAATATTAAAATTATATAAAGCAGTAGGTTGTTGTGTGGTAAAATGTGTATTGTTGATAAAATCGTGGTAATGGTTGAATATGCAGTTAAGTTCTGTTTTCACACCAAAACAGAACTTTGTGGAAGCACAAAATTGGCACTTTAAGCATTTCTTTTGTAATATCAAAACAGCTATCCGTATTGTTGGAAACAGTGATTGATAAGTGAACACTTCCCTGTGGTTGGGCTTTGCTTTAATTTTTATCCTTCTCATTCCAGAATATAATAGGTCATAATTTAAAGACACAGCATCCAAAGATCCATGTTTGCTTAAATTTTTTTTATGTGCATAGAACATGTCCCTGGGCTGATGCCATGTGTTTCTGTACCGTTATGTAGAGTTTCTGTTCTAATATGTGCAAGGAGTTTCAGCCCTGGCTGATTTTATCCCAGATGTGTACTGAAACATTTACATATGTTAAATTCTGCTATGTAACATATATGTGTTTTTCTTCGTTTTACTCTTGTTCATTGGTGTGTGGCTGTAATATACTTGTCTTACATCAGAATTCCAGAAGTTACTTGAAAATGAGCTCGGTTGGTTGTTTTCTTATTTTTGATATCAGCCATACCTGTTATTTTTTCATTTATTTAATAACATTCTGCATACCTGAAACTAATATAACAAATAATGAACTGGAAATTATGTGGTTGGAAGTGGTTGTGGCCTAATTTGAGGTACAATCTTGGGATTTGCCTGGAAGGGCTGAGGAAAATGATGGCAGTTGATGTCCTGGCTGAAATAACAAACGAACACATGGCGTACAAATCACAAGCATTACTCCTGGAACCAGTCTGCTCAGTCATCTTAATTATTATCATTGTCTGTGTATTGGTAGATTATCAAAACAACAGTAATGTGCATGAGTTGTATTTTGGCAAGTCCCTAGTTGAGTGTTAGGCAGAGAGGCTATCGTAACTGAGGATATTTGTTTTCCTCACTTCGTTCCATGTTCCAGAATAAGCCCAAAAGGTCTCTTTGTGGATTTTTGCTGTTCTCTAGAGTTAAAAGTACCTGGAAAGGTAAAAGGCTGGATGATGTGGAAATAACTGAATGCAGTGAAATGGAACAGCTTTTGCCAGTTCCAGAAACTGACTTTAGAGAAATTTTTCCAGTATCCTCAGGAACGGTGGAACAAGGTTGTACATGTTGAAGAAGCATACATGCTAGTAAATAGATTATTTGATTTTCATAGACTCACTCTTGGTATGTTTTAAAAAGCCCTCATATATAAACTCTGTTACGTTTCGCCCAGTACGTGCAGTTTGAATTTGCAGTAATGGTAACACCTTTCAGTCTATGACAGATATCAGATTTTGTCATTTATGTAATTTTGTTGTGTGTGTATGTGTGTTGATAGTTGTCATTCTCACCAACCACTCCTGGGTGGAGCCACATTCGATTACTGGGTCTCCTGGCCAGCATCCTGGTGCTTTCAGGCTTCATGTTCCTCATCTGTGTTGCTGTTGGATTCTTTGGAGGCCTAAATACATTTGCCTTCATGGTTGCTGAGGTACAGTCTATGATTTCAGTAATACTTATCAATGACTTTGTGTAATCCATTGAAGCATAGTGGTTACTTTTATGTAACCCCCAGGTTTAGCCGTAGAGCTACTGCGTTTTGCCTACACAATACACTTACATATTTTGTATTTTTTTTATGAGAAAGCTTTCTTACCCTATATGTCATTTACTGTTGGTCTTTGTAGTGGAAACATGGTGTTCTCTGTGACATACAAACTCATTATTTATGTATAATGTAGATTCTTATAATAAAACCAACTAGATGCACTAATTTTTCAAATTTATTTTTGGAATAAAACTCTACAGCTTGCTCACAAGCTATCAGCAGACCTGTATGACATATACCATTGCTGTGTGTACAGTGAAAAACTCCTGATGATGGACAGAGGATCTGCCCAAAACATGTAGAGTTTTATTCCAAAAGTAAATTTGAGAAATTAGTGCATCTAGTTAGTTTTATTATAAGAATTTATCATGATGCACGGTCACCTGAACGTAGAATAATGTAGATTATCTGTCTTCAAAGGGTTAATGTGTTATATTATAAATGTGTTTATGATGTCAATATAGTGCTTTATATTACATTGTTTGAAAGAAGGCGTCACAAAGTGCTAGAAGGAATGTATAATAAAATTAATTATATATGTCAGCACTACAATTTACTTATACATAAAGCTACATGTTCCGACCCATCAATCGGTCATCTTCAGGCCTACATAGCAGAGTAAGTCATTGGTGCTGTGTGCACTTTGGGATCCCAATATGTTTAAACATATTGGGATCCCAATGTGCACACAGCACCAATGGCTTAGTCTGCTATGTAGGCCTGAAGCCGACCAACTGATGGGTCGAAATGTGTAGCCTTATGTATAAGTAAATTGTAGTGCTGACATATATAATTAATTTTATTATACAATATAGTACATTATTCCCTGGTACAAGATAAAAATCAGTTGACAAATTTTGGTGTTTATGAAATGCACAAATAATATCTTTTTTCTAACTTTTGAGTCAATTTACATGTATACAAGCTCCTTCTTCTCACAATCAGGTCATTATTCCCGGCTCCTCTTCTTGACTGTCATCACTTCTCAAATATTCTCACGTGCACAGAATGTCACAGCATTCCTGAGTGGTATGCATATGAGAGCAGCATCACGTCTGTCTTGTAGCTTTGTTGTGAATTTCTCTCTTCACAGTGTTAATCATTTTTCAGTGCTTAAATTATAAAGAGTTTTTGAGTGTCATGTTTATAATGAGGACTGTGCACAGTTTGTATGCATTTTCCATACAACTTTAACACTGTAACTATTGTTATGAATTGCTGAGAATGTTATTTAAATACAGCAATTGGCCATTAATGTTATTTTTTTTAATTCATATGCAATATTCCTTAGCTATATTAAAGTTAACTTTATATGTCTGGGGAGAAATTTTGGACTGGTGAAACCAGTTAAAATTTATAATATGGGAAGTAATGGGAAATTAATTTTCTTTTTATGAGGTTATCATTATGAGTAGTTTTTGTGGAATTAATTAAACTTGTAAACTGAGGGATTACTCTATTTGTGTGTGAAGAAACACACCATATTTGTGAAATGTACATATCACTGTTTATAATGAAAGTCTTGGATAAGGCTTAATAAACAATGTCTGTTCTTTCAAGCATCAGAATTTCAGAAAAATACAAGAGTAGGAATCAGTGACATTTTATCTCTTCCATTATGCAACAATACAGGATGAAGAGTGTGCAGGATGTCTGTGAGTTAGTGTGAACTTTAGCGTGATTCTCAAAGGTTACAGAGTTAAGCATGGGTGTGACTTTGAGGAGGGGGGGGGATGAATAAAAACATGGGGTGGGAGTGGGGAAAAGGGGTGTATCTGTATTAAGGACTGGTTCAAACCAGTCTTCCCCATCTTTCTAACTTCACTCCTTGATTTGACTTCTAAAACCCATATCAGTTTTGCCACCCCATTGTTGTTAGAATAGTTACACCTTTGGAGCTGTGGATGTTTCTTATTGTGGTTTTGGTATAGGCCTGCATGTGTGAATAGGCATGGATGTGTTCAAGCAGAAGCATGTGTGAGATTACATGATAAAGTGCATGAATGCAAAGTGAACAGTACTTTTGATGCTGTAAGGTGCATGAGTGTCTACAGTGTTCTACATAAGGTTTCACATGCCATGGTCAAGGTCTCACAGAAGTCAGAATGTCATACAAAATGGAACTGGTGAGTGTGAATTGTATTAAACTGATGACACCCCCCACCAATGTAGCTTATTTGTGCTCAGATCAAGAATGAGACTCAAGGCTATGTGATACATAGGTGTGGGAATGACCACAGGAATAAGGTTCCAAAATACTGACAAGGAGTCATATTGTTGAGGGTTGTTTGACCGTGCAACTTCCTCATGAAATAATGTGAAATGCCATCTTGATGCAACTATGGAATTTTATTGATGTATTCTTAGCTGTACTTGTTTTGGGCACATACGCCCGAAACATGTAGAGCTAAGAATGCATCAATAAAATTACCTTGTTGCATCAAGTTGGCATTTCACGTTAATTCATATTCTGTTTATTCTTCTAGCTTTCCCATACCTCTTCCGTGGTATTGACATGTGCTGAGTTTTGAGGCTAACAGTATACCTAGAATCACTGCCTCTGAGATGAAATTTATGAGACATAAAAAAATGTATATTGAAAGACTGCAGAAGGAACCAGGATAATTTGCATGTACTAAGATTAAATAAACATGAACAAAGGTCTGAGCTACACAGACACATGAATTTGCCACATTCAGAGTAACAGAGAACAAGAGGCTGCCAAAATCAGTATGTAGTACAAGCGGAGGAACCAATAACAAATGTTGACTTTTGAAGAGGCTTTTCAGCATAATCATCATCACCACCACCACCATCATCCAGTGCTGATGGAAACCTGTTGTTTACTGGCACACACATAAGTGTGTCATTTATCAGTATAAACAGAATGCAGGGGATCTGTGTTGCTTGTTTCATGCAGAAATGATTATGTCACTAGAAACTCACATAAATATGTTCATTTATAATGTAAACAGATCCTGTTAGCTGGTAAACCGCCCTCAGTTTAGAGTATTTGAAAGCTAAATTGTGATGAGATGTAATGGGATGATGAATTGGATTACCAAGTATTGGTAGGATGGGTAATATGCATGATGAGATGAGTTTTGTGGAAAAGTTAGAAGGGGAGAGATCGCTTGGACACCTGGCCATAGGTAGAAGGGTAATATGAAATTGGAGCTTGGAGGAATAGGATGTAAAAGTTTGGGCTGGATTTAAATAATTATGGATAGAGCTCAGTAGTGGACTTCTGTGAACATTGTAATGAGCCTGTGAATTTTGCAAAAGCAGGACATTTCTTGCCCAACTAAGAAATTTAAGACTTTTCAGAAAATATCCTGCACCATGGTAGTGGCTGAGCTGTGTGCGAATTAGTCCCCAAACACCAGTGGCTCTGGGCACAGCACAGAATGTGATATGTAAACTGGTACCCCAGGTGCGAGGTGTGTGAAGAATATGAGACTAGCAGTATGTCCTCGCTGTTGCAGTGTATCCAACTGAGTGTGCAGACACTTCATGTAATCCTCCGCTATGCACTACACCTGTATGATATGCGACATGGAGGTGGCAGTGGTGGTCGAGTGTGGGAGAAGAGAGGACCAGTTGCATACTATACAGAACTGGTTTTTGAGTTGGCAGCTCTTCTCATTGACCTGATTCATCACCTACATATGCTTCTCTGGAGCAATATATTCCTTTCTATGGCATCTTTAGTCATCTGCATGCAACTTAGGTTTCTATGCCATGAGATTCAGCGTCGAATCAAGAAGCATCGCAACTACCTCTGGGTGCTCAATCACATGGAGCAAAAGTAAGTTTCTTGCTTTGAAAAAGTCTCAATTTACTGAAGTATCTCTACCAGTGAATCATATGTAGGGTCCAGTGGTGGGCTGTTGTGAATGTGGCATAGGAGGTAGAAAATTGATGGACTCCCTGGACTCAAGGACTGTACTGTGTAGATTTTTTGTTAATAATACAAATCATATTATGCTGGGAAATGTTTATTTCATTTCATTTACCCATTTTTTAAAGTAACTATATATTAGAGTTTCATAAAGTTTAATTGGCAGCACATGATTTTTTTTTTACATGAATTCGGTGGCGAATTTTAACACAAGCAGTAAAATACAATAGATGTAGCAGGCTGTGTGCAGTTGCTGGATTTCCGTGACGCTCTATATTATATATTTTTTAAGTTTTTTGTATGTTTAGAAAATGCGACATGTAGTAATGAATATACAGATTTATTTATTTATTTATTTATTTATGTATTTATTTATTTATTTATTGTAATCACTGAAATACTGAATATTTCAGTTATCCAATGGCTTCTGCTGAAGAACTTGCAGAAAATTCTGATAACTGTGCCATCTGTTGGGAGAAGATGGAAACAGCCAGAAAACTACCATGTACTCATCTGTTTCACAAGTAGGTAGCATGTGTGCAGTTTCACCACATTTTTAAAATATTCTCCTCTATTTTAATCATATTTTATGGAATTTTTTTGGTTACTTTTGCTTTTATGTGTATTTGTAACAGGGTGGAAATCTGAAAATTTAGGATTTTGGAACATTTGCTATATCAAATATATGGATCCCTTGAAAGGAAAGAAATCTCTGTGGCAGGAATTGGAACCTTAGTGGTCCTGGAGTAAAAGTGCCATGTTTTATCTGTCTTGGAATTTGAAATTTAAGGCAGTAATCATTCTTGGCCTGCCCATCAATAAAATTATGGACTGTGACATAATACAGAAGTCATTTATTGTGACCAGTACAAAATCCCCTTTTGTGTTCTGGAATGCAGGTTTAACAAGAATAACGTATTCTGAAATTGAAAATAATTGCAGCATTGGATTAAATAAGGGTAAAAATACCAGTCTGGTAGTTATATTTCATTAGATTTTCTTCTAAATGTGTCATTCCTACTGAATTGAATAATGTTCAATTTCTTAAAATTTCTGTTTCCATCCTAATCTTGCATAAGCTTATTGCTATGTGTATTTCATTTTGGGTAAACCAGTATTCTTCAGGTGAAATAGACATGAACCACAAATACTGATTGTGGGCAGATCCTAAGAATATGGGATGCGAGGATGAGAGACGGTTAGTTGTAACTGGCTGAGGACATTCCCCCTTTTGGGCTTTCTTACTAGTAGTATTGGAACTCTCAATTCTCCTAACATGCACTTCATTACGTCGGTTGAAATACGAAACAAGAGAAATCAACAGCAGTCTCAAGCAAAAACCAAGGGAGGTACGTGACATATTTTAGCTTCCCTTGGCCTCCACTTGATGCAGCGCTATCAATATTTAATGTTATATTTTTTGTTAAAAAATAATTTTTTAGAAGGAACTGATAAAAACAAAGACTGCCATTAGTGTAGAATCATCAGCTTTCTAAAAGTGTGTGTCTTAATCAGGTTGACTGGGTAGTTCATTACATTATGATGTCACAACCAACCCAACTGTGTTAATATATATGATCCTGGAAGGAAGATAGCTCCTTCCGTGTCTTTCACACTAGTCAACAGGAGAGCTTGAAGCTGATTTTTGTGCCATACTAGACTTCACCTTTTTTTCATACTGTATTTTTCAGTACTTATTAGTTGCTGATGGCTCCAGTGAAAACTAACATGTTAGGCATAATGGGGAAGGAGTGTCAATAAATACAAAAATTTCTTCACATTCTGAGAATGATGACAGGTTCATGAGTAAGTTTCTCTACAGTGCAGAGAGTGCTTGACATGATATCACTGTCACAAACACTGGTGGTCACCCTGCAAGATGAAGCACTCGGGATTTATGTTGCTTGATTCTAGAGAATACATATTGCAGTCTGTACTGATACAGGCAGGTTGGCTGGTGGAAGTAATTTGGCATCAGGCTGGCTGGGTGTGAAAATGTTAACACTGTCACATTTGGTAACTGTACTTTTTTCATAATGCATATGGAAGCTGTTATAAATGCAGACAAGGAAGCTGGTGGGGGAAATGGGCATTCTAGTTCATAATGAGCCAGTGCCTGTGCTACAGATAATAACAGTACTCATTATGGAATATTAAATCAAGAAAGTGTTTTTTTCATATGTGTTGTTTCAGTACTGTTATAGAAATGAAGAGGGGGACCGCGGTAGCACAGTGGCTAAGGTGCTGTGCTACAAATCGGAAGGTCGCTGGTTCGATCCCAGCTGGTGGTGTCAGTGGATTTTTCATTGACATAAAATCCTTCCGATCGCACTATGGCCCTGGGGTCGACTCAGCCTCTAACAGAAATGAGTACCAAGAGTACTTCCTGGGGTAAAGGCGGCCGGTGC
>Ga0123355_10010612_pt1 | contig 14147 bp, 10 predicted proteins | sample TergutEmb28metaG_3_FD_89872 | JGI IMG/M metagenome (GOLD analysis project Ga0123355, IMG submission 89872) | Embiratermes neotenicus P1 segment gut microbial communities from Petit-Saut dam, French Guiana - Emb289 P1 | ecosystem: Host-associated > Arthropoda: Insects > Digestive system > Gut ... | reverse complement strand
TTTAAAAAACTTTCCAAACACAACTCTTTCGGGTATTTAAAAAAAGATTGTTTTTTCTTAAAAAATTTTTTTGACGTTAAAAAAAAAAAAACAAAGGAACACCCCCCCCCCCCCCCCATTTGATTGTTTAAAGAAAATTAATCATATTTCCTTACCGGATAAAACTTGTAGCAGACGTAATGTTTCTAATTTATATATACTTCTTGCAGGTCTCTGCTCAACAACAGTATTTTGGAGAAATTATTTGGGATAGAAAAGTATAAAAATATATATGTACATAGTGTACAGTATGGATAAGAATACCCTATAGTATTGAATTTTATTCCAACACTGTAGTGAGTTGTATAAATACAACAATGTACAGTCTTGACAGACATGATTAAGAGTGAAGTACATTCTGTTGTACATGTGATGAAGTACCATAAAGCAATACACTGAGTTTTCTACTGGTATTGCAGGTTGAAAACTGAGGAACTGATTCAAAGACATTTTTGTGAGAACTGGAATGATCAGAACAACAAAATACAGAGTTCTGCATATAGTGACTGTGTTAAAAACTTTTTTAATTTTTAGCATTTTTTTCTTGGACATGGCAATAGAAGAAAGAAGAAAATTCTGACTGTGCTCTAAGAACACCCATATTGAAGGTAAAGAACAATACCCTTTTTAATGGTATCTGGTGCATGCAGATAAAAAAATTGTGGGGCTTGAAGGATTAAATCCACCTACAAGTAGTGGAGCCCTGCTGTAACATACGTACTTAAAACATATCCAGTATTTGAGAGCAACAGAAAATTGTAGAGAAAATAACTCATCACAAGCACATTTACAGAAGGGAAGAAAATTCTAACAGATTATCTGCAGTTTGTAAAAGCTCAGAATCTTTCACTGAACTCATGTCTTTCCTTGTCCAGATTTTCCACAAAATTAAATATAAAGAAAATACATGTGGTTACAGTGTGATGAACCTAGAAATAAGAGTGGAAGTTTGAACAAGGAAGGTTGAGTTATTCTCCAGTTGGGCCAGTTGTAATGGCCTTTTGCAGAGTTATTGTTAGTAGATTGGATAGCTGCTGAAATCTACATAACTAGCAGTTTGGGTTCCATTATTTTATTTCTTCCCCTCATCATTCTCAAGTCGAACCATTTATAGACTAAGAAAGTAAAAGAAGTACTTGCTGAAAAAATATTTATTCACGATAGGTTATCTGGAGCAAATCTTGTACTTGTATATGAATAACGGTAATTGCCACTAAAAATGTTTTTCTCTGTATTTTTAACCCCTTTATTTTGATCCTGTAAGAGGAAAATATTAGTGTATAGTTAATTTGTTGCATATAATAAGGTGCTAGTAACAAAGAGTGGAATTGGTCCCAAATAAGAAAAAAAGATATTAGGTCCAGTGCTATTGTCAATTTCTGTTTCTGTTTACTCCTACATTGCTTATGGATAAATTTCAAATCTTTTTTCCCATCAGCTTTGATACTCCTGAATTAACCTTTTGTGACATCTGCCAACTACTGTTTATCTGTAACATTAATTTTAATGAGGCATGAAATGGTAGCTATTCTGCCACCTGATATTATGTGTGATTTTTTTTTTACACAAACATATTATGAGTACTGGTCTAGATTTAACATATCTTTCGAAATATTTCTGTTTTGGTGCTTAGAACCTGAGGATGCTTATGCATTCCTAACATTCACAGTATTTATACTGTGACCAAGAGAAAATCTGATGTTAAGTCTCAAATAGGAGAGATATGGACAATATTTGTGATTCCTCACACTGTATGGATCATAATGCAGTAATTTGGACATGTTTTGAGCAACTGCTGTTAGACCTACGTTACCACCTCCGCATCTTTGTGTTGCACTGCACTTACCATGATGCTGAATCTAATGTAATTTCTTTACAAGACATAAAGAAGCCAGTAAAAACACAGTATCATGCTGTTTATGTAAGGTAACTTTATCACAATTCATCCCAAATGTTCAAAATATCAGTCAGGACATATTTATTTAACAGTTCATATCTTTTATTCAGACATCTGGCATAATTTCACAGACCCCACCTTCTGCTGTTGCATGCATGAATTTTTATTAAGCTTAAGTAACATTCATTGGTTGAGGCACTGCGCTACAAGCAGGAAGGTTGCGGGTTCGATTCCCGATGGTGTTATTGGAATTTTTCAATGACATAATCCTGCTGGCTGCACTATGGCCCTGTGGTCGACTCAGCCTCTAACAGAAATGAGTACCAGGAATATTTCCTGGGGGGTAAAGGCAGCCAGTGCATAGGACTTACAACCTTACCACCTTCATGTGCTAATTGTCTTGAAATCTGGGAGCCTCAACCTCCTGGGACCCTCAGGGCCTGTCCAGGCCTGTAATGGGATTGCTTTAAGGAACATTCAGCAACTCATGGGATTTATTGAATGATACTGTCAATAGCCCAGAAATGCACGTAGGTGAGAAAATGATTCCCAAGTGGCATGTTAGAAAAAAATATTCATGAAATCCCATACACATTACTTTATAAACTGCATACAAAATGAACTGTTCATCTAAGAGTATGTAAAGAAAAATGTGGAATAACAATTACTTTTGCACAAGAATGTTATTATGATAATTTTTACAATACCATCCAGGATAAACTTATGATGGGATACCCTTAATACTGTAATCTGAACACATGCATATGTGCATGTTTAAAGATGTTGTCTGTTTATGAAAAATAGTGGACTAATTCTGAAATATTTACAGCATATTTCCTTTAACTTGATGTCTGATAATCCAGAAATCCTGATAATCCCAATACCACAACTTGTGCTTTTTACCAGAAAAAAAAAAAACTTTATCAGTGATACATGCAAATCTCAGGGACATGTTCAAAAAGGCCTCCAAGAGAGTCAATACACCAAACATTGTATCTCCTGACCCCCTGTCTTTTACTCCATCAACTCCTTCAGCTATGAAACTCCAGAAAACACAGAAGATAATCTTAAAACAGCAGATGAAGGATATATCCAAATGGAATACTACTCTGATTAGTTGTGCAGACCAAGTATAGGAGCAGAAACAAAAATTTATCTATAAAAATTTAGGTCACTATTGGCACTGTTGGGCAATGCGGAATGTTTGATAATTCAGGACCTGTTTGGTCTCATGCAAGTCAGATTTTTGCTGTAATTTAATCTAATGTTTGATGCAAACCTTGATGTTATCACATTCACTACATAATGCTTTATTGGAATGCTAGTAATTTAGTTCCTTATCACAGACATCAGTTAAGATGATTAATGCAACAGCCGGTGTGGTAGATGCTGACAAACATAATTATGCATTACAGTATGTTCCCTTATTCATAACTTGGAACAGGTATAGTGAATTGGAATTTTGTTTTTATTAGTCTTTTCGTGCTTTATTTGCATTATTATAGTTCATTGTTATGTGTTGTTTTATATAAAATTATGAACATATTTATCACATTAGTTACTTTTTTTCAAAGATATATTTACATATAAACTTTCAGGATCTCTTTCTGAAAGACACCAATTTTACTGTTACCTGGAACGTTTCACTGTGTATTTTACAATAAAAAGCTTTCCAGGTCACTCAGCTAGATAATAACAGAGTGTAGAAACAAAAGATACTATTGTTCAACATATCGTTTTGTCTTCCAGGGAAGAAAGCCAAAAATGAAAAGATTAACATTTTTTCACATATATTTCGTAAACCAGCATACATTTTTATGATCCATACAGTTTGTATTTCTTTAGGTCTTTTAATATTTTAAATTAAATGTTTTATTAATGTGATCAAGGACTAATGTCCAGTTCATTTCCAAGCACCAAGACTACTTTTATATACCATATAACCTTTAACTTGTTTCTTTAGTCCATACTTCTTGTATTCATAACTTGACTGCTTCTTCATCTGCTTTCCTCTTTATCATATTTAAATGATGGTGTATATGTTAGAATGCAAGTCAAGATCTGTGGTATGACTTAGGATCACAGTGACTTTTCTTGCATCCCATTTAAAAAGTTCTCCACCCATTCTCATACTCTTGTCACTCCTTTTGTTTCGTACTTAAGATGCTGCCCACATTTTTAAAAGGAATGCAATATGAAACACTTTCTACATAATACAGCACAAATCTTCCATTTGTTTAGCCAAACACTGCAGTGACCGTTGTTCACACTTGTTAATGGGAAATATTTTTTAACTTGAGGATGGGCAGGTAGGAGAAAATGTGTAAAGTAATAGTAATATACTAACTAATGTACAAAACTGTTGTCAGACATACATTGAAAAATAAGAGTCGTATGGTTTCTTAACAATGAGAAGTTTTATAATAAAAACATGTACAGTGTTTGAAATTTGATTAATACTGTTGTTATTTTTTCTGGTAATCTTCCTTTTTTCCATGGAGGTGATGTAGCATTTATAAGAAGCTTATTAATATCTATCAGATTAACTTCCAGGAAGTGTAAGGGATCAGTTTCTAATGTAATTCCCTAATACATGATCACAGCTCAGGGGCTACAGAGTAGATGGCTAGGGTTCATATTCAGCAAGATCAGTGAGATTCTACCTTCACTGTTGTATTCAAGATGGGTATTTAGCCTGTGAAGGGACCTCTCCACTGTTTCTCCAAGGGTTAAAGCAACCAGGACTGTTGAGTTACTATGCTGTTCAAGGTCATTTGGATGCTGTATGCCTATTTGTGTTTCCTTGTTGCTCACTGCTAATCTTTTTTATCTTACTGTTGCTGTGTTGGTGGCGTAGGAAGATAGTGCTTCCCATCTGGATGTTGCAGACTGCTGCTGCCCCCAAGATTTATGGCAAGTCCATTAATTGCAGTTAACATTGCATTATGTACATTTTAGTACAGCTGGGAGAATTGCCACTATGCCACAAGTGACTTGATCATTTTTGTTTTATTTTATAAATTAATTTTATGTTTGGCTATACTATTTTGAGAGCTGGGATAACTCAGTCACTGTAGTGACTAGGCTTCAGGATGGACTTCTGAGGAAGTATGGCTTGATTGCTAGCAGCAGCAGCAAATGATTTGTCTTTTCTCCAAAGTGTCCAGACTGGCTGTGGGGTCTACCCAGTCCTTACTCACTGGATACAAGGGGTAAAACAGGCACAGTGTGGCACTGACCCCTCATCTGCATCTATTGCTGAAGTTAAGAATGAGTGAAGCTATACCTCCATTACCCTGTGTGCCTCCGTGGTGTGCAAAGAGACAGCTTTACTTTTACCATGCTATTTTTTGGTGTTTTCAAACTGAAAAGTTGTGTAAATTAAGCTATTAGTCCTGTCATATCTTTCACCATTCATTTTGAAACAAAACATGGGCTTGGTTGTAATGTAAAAAGCCAGTACATTTAATTAGCCTCTGTGATAGTAGAATCTGGAATTGACATTATTCATAATTTACTTAAAATACTATATCAGTCTCTCTCATTTAAAAAGAAGTAAGAGTAGTGGCTTTAAAGACACAGACAAAATTGGATACATGAACTGGCCAGACAGCTCTGAAACTAAGCACAGACTCTTTTTATGCCTTTGCCTGCTACTTGAACCAGAGGTTATTCACTATGTGAAATTATAAAGGTCGAATATACTCTCCATTCTGCTGTTTTGATATTGGTACTGAAAGTATTCCTACAATAAGAACAAGCTTAATGGATTGAATTTAATTAGCAAGAAAGGGTGCTTCATATTTTATTAGAATATTGAGTATTTTACACTATTGAAATTCTTCACTGTTATTGATCACAGCTTGCTTACTCTATTAAGCTTAATTAATTATTTCAGACAAAGGTTGTTGAGTACATATGTATTATATTGACACCTACACTACAAGTATGTATATTTCTTTATTTATAGTTGATCACTCTGCGGTGTTGGCATCTATTTGGAATATTTTTGAGAACACGTCTCCGTTGCAGTCACATTTGATGATGCTTATTCCATACATACCGTTATGTGTACAGTAGAATTCCTCGAATCCAGAAACTGATACTCCAAAAATTCTTATACTCCAGCAGTTGTGGAAAATAGTTCCAAGTGCAGAATTTTCCACAAGCGTATCCCTACATGAACTGTTGTATTATCTCATGACCTCTTGTCTCCTACTGCATCAACTATGAAAACCCCTGACTCACAGTCTCCTGGTCATTCGGCATCCCAGGTAGAAACTGAAGAGACTCCAGAAAACATAGAAGGGCGCCGTGATGCCTCTGAACCAGAAGTAGAACACGATAACCAAACGGAATAATTCTCTTTTTAGTTCTGCAGTCCAAGTAAAGGAGCAGTACAAAAAATTACATGTAAAAACTTAGGTCAGAATGGGTACTATGTGATTATCTGGCATCTGTCTGGTCCTGTGGGTGCTGGGTTGAAGGAATTCTACCATATATACTGTATATACATACACACACACATATATATATATATGTGTGTGTGTGTATGTGTGTGTATGTATGTGTATGTATATATTCTATATATATTTTATACAATCTTTGTGCAGTAAAGTAAATTACCTTAATCTGTATCTAAACTTTTCATCTGTGCTCCACATTTGGTTCAGTCCATCCTTTAGATAGTGAAATAATATTGACTGTGATTTGAAATTTATTCAGTTCAAGTGTAAGTTGCAAGTTAACTGTCATAATCTGCAGTTAGCAGTTTAGTGGGCAGCAAGCTGAAGAGGAGAAACTAAGACTGTTGTCATGAAAAAGAAATAGACAGTAATTGAGAAAAGAGCTTAACATTAGTCAGAAGACTCAAGTTGTTTTTAAAAAAATCATTCTTTCAGTTAAGAATCCAAATTCTATATTGATACTAATATTCAATATTATGTATAAAAAAGACATCCCATAAAATCCTTGTGTTATGCAGAATAATAAATTTCACTGCCATAGGCATTGTGTAACAAGTCAAGAGAGTTACTGTGAGTCTGTTTCATCACTTGCAGGGTTATCAGTGTTTATTTTTTGGTTATTTTGTGCAGCATTTTGTACAGTTCTTGACAGTGCAACTTCCTCTTCAAGTTTCTCTTTCTCCCGTGTCAGCAGTGTCACTTTCTGTACATATTTGGCTTTCAGTTCTTGGAAGATCCTCATTTGATTCTCATATTCTGCCTTTAAATCTGAATTCAGTTTCATTGTTTCTTCCATTTTCATTATCATTGAATTCTGCCTCTGCTTCTCTTCTGAAATCTTCCCTTCCATTGAATCCATGTCGCTCTGTAAGTGCTTCACTTCCATGTCGCGGATGTTAAGGAGATCTTTTGTTATGGCCACCACTTCTTTTAGTGATTCTATTTGATTGGTCAGAGCTATATTCTTTTTCTCCTGACTTTCACAAAGGTTTGTCTTATCCTTGAGTAATTCTCCAGTTCTGGTTAGTTGTGTAAGCAGCTCACTGTTCTCATTCATAAGCTCTTCCATGTTGGGAGTTTCTATGTCCAAGGATGATTCGTTTTCAGTCGTGTTACCCTCAGTAATGTCCACAACTCCATCGCCAACTCCAACTGACACTTTGCTGATTGGTAGAGGAACAGCAGCAATTTGCAAAACCTTCAGTTCCTTCTCAACAAGTTGAAGTTTGTTCTTGTAGTTCTCACTTTCTTCAGTACGAACCTTCATACAAAAGAGACATACATGTAATGTAAGTTGGAATAAATGAGAAAATTTTTAAATAAATTAACCTCCATTTGTGATTTGTGCCGTAATCTTTTTTAATATGTTCTGTTGGTTGTTTCAACCAGGAATGAATATTGTTAGTCAGTGAAACTGGCCACCCTTATTTATGCCCAAATGTCCAAAATGTTAACTCTGCATCCGTCATAGTAATGTACAGGGCTGCTATCATCCTCCCACCTCTTCCCCTTTCCATATCTTTTATTTTTCTTATTTTTGTAACTCAGTTCAATGGCAGTGTGTCTTCTTTCAGGCCTTCATGCAGTAAAACCTTAACAGAAATGTACCACTGATGGTGACATCATCATGGGGCACTTATGACACCTGTACATTGGCCAGGTACAGAAGGCTGTGGATGGTACATGGTATGCATATTTGCATGATCATGGAATTTCAGGCAATAATTTTGTTGATGAACACACAGTAGGTATTATTCTGACAGTGACTTTCCCAAACAGTGTACAGGATATCATGTATAACACCTGTACCTTTTAGGGGAGATAATTTTTTCTCAGGTAAATAACAAAGTTATTCCTAAAAAAATATTTTGTTCCCTTGATCCTTGTCTCTGAAATGAATTAAACATGAAGAAGCATGTGGTAACATTCGAATAGTGTAGGTGGAATATGTTGCGTTCTATCAGAATCTATCCAAGGGCTTACAAGATGTGTAAGATTTAATCTAAACCCGTACATAAAGTAGTCTTTGAAGTTAAAGTGTATGTAATATTCATACACTGTATGTGCCATACGTCAGGTAAAGTAGTCCTTATAATAAATTAGATAATTGAAACTTGGTTACATACATATCAGTTCAGAAGGCTGGCTACTGCTACTTGCAGGACAGGTGTGTGAATTTTAATAGCAGCTTTTAATTGTTTTCAGGTATGCCTAAAATAATTAAATTGATGTTCCAGTTCACAAAGTTTTAGGTAGGATGTATGACGTGTATGACATATGAAGTGAGCTCTGTTTGCTGTAGGTAGTTCAATTCTGTAACACATTTTCTTGTGGTGATGTTTTCAACCCAGACACCCCCCTCCCAATACAATATATATATATGGTTCTGGTACATCAGCCATAAGGTTCACTGGCATCTTTCAAACAATTTATACAGCTCTAGAAGTAATTTTGGCATTGTCTTTATCTGCTTTGGACTCAAAATGTTTAAAGTACAGTTTTCATAAGGACATACTGTTTCCTTAGTCACAATTATGTTCTCGGTGAAATAAGGACCAACGTTTTTTAAATTTTGGTAACATCTTTATGTACTCTCTCCTACTTTTCGGGCATTCATGAACATTTGCTCTGTGTAATGGAGTTTCGTTTTTGTGCTCTGAGGAGTTAGTTGAAAGTAGAACTGAACATTTTACTGGTTGTAGTGTAACTTCATTAAGTAGGGGAATATTAAGCATATGACATGAATTTGGGTTTAAGATAGTGTAAAGTAGTCTTTATTTGTTCAAAGGGCATTATTAACCACTGCTGATTTCCACGTAACCATGCAAGCAGCTAGGGAATAAGTATTACGTTTTTCTTATTAAAGTGGGGAAATGGCATGTATGGGACTGAAAAGAAACCTATCCAGGGTTTTGGTGGGAAAAGGAACGAGACTGCTTGGAAGACCTACATGTAGATGGAAAGGTAGTATTTAAAATGTATCTTACCGAAATATGTTGGGGTAGCATGGACTGGATTCAGCTGGATCATGACAAGAAAAAGTAGCATAACGGAGCAGGGTTCCACAGATTACAAGGAATTTCTCGACTAGATGAGGAACAGTTAAGTTGTCAAGAATGACTCAGTTTAAAGGAGTTGGTTTGATGTACACAATGCCATATGGAACACTTGTTCAAGAGTTGCTCCACGAGAATCAAATATGTTGAATACAGGTACCTGCATTTTGAGAAACTACAGTCTGTTGCCATTAGTTCTGACTTTAACACTGTCATAAGGAATCTATGGAAGCATGCACTCTGGTGTTTCAATACATTTCTGTTGCGCCAAGACAAAGTGTATTCCAGGTTCATCTTCTGGTAGGAGTATAATATACATATATATATATGTCCTTAGATATCTCAATAAGTGGCAAGTGTGACTATCTAAAAGGTGGACCCTAGACTAAATAAAATGTCCACCCTCACCTCCCAAAATGACAAAGTTAGAAGGAGAGGAAGACTTGCATTTTACAATGCTGTCAGCATCTCTCATCACAGTGTTGACAGTATAACAGTCAGTGAACTATGAATTGGAAAGAATCTGGAAGGAAACAGTCTCATGTAATCGAAGTGCTAGCTTGATATTTGGCTAGAAGAACTGAGAAATGCAATGCCAATCCTCACCTATGACAACCAGTGTCCCGGCCGAGATTCGAACCAGGCACTTTTCCAGCACACATCGTAGTTACTGCTACACCAGCCTGTTTGGTGACAGTTTGTTGCTGAGGGTGGTGGGAGCAGAAGGGAGAGTGTTGAGTGGACGAAGATGAAACGCGATCCCAATTTTTGGCGCTTGCGATATCCCGTGGCGGACGGTTCGTCATGCAGTCGTAGAATGGTGGCAAGGTTTCGCATTCTGGGTCGAAGTGTGCATGTTTCGGGCAGTCTGCGTCTGCTCAGTAGTGTGCAGCGGTATTAACCATATCTTGGTGGAATAAAATGAGGGACGCAGAACAAAAATGTAAAGTAAGTGAGAAGCTCTTAACTTGTAATGCGAATGAAAGGCTTCAGGTTCTAATAACGGTATTGCAGGGATGTTATGCCGTCGACTTGTCAGTATTTACCGACATGCCGAAGGATAGTGGCCTTTTTTTTTCTTTCTTTCTTTCTTTCTTTAAGGTCAGTTAGTCCAGAAGGAATTGAAGTGCTTCGAATCTTCATTATCTGGGAAGATTACCTTTCCACTGACATGAAGTCCGTAGTTGTGGGTTTGATAACGTCGCTGCATGCTGTGTTCAAGACGTTCAACCTAAAATACCGTTTTGTTCCGAAACAATGGTATTGTTCAGTCTGAAAAGTTAAAAGAATTCATATCGACCGTGAAAAAATAAAAGCGGAGACCGGAAGGACGATTTTGATGGCGTGTTAGACAGAAAAGCTTACGAAAACTGTTTCGGGTGGCGAAATCGTGGAAGCCATGCTCTAGATGCAGTTCAAGCCTTTTACCTGACAAACAGAGCAGTCTGAAAAATGTTTGTCCAGGACAATAACTGGGCGTCTTACCATGAAATAAATAGTGAGGGTATGCTAACAGAATTAACTTACTGGAGACATAGCAGACACCCATGTACGTTTCTTCTCCGTAGCATTGCAGGACAGCAACGTTTCTCAGTCACTCGTATTTACGCAAGGCGTCAGCCACAAATTTTATGTAGTTACCACCAAACTACCTATTCAATGGATATTGGAGGCGGCTTCCCCGAAGGGGGGTTGCGGCCTGTGAATGAAGCTATCACTCGCCTATATCTAGTACAGAGGTTAAGAATGAATACTATACTCCCCTGTATGCCTTCATTGCTTACGCAGGGACTTTACCAGCGCATTGCTCTCCGCGGAAATTATGCGCGGCACTACATCTGGAGAAAATGTAGGTCTATAAGAAAGAAAAAAGTGTTTCAACAGAGCAACCATGGAATGGGGCTAGTCCAAGGCTACCCTGAAGGCGGAAGCAGCACGTGTCTCCAGAATCGTGGTACCTATATAAGGCCTACCAGTCTTCACGGCGTTATATACCGGAAGAATGGAAAGTTCTTAAAAAAAAATTCATTTCCTCCACCAACGTTCTTGCTGCTTACGTGATGTGACTGTGCGTACGAATGTTGGCAGGAGGACTGCCGAAGTTTGCTTCATACCATTGTGCTACACAACAGGGATATTTTCCCCCTTCATCATCCCCGTTTAAAGAATGCAATGTTGGGCAAACTGTTTAAAAAAAAAAAAAAGTCTATAAAAGTGTTGCTATTCAGAGAATCAGCCTTTCCATATTAAAGGTTTTCTAAATTCTAGCTCATGCATGTATGCATGCTCCTACCTTCAAGTCATGTTCTAGAGCAACAATACGATTACGCAGTTCCCGGAGCTCCCCCTCTGCCATGCGCCTTGTGCTGTCCGAAGTCTCGCCGATGTCGCCCACTTCATTTCGTCCGTGGGTCAGTTCTTGTGTATCTTCAGAACTCTCAGACGTCGAACCTAAGATAACCATGTAGTGTTCATACCGTTCGTTCTTGTTTAATGATAACAGAAATTATCATTCAGTGCCTTGGCAACCTTAAACAGTGCCCCCCCCCCCCAAAAAAAACAGTTTTTCTATGTACAGTTTTAGAAGCTGTGACTACTTCCTGGTTGTCACTTTTGCTATTGGGCTATAGGCCAGTTCTGCAATATAGAATAAGCCCGTAGTGTCTGCCAAGTTTTGCAGTGGTACTTCCGCCTTAATGCACACCCATACATCAAAATTGTATTTTTCAAGAAGCGTTGTGCATTGAAGGCGGCAAATTCTACAATAATTGTCACACGCTTACTTATTGACTTAAAAACAGTAAGTTGATTATATTTTCGCTTCAGATTACCGTACTTTATGAGCTGTTAAATTTATTAACCGGATTGTAAACTTGGGGATGAAGTTTTGGCTGTTTATCAAAATAATTTGTTTCCATGTATACTACATTTCCGTGCAGTTACGTATCCTAGCAAAACAGTCACTAATTTGTTGCTGTAACAATTTTTTGTTACAATTGGTCTATGTAATTTCACAGATTTAACTCTATTTTGACGTGATCGCAAGCTTTGAAAAGTTGTTACATATGATTTAAATCGTGAGAATAATCAAAAACAAGAACGCTTCCTTCGCACAGATAATGTAAATCAATACTTACCTCCGAAAAAACCAATAATTCTTCTGTACATAGCTGTGCTGGTGTACGTGTCAAATGCGGAAAAAGCTCTTCAGTGACGTCTAAATATGGAATCAACAGAGGTGCTCTAAAACTACCGTGTAATGCGCGTGGCACGCTTGATTCCCTCGTGGCATCTGCTCTTCGAGTCTGTACCAACTCGCACACAGGATTCTATTTTGGGTTACAATCTAAAATTACACTCCCAAGAGTTTGGGACTTCTCTGCGTATATTGCACAATGCGCATTATGTTAACGTAGACCTCGAACGGAAATATTTTAAACACTGAAGTTTGCTTTAATGACTTAAATGTAAATAATGACGTACTCTCCTACAATTGGCCATGTTAAGAAACCAAGGTTTCTTTACAAATTTCAGTAAACAGCGAAAATTAATAGGCCTATACTGGTATTTTGTATGCGTAGAGGTAACGTATGTTTGTGAAATTTGATGTCAAATTATCTTCAAGTCACAAACCCCTCAAATATACACATCCATTAGTATCAACCCACATCCCAAGACAGGGATTAATAATAATAATAATTAATATTGCAGAATACCGTAACACAAATTGTAATATGAACTCAATAATTAAGACAGCAGCAAAGATTACAGAAGAATTAAGTCAACCAAATGAGAAGTGACACAAAACAGGGAATACAACACACAAAGGCAAGATTGGGAGAGTCCCTAAAGAAAAAATGGCAAAAAAAAGTAATGCATGGGCAGTATGTTAGAAATATAGATAGACAGCTTATTAGTGAAGAAGACACATTCCTCTGGCTATCGAAGGGAGATCTAATAGCAGATACTGAAAGTGAAATAGTGGCAGCACAAGACCGGGTGTTACAAACAAAATATTATGCAACAAAACTATTGAACACAGAAACAGATAGCAAGTGAAGACTTTGCCAACAATTTGACGAGACAATAGACCACATAATATCAGCATGCCCAATACTGGCAAAAGAACAGTACATAAAAAGACATGATAGAGTGGTAGAGTGGGTGCACAACTACACTTCAACATATGCAAGGAAACAGGTGTACAATTGGACAAAAACACTGGTATGAACATGTGCCAAAATCAGTAGAAACAAGTCAAGGAGGCAAGGTAACCATATTGTGGAATCAACATGTACAAACTGACAGAACTATCCCCAACAACAAACCAGACATTATAATCCGTGATAATGAAAAGGGAACATGTATGTTAATAGACGTTGAAATTTCAGGAGACAGAAATGTGATTAAAAAAGAAGCCAATAGAAATATAACGCATGTGGAATGTAAAAACAAAGGTGATACCAGTAATAATAGGGCGACTGGGACTATTTCAAAGTCATTCAGAAAATACATGAGCAACATACCGGGAAAACATGAAGTCAAGGAACACCAGAAAACTGCCACATTGGGCACTGCACACATACTTCGGAAAGTACTTATGTAAAAGTACAATAGATTCAACACTGAAACTAATGATATAAGCACCATGAATAGTAACAACAGAATAGCTGCAACACTGTATTCCCT
>Ga0123355_10010610_pt1 | contig 14149 bp, 15 predicted proteins | sample TergutEmb28metaG_3_FD_89872 | JGI IMG/M metagenome (GOLD analysis project Ga0123355, IMG submission 89872) | Embiratermes neotenicus P1 segment gut microbial communities from Petit-Saut dam, French Guiana - Emb289 P1 | ecosystem: Host-associated > Arthropoda: Insects > Digestive system > Gut ... | reverse complement strand
CCTACCGTCATTAGACCTGTAGCGAAAGGGCCCGCATCCTTCCTAGTCGTCATCCTGAGCTTGACTCAGGATCTATGTATGATAGTGCATATCTTAATTAAGCCTGCCATTCTCCAATTAGATCCTGAGTCAAGCTCAGGATGACATGAGGGGGACTGTTTCGCTACAAGTCTATTGCGGGCTTGATCCGCAATCTCACTTATACCAATTACTAAAAAGTAGCGATTGCAAACCTAGAGATTGCGGATCAAGTCCGCAATGACGGTAGGTAAGAGAGTTCGTTTCGTTGTCGTCATCCCGTGCTTGACACGGGATCTATGTATGATAGTGTGCAACCCCAACTAAGCCTGACCTTCTCCAATTAGATCCCGTGTCAAGCACGGGATGACGACTAGGGGAGATTTTGCATTATTGTTGTTATTGAGCCTGACCTGCACCCCGATGAGGTGCTTGATATGGAATCTTATTGCTGATGATTGGTGGAGGGGATGTTTTGGAAAATCCTAATGACGTAATAAATTACGTAGCAAATGATGTAGTAAATATATTGCCAATATTGACGGCTGTAGGGTTTGGAGCTATAATTGCTGCCTTGATTGGATTTTTGGGCGGCTTTATGCAAGGGTGGCTGAGCAGAAAGCATTCTTTTAAAATGAGAAAAGAAGAAGATAAATATGAGCATATTCAATATAAAAAAATTAAACTCTACGATGCCTTAGGAGAGCTAGCTCGAAACCCTTTGACTCGTGATATGGATGATATGAAAGAATTTTTGAACAGTATGACTAAGGCATTAATTGAAATGCGAAAAATATATCGACCAATACTTTGGATGCTAGATGATGACGATTCAAAAGAATTAGAAAAACTATTCTTGATCACTAACGAACACAATAACTCAAGGAATGCAAAAGACTTTTTGAGCTCTTTGGTAAACTTAGAGGATAAGGTTTATACATCTATAAATAGAGAATTGAGAAAGATAAAAGAAACTAAAGGAGGGTAAAAATGCCAAGAAAAATTCACGTAAATGATATAATTAAGACGGTTGAGGAGCTTTGCATAAAGGCTTGTGTTGTTGTGCCTTGCGATATACGTCGCTTTATGGAAGGTGCCGTGGAGAAGGAAGAGGGACTTGGCAAGCAGATATTACAAGACATGCTTAAAAACCAAGACATAGCCATAGCTGACAACTTGCCCATATGCCAAGACACGGGCATGGTTGTGGTTTTTGTAACCATAGGGCAAGATGTGCAAATCGAGGGAGGTAGCCTTGGGGATGCTATTAACCAAGGGGTGCGTGATGGCTACGAAAAGGGCTTGCTCCGCAAAAGCGTGGTGGCAGACCCCATAAATAGAGTAAACACCAAAGACAACACGCCAGCCGTTATCCATTATAATATTGTGGAGGGGGATGGCTTTCACATCACCGTGTCGCCAAAGGGCTTTGGCAGCGAGAATATGAGCCGCTTGAAGATGCTTGTGCCTTCTGACGGCATTGAGGGTGTTAAGAAGTTTATCATCGAGACGGTGGTGGCGGCTGATGCCAACGCCTGCCCGCCTATTGTTGTTGGCGTGGGGGTGGGGGGCAGCTTTGAGAAATCCGCTATAATGGCTAAAGAAGCTTTGATGAAGCCCCTTGATGCCCACCACCCAGACCCTTTTTGGCATAATATCGAAAAGGAGCTACTGGCAGAGATTAACAACCTTGGCATTGGCCCTGCAGGGCTTGGGGGCAGGCTGACCGCCATGGCAGTCCACATCAACACATATGCTACCCACATTGCTGGCTTGCCGCTGGCTGTTAACATCGGCTGCCATGTAAATAGACATGAGGAGGCTAGCTTATAATGGAGATTTTTACACCACTAACGACTGACGCCATCAAAGGCCTTAAAGCTGGCCAAATGGTGCATATAACGGGGCATATCTACACCGCGAGGGATGCCGCACACGGTCGCTTGATAGAGCTTTTAGAGGCGGGGCGGCCTATGCCTTTTGATTTTGACGGCAATATAGTTTTCTACGCAGGGCCAGCACCAACGCCTGAGGGGGCGGCGTGTGGCTCTATTGGCCCCACCACGGCAGGGCGTATGGATTTGTATGCACCAACCCTTATCAAGCAGGGGCTTAAAGCTATGATAGGCAAAGGTTTGCGAAATGATAAGGTGGTTGCCGCTATTAAGGATTATGATGGGGTGTATTTTGTAGGCGTGGGGGGCGTTGCAGCCCTTATGAGCAAATGCGTAACCCATGTAGAGGTTGTGGCTTTTGATGACCTTGGCACAGAGGCTATACGCCGTTTAACCGTTGAAAAAATGCCCGTTATCGTTGCTATTGATAGCGAGGGGAGAAATGTATATGAAAGGTAGCATATGCATGATAGCTATATTGAAATTATGACTGTATACATATAAAGAATTTGATGAAGAGAGAGATAATGAGTGATAAATTAGACTATTTAGAAGTAAGAGAATTGATAATAGAAGATTATGATGAATTCATCGAACTTGATGACTTTAGCCCAGAGCAATCAATCGCAGCTACCCTTGAAGGTTCTATAAGATTAATGAGATCAAGTAAAAAATTCTATATTTGTGTTGTGATAACATTGGCTATATTGAGCTTAAAACAAGGTTTCATTCCTGATTATTTGCTTATTTGCTTGGATGTAGTCAATTTTAAGGGAATTGAGGGGCTAAGCGACGAAGAACAAAGTGCCTTCAGAGAAGATATGGATAGCTTGGAGAAGTTGCTAGGTATGGAGGATTACAAAATCGATAAAGATGAGATCTACAAGGCGAGAGTGAAGATGCTATTGGGCTTATTCGAGTAGAAGTGTAATTTAAAATTTTCACAACCAATAAAGAAGATATATTTGATGATAAGCTTTAAGAACGTGAGTAAAAATTATGGTACTAACATTGTCTTGGATGGTTTTTCCATATAAATTAGCCAGTCTAGCATAGGTTATACAATGCCCTCTATAGGGTAACCCGTCGAAGAATTGTTTTGCATCCATAAATTATCTAAAATAGGCTTGACATTTGGTGGTGCTTGTGTTAATATATCTTTTGGGTTGCTTAACGTTGCCCAAAATATGCGGATGTGGCGGAACTGGCAGACGCGCTGGACTTAGAATCCAGTGGGCAACCGTGCAGGTTCGATTCCTGTCATCCGCATTTTTTTGCCCATTTTGAGGGTCATCAGCACCGAAGTGAGGATGAGAACCTAAGTTAAAAATCACCGATAGACTTCACTTTAAACCAATGTGAAGCGTATTGGTTTAAAGTTTGCTATCGATGTATTTAACTAAGATTCTCATGGGGACAATTAGCTCAGCTGGTAGAGCACATCCTTGACGTGGATGGGGTCAGGGGTTCAAGTCCCTTATTGTCCATTCTTGTTGAAAATTTATTTTAGGAGTTGTTATTATGGATTTTTTTAGAGGGTCTATATTTTTAACTGGTGAAGCACCAACCCTAAGCCAAGCGGCAGGGGAGGGCAACCAAACCGCAACCACCACAAACGGCGGCGGCAACGGTGAAGAGGCACAAGGCAACGCCTTTTTAAACCCTATGACGTTTATCCTTTGGGGTTTGATTATTGTGGGTATGTGGTTTATGCTTATTCGCCCGCAACGCAAGCGTGAAAAAGAAGCCCGTGAGATGCAATCATCCCTTAAAGTTGGCGAAAGTGTTGTAACAACCAGCGGCTTTTATGGCAAGATTGTAGGGGTAAGCGATGATGCGTTTTTAGTTGAGTTTGGCGAGAACAAAGGCGTTAACGTATGGGTGCGTAAGCATGATATAGCTGGCGTTAAATCTCCAACTACTACTGTTACAAAAACCGACACACCAGCTGTGGAAGATAAAAAAGATAAATAAAACAATAAAAACCACGGGGCTTTGTGCTTTGTGGTTTTGTTGATTTTGGATAATTTGTGAGGTGCTTAGCAATGAACAAAAAATATTTTGCTAGAATATTGATTGTGCTTTGTGGTGCTTTGATGCTGGCGGGGTGCGATGCTAAAGAGGATTTGCATGAGGAAATGCGACTACATCTAAGGGATGTTTTTATTGTTGAAGGTGAAGAGATGATTTCTGAAGGTTTTCTTTCTAGCGGTGCTAGATATGAGTTTCGTGGGGAGTTTGATTTTCATCAGTTTAGGGTAGATTACAATTTTTATTTAGAAAGACCTACGGGAGATATAGCTACTGTCAATAACTATATAGAGGCGGCCGAGATTGGGCAGTTATATATCTTTCCAACTTTGCGAAGTGATATGGAGAACATAGAACGCAATTGGATGATTGTTGTTAGACATTGTAGCGATGCAAATGTTTGGATGGTTAAAGTTGAGTTTGACGAAGGAGTTTTTTCGTTGGGAGAACCAAATATATTTACCATAAGCAGCATAAATAGGAGAGTGATAGAATTTTCTCGCAATGCGGGTAGCGTATATATGATATCACCAGAATATTTGGGGTTTGAGAACACGCTAGAAGGAAGATAATAAAAAATCAGGCAACCTTTGTTATGGTTGCCTGATTTTTTATTGCTCGCTATCCAAGCATAATTCTTGTATTTTAGCCAAAATCTCTTCTTTACCTTGCCTTGTTTCGGATGAAAGGGGCAATAAGGTTGCTGTGGCTGGCACTCCCAAGGCCTCACGGATGATTTTGATATGCTTTGGTGCTTGAGAACGTTTTATTTTATCAAGCTTGGTGAGGACGAAAATGATAGGCATGTTGTAGTGTTTTAGCCACTCAAACATCTGCAAATCAAGCACAGAGGGGGCGTGGCGTATGTCTAGCAAAAGAGCTACGGCCTTTAGCTGCTCCCTACCTGTTAGGTATTTGTCTATCATAATGCCCCATTTTTCTTTCTCGCTTTTTGGGGCTTTTGCATAGCCATAGCCTGGCAGGTCAACAAAATACATTTTGTCGTCTATATTATAAAAGTTTATGGTGCGGGTTTTGCCTGGTGCTTGGCTAACACGAGCTAGAGATTTGCGACCGATAAGGCAGTTTATCATGGAGGATTTGCCCACGTTTGAGCGACCTACAAAGGCTATCTCTGGTAAGATTTCTTCTGGGTATTGCTTTGGCACGGCAGCAACTGCCGCCAATGTTGGGTTGATTATTTTCATTTGTATAGCTCCTTATAAAATGCAAGCCCATGATTCTCTATTTTTCTGAACCTACGTCTCTATTCATCAAATCTACAACGGCGTTTTTTGGTTTTTTGCCGTGATAGAGGATTTTGTTGACCTCTTCCACAATGGGCATTTCTACGCCGTATTTGTTTGCCAGCTCTAGCACGGGGGCGGCTGTGTTGATGCCCTCTACAGCCATGTTAACCTCTTGCAGCACTTGGGCTACGGGCTTTTCTTGAGCCAGCAGGTTGCCTGCACGCCAGTTTCTTGAATGTTGGCTGGTGCATGTTACGATAAGGTCGCCAATGCCTGAAAGACCAGCAAAGGTTTGAATGTTTGCCCCCATGGCCACGCCTAGGCGGGCGATCTCTGCTATGCCTCTTGTTATCAAGCCTGCTTTTGTGTTATCGCCAAAGCCAAGGCCGTTTGAGATGCCTGCGGCTAAAGCTATAACATTTTTTAAAACGCCCCCAAGCTCCACACCTATGATGTCTGTGCTGGTGTATACACGAAAGTTTTCTTCAGAGAAGGTGTTTTGCAGCCTTTTGGCGATGGCTTCGTCTATAGAGGCTACGGTTACGGCTGTGGGCATGTTTCTTGATACCTCTTCAGCGTGGCTTGGGCCTGAAAGGCAAGCTACATCACACATGGGGGCTGTTTCTTTAAGATATTGGGTTATCCGCAGCTGGTGGCCATCTTTTTGGATAAGGCCTTTTGAAGCGTTTATCAGCACCTGACCCTCTCTAAGCAAAGGCACCAAAGAAGGGAAAACCGTAGGGATATCTTTAGAAGATAGGGCTATTAACAAAAGGTCTTGCTCCACGGCATGGTTTATGTCGCTGGTTATTTTGATGTTTTTTGGGATGGTGATGCCTGGGAGCGAACGCTTGTTTTCTCTCTCGCTGTCAAGCATTTTTGCTAGGCTTTCGTTAGGCTCCCACATTACGACATTGTGTCCGTTTTTTTCTAGCAGGCAAGCTAAGGCTATGCCCCAGCTCCCAAAGCCTATTATACAAACTTTTTCCATATATTTACCCTCATTAATCTTTCTTTTATATTTTAAAAAATTGAAAGTTAAACTTCATTATAACAAAAAACTTTATGCTTGACTACTCTTTTTTGAAATTATACTTATACGTTACCCTGATTCGCCCATAACTTAAGCTCGTCATTGTTACTTGCTGTGGAATTAACCCCTACTCGTCATCCTGAGCTTGACTCAGGATCTAATTGGAGTAGGGCAGGCCTAGTTGGGGTTGCGTCCTATCATACATAGATCCTGAGTCAAGCTCAGGATGACGAGTAGGGGAATAGCATGGCAATGATTTCGTTGTAAGTTGGGATGGCGTGAGTGTGGAATGACGACTATTTTACTCACTCTTTAAAATCACCTTGTAAAATGCACCAAAATATGCTATACTTATAGTAGGGGATACAAACCAAACACAGGAGGCTTAGAACAATGCACGATATAAAAAAAATAAGAAACAACTTTGAAGAATTTGTTGCAAATTTAAACAAAAGGGGAGGGAGCATCAACATAGCCCCATTTATAGAGATGGACAAAAAACGCCGAGACATTATTGTAGAGGTAGAGGCTTTAAAATCCAAGCAAAACCAAGTGTCTAAAACTGTGCCTGCCCTTAAAAAAGAAGGGAAAGACACCGCACCCATTTTTGCCGAGATGAAAGAGCTTTCTGACCAGATAAAAGGTTTTGATGCAACTCTATCTCAACTAGAAGGGGAGATGGAGGCTTTTCTTTTACAAGTGCCTAATATACCTAGCTGCCTTGTGCCTGAAGGGGCAGACGAAACCCAAAACCAAGAAGTACGCAAGCACCTTGAGCCTACCCAGCTTGGCTTTGAAGCTACACCTCATTGGGATTTAGGCAAAAACCTTGATATAATGGACAACGAAACAGCTGGAAAGGTTACAGGCTCTCGCTTTATGTATTTAAAAGGGGCAGGGGCAAGGCTAGAGCGTGCCTTAATTAATTTTATGCTTGACCTACACGTGGCAGAACATGGCTACACAGAAGTGTATGCACCTTTTATAGCCCATGAACGCTCTATGCAAGGCACGGGCCAGCTGCCAAAGTTTAAAGACGAGGCCTTTAAGCTTGAAGGGTGGGATTATTATTTGATACCCACATCTGAGGTAACCGTTACAAATATGCACCGTGAAGAGATTTTAGAGGGGGCTTGCTTGCCTATAAAATATACGGCTTTTTCGGCTTGTTTTAGGTCTGAAGCTGGGGCTGCGGGGCGAGATAATCGAGGCCTTATCCGCCAGCATCAATTTAACAAGGTAGAGCTTGTAAAGTTTGCCCACCCTAACAATAGCTATGATGAGCTTGAAAAGCTGACGGCAAATGCCGAAGAGGTGCTAAAACGCCTTGGCTTGCCCTATAGGGTCGTCAAGCTTTGTGCAGGAGACCTTGGCTTTTCATCTGCCTTGACATATGATATAGAAGTGTGGATGCCAAGCTACAACCGCTATGTAGAGATTTCATCTTGCTCTAATTTTGAAGATTTTCAAGCTAGGCGTGCAGGTATTAAGTTTAGAGAGGCAGCTGGCGAAAAGACCCAGTTTGTGCATACCTTAAATGGCTCTGGCTTGGCTATCGGCCGCACAATGGCGGCTATAATGGAAAATTATCAAAATGAAGATGGCAGCATAACAATACCAAAAGCTTTACAGCCATATATGGGTGGCATGGATAAAATTATATAAAACACAAGGGGGGAAGAACGTGAAAAAAGATTTTGAAGATTTTGTAGAGTTGCTTGGTGAAGACCACAACATGGTAGACATTATGCGGGATGTAGCAATAAAAACCGTTGAAATTTTAAGAGAAGGCCTAGAAGAAGATGATGATATACCCGAAGAGGCTAGAGAAGCATATTTAATGCAAGTTGTAGCACAGTCAACAACCATGATTATGCTAAACCGCTATCACGACTGGTTGCATAGAGATGAATATTAACCAAAAAAGATGCCTAAGTTGTTAGGCATCTTTTTTGTTAGCATAGGGGTGTGGGTATATAGCACTAAACTGTCATCCTGAACCCTTGGCAAGGCTTGATTCAGAATCCCCTTCCTTCCTGAATTATCCCGACTAGGAAGGAGATTGCGGATCAAGTTTCGCTTAAAACCAAGCTTCGCCTAAAATCGGGCTCAGCCTAGGGCATCAACCAAGGGTCCGCAATGACGAAGATGAGCAATCGGCGGATTATATTGCCGTCATCCCGTGCTTGACACGGGATCTATGTATGATAGTATACAATCCCAATTAGGACTGCCCTTCTCCAATTAGATCCCGTGTCAAGCACGGGATGACGACTAGGAGTGGTTTGGGATAACGACACTTGGGTTCGTTTTGCTACGAGTTAAGGATGACGAGGCGTATTGGTGTATTTAAAACCCAGCTCGCTTTCTTCTTATGTCGCTTATATTGTTTGCGAATTTCTTTATCTGCAAAGTAATTATAACATGACTTACGGCGGACATAACCCCCACTATAATCGACACTATAATATTGCCCGTGCTTAAAATATCTCTAACATCAGGCATGGCGAGAGATAACATCAAAATCAAAATACTTATACCAACGAAGACAAAAGACATAATCACAAAGGTGTTAGAACCTTCAATAGAGCCGATGATGTTGCTTTCTATATTGCTTTGGGTGGATTTTATCATGTTTAAAATAGGGCGATAGTAGAAAAATATTAAAGGAATGAAAATAGCCAAACCAGCCATGTTGAGGAGGACGGGGATGAAGCCATCAAAAACAAGGTGGAAGGGTGCTAAAATAAAGGTGATGCCCGTTATAGCCAAAAGCACAATCGTTAAAATGACAATACCTGTTGCTGCTTTGAGAGCTTTTTGTGTGTTTATCCTGTCTCCTTTTTTGCATGATTCTAAGAAAGTGGTGATAGCGTAAACAAAAAGGGAGATTATTGTTACATTAAGCACTATAGATACAAAGTTGATGGTGGTGAAGTTAAATGTGGCGAAAAAATTTATAACCCTTCCTATTATCAACAAGACAAAGCCTAGTATAACCGCAGGGTTTTGGCCTGCTTCATGTAGCATTTGGGTGAATGATTTTTCTTCAGTTGGGTACATTTTGCTACCTCCTTTTATGTAGTCAATATTTTTCTACAGATTGCACAAACTTTTTAAGCTGCAAAATAAGAACTATGAAGGGTATGTTGACAATAAGGCTAAAAAACGACGCTGTTGACATGGTGAAGAAAAAGAACAAAACCCTAAAGCCGAAAATGAAAAGGGAAATGACGATAAAGCTATATGCTCCTTTTATGTGCCTAAAGCTCTCGTTTTGCAGGTTTTCTTTTGTGGATTGTATCATGCTAAAAATAGGGCGATAGTATAAAAATATGCCGCCGAAGAATATTGCTGCGGAGAATATCACGATAATCACACCGCCGAGAAAGCCAAAATTAAAGCCAATAAACGTAACTGATGTATTGGCAAGCCACAACACAAAAAGAAGGGAGTGTGCAAAGGCAACGACCCTAGCCATAGAGAGGGATATTAAGGCTTTTGCTTTGTTTTCTCTATAGCAAGACGAGAAAAACACACAGGCGGTTGCGGCGGAGAAAAGGAAGATGCCAAAGGTAAAAACATCAAACAAAGAGACGCCAGAGTTAAAGGTTAGGGCATACAATATAGCCCCTGCAATAAGGATTAACACAAAGCTCACAAGCAGCACGGCTTGCCTGCCAAAGGCATATAAAGCTTGAGAAAAGCCTTCTCTTTGGTGCATAACCAAACCTCCTACTCGTCAGATGCCTTTTCGTTAAAATCTTGCAGTCGCTTGTATACTATATTGTGCAAGGTGCTTTCTTCACCCACATCACCAGCGGGGCGAGACATTAAAATCTCCATGCCCTCATCTATGTGGCTGATGGGGTATATGTGGAATTTGCCTTCCCTCACCGCTTCGATAACCTCATCTTTCAAAAAGAGGTTTAGGGTGTTTTGAGCGGGGATGATAACCCCCTGGCTGCCCGTCAAGCCCCTGCTTTGGCAAAGGTCAAAAAAGCCCTCAATTTTAACGGTGATGGCCCCTACTGGTTGTATCTCTCCCTTTTGATTGATAGAGCCAGTTACGGCTATCTCTTGATTGATAGGCAGGTTAGCAAGTGAGGAGAGGATGGCGTAAAGCTCGGTGGAGGAGGCGGAGTCTCCATCTATGCCTGTATAGTTTTGTTCAAAGCACACACGACAAGAAAGACTTAGGGGGAAGTTTTGTGCGTATTTTTGCCCTAAATATCCAATCACTATTTGCACGCCTTTATCGTGTATCTCGCCGCTCATTTGGGCTTCGTTTTCTATATTGATGATGCCTGCCTTGCCCACATATGTGGTGGCCGTAACCTTTGAAGGCTTTGCGAAGACGGTACCCCCCGTGTCTATTGCAGCTAGGGCGTTTATCTCGCCTATTTTGCCACCTGTTGTCTCTATCATAATAGAGCCATCTTCCATCATTTGGGTTATTTTTTCTTCATAAAGCCCAAGGCGATATTCTTTTTGGGTTATGGCTTTTTGTATATGAGCTTTGTCGATAAGGGATACACCCTCTTTTTTTGCCCAAATATAGGCTTCTATCAGCACATTTGCCAGCTGGTCAAACTGGCCTGTGAGCTTTTTTTGACTTTCAGCCAAGCGGCCAGAATATTCGATAACTTGGGCGACGCCGCAGGCGGTTAGGTCAAACAAACCCTCGTCTTCCACAAAAGATTTAATAAAGCGGCAAATCTCGGTTAGATGCTCTTGGGTATAGTCCATTTCATAATCAAAAGGCACCAAAGCCTTAAAGAGACCTACAAAATCCCCATCATAGGCACTTAGCAAGTCATAATAATAATTATCACCAACTAAGATGATTTTTGTATCAAAAGCTATAGCCTCGGGCTTGATGCCCGCTACAGGCACGCCCATTTGGTGTTCTTTAGGGTTTTCTATTAGGATTTTTTGAGATTTAATGGCACGCTTCAAAGCATCCCACAAAAAGGGTATGGAGAGAACATCACCAGCTTGGAGGATGATGTAGCCCCCGTTTGCCTTGTGCAAAAGACCGCCCTTTATCTTCATATAATCTGTTGTTAAATTTCCAAACTCGCTATCATATTCTATCTCGCCCATAATGCCTGCATATGTGGCGTTTGATGCTACCTCTACAGGTGCGTGTTTAGTGCCTTTGTGGCTTGCTATAATATTTATTTTGTATAGCTTCATCACATCTTCTTTTGTCTTTTTTAAAGCCCAAGGTATAGAGCCAGACAGGGCGTCGTCTTCTTCCAACTCTTGCAAGTCTCCAAAGCTTTCGATATTTTCTAAGATATTCTCTTTCAAATCAGCCAAATAGGCTAAAACGGGGGCATCTTCATCTATATATTTTTCTTGCAAGCGAGATATATGGTGGCCAACGGCAAAAAGAGATAGGTTATAGTCTATCTCAGATATTTTGCTACGGGCTTGTTTTTCTTGCCTTTTAAACTCATCCATTAGCTTTGTGGCGTTTTCGTGTATCACCTTTGATGTGGCGGTTATTTCTTCTCTATCGGCTTCAGGCAGCTTGCTAAAATCATCTATATTGAGGATTGCACCGTCAACTATAGGGTCAAAAGATATGCCCCTGTCGCTAAAACGCACCTCAAACCCTTTGGTCTTGCTCTCTTCTGAAAAGACCTTAAACTGATCTTCTTTTATGTTGTCAAACTTTTTTAAGATGTCTGCCTTTTGTTCCTCATACTCTTTAGTTTCAAAAAGCTTTGGGATTTCAACATTAAGCACTTCTAACAGCTCTGCCAGGTCTTCCTTGAAAGATAAGGCATAGCCAGGGTTAAAGGTAAGTAGCTTTGGGCTTTTAGGGTCTTTAAAATTATACACATATGCTAAATCTTTAGGTGTGTCTTCTTTTTCAGCCGCTATTTTGGCGAAATGCGTAGCAAAGCTTGTTTTGCCGCAGCCAGCCATGCCTGAGACATATATGTTGTAGCCCTCTCGCCTGGTGGCAAAGGCAAAGTCAAAGGCATCTACCGCCCTTTTTTGCCCTATAATAGCTTTTTTGGGGCAAAGCTCTGCTGTGGTTTTAAAACCTAGCCCCTCGGGGTTGCAGCTTTTTTTAAGTTGTGTATAGTCAAGCTTTTTCATGCTTAAACCTCCATTATTTAGAAGTGAGTAGATGCATCTCTATTGTCATCCCCAAGAGTTGCTGATAATCCCCCATCGTCATCCTGAACTTGATTCAGGATCCCCTTCCTTCCTGATATAATTCGGGGAGGGAGGGGATTGCGGGTCAAGTTTCGCCATCCCGTGCCACCCCTACCGTCATCCCGTGCTTGACACGGGATCTAATTGGATAAGGATAGACCTAGTTGGTTGTACACCATCATACATAGATCCCGTGTCAAGCACGGGATGACGGGTGGCAAGGGTTGGGGATGAGGGTGATTCATGATGACGAGTTGGTGGCGGGGTCGGCTACTCCTACAACCCCAAAAACATTATAACCGCATCTTCCATCGGGTTTTTGTAATAGGATTCTCTTGTGCTTATCTGCTTAAAACCATGCCTTTCGTAGAGTGATAACGCATGGTGGTTGCTTTCTCTAACCTCTAACATGAGAAAGGATAGCCCCTTTTCGTGTGCAAACTCTAAAAAAGCTTGCATCAAGCAAGTGCCTATGCCCCTGCCACGAAAGCTAACATCAACCGCTATATTTAAAATATGCCCCTCGTCTAGTATATGATGCATACCGCCAAAACCTACAACAATATTATCTGCTGTGCTATCTAGTGCCACCACATAAAAAGCATGGGGATTTTTAAGCTCTTGTTCAAAGGAGCTTTTGCTCCACGCTTGGTCAAGAAAGGAGGCGTTTTCAATCGCTACAACCCCTTGTAAGTGGCACTCTTTCATGGGTTTTATAACTATGTTCATTTGCCTTGTGCCTCTCGCTCGGCTTGGCTTTGCCTTATGTATTTTAACTCAAAATCTTGGCTGTTTACGGCACTATACGCATTTTTTGAAGCTAACAAAGCCAAGCTAGATGCCCTTTGTAAAAGGTTTTGAGGGGAGGCTATGTTATATCCCTCCACATTTGCCCCATCCCCAACTAAAAGAATAGGCTTATTGTGAGATTTTGCCATGTCAAGCAATTGCTCAATTTGATAAAGCCCAGCATCTAAAAGACATTCTTCGTGGTAATAGATAGCACCATATACCTCTCCCCGCCTTGCATCCATAACAGGCACAACGACGCCGTCAAAATAAGCCACATTAAAAGCCAAAGCTTGCAAAGAGCAAACAGGCACTATTTTAAGTTTTTTGGCAAAGGCAAGCCCCTTGGCGATAGATGCACCAATACGTAGGCCTGTAAAAGAGCCTGGGCCTTGAGAGCAAGCCAAAAGCTCTACATCTTCAATTTTCACTTGGCATAGGGTTAAAAGGCTATCTATAGCGGGCATAAGGGTTTGAGAGTGGGTGATGCCGCTGTTTACAAAAACCTCGCCAAGCACCATATTATCACGGCAAAGGGCGACGGATGCCGCCTTGCCTGATGTATCTATACCTAATATTAGCATATTGTAATCCTCCTGAAACTTTCCCCTTTTGCAAAATCTTTTTCTATTTTGATATATATGGTGTGGGGGGGCAGGGCATCTTTTATTATTTGCGACCATTCTATGAGGCACACGCCCCCTGCGTAAAAATAATCATCTAAACCAGCGTCAAAAAAATCATCGCCACTTTGCAGGCGATAAACGTCAAAGTGGTAAAGGGGCAGCCGCCCGCAGGTATATTCGTTGATAATTGCGAAAGTAGGGCTAGAAATATCCCTAGTGATGCCTAGACCTTTGGCAAAGCCTTTTGAAAAGGCCGTCTTGCCAGCTCCAAGCTCTCCATCAAGGGCGTACACTTGGCCTGCTTGAGCGTTTTCGGTTAATTTTTTTGCT
>Ga0123355_10010608_pt1 | contig 14149 bp, 11 predicted proteins | sample TergutEmb28metaG_3_FD_89872 | JGI IMG/M metagenome (GOLD analysis project Ga0123355, IMG submission 89872) | Embiratermes neotenicus P1 segment gut microbial communities from Petit-Saut dam, French Guiana - Emb289 P1 | ecosystem: Host-associated > Arthropoda: Insects > Digestive system > Gut ... | reverse complement strand
GGTATGCTGCGGTACACTAAGACGCCGTGAGTTTCGAAGGATGTGCCGCAAAACGTTAATTTTATATTACTGCATACAAAGGAAATTAATAAATAATGTTGTTTAAAATAAATTTTATTACCAGATAAAAAGTTCGCAAAATAAACATCCTCCATTTTTTAAAGGCTGAACTTGGTCAGGACCCCAGGAATTCGAATAACAAGAGAATAATTGTTGGGCTATGTTTGTACGAACTTAATTAAAACGGCAGCGCTTGTCGAATGAAAACTGCGCATGCGCATGTCTCTGACCCACATGCAGTGTTACCAACTTAAACATCTAGTCTGCAGCGACAGCTCGCAGCAAGGAAGGAAACTGCGACGTAAACAAACAAAGTTTCAAAACCACTGCTTTAGCTTGTAAGTCTCCTTTCACTTATCAGAAAGTGATATTAGTGCATTAGTACACACCGATATGCACATGTGATAATCACTTCCCCATTTCAATGCGCCCTTCGACTCCTTTCCGAGCCAGCCGAATCCATTCCTCTGCACTATCATCTTCACATCCATTCATACAATGCCATTAACATTTTATACGAGTTTCTCATCTTCCCCACTCTTGCTATATGCCCCGCCAATGTTACCTAATCTCCTACAAACAAAAAATCTGGGAAAAATTACAAGTCAGAAAGTTCCACTGCGCAATTTTTTCCCTCTTCCAGTTCCGTCGATTCTTACAGGTCCATGTTTTCTCTTCACCAACCACACAGAAATTAACACATACACACTCATACAAACTCACATACACTCACAAACATAAACACTCACTCACATACACACACTCACACACACACTCTCATACGCACTCACACACACACTCACACACATTCTCATAAACACACTCACACACAATCACACACTCTCATACACACACTCATACACACCCACTCTCTCTCTCACTCGCATGCACGCACACACGCTCACACTCACACACATACACACACTCGCGCGCGCACACTCACACACCCACTCTCTCACCACACTCGCACGCACACACACCCACACACTCACACACTCACACACACTGATACGCCATTCTGAAGTCCCCAGTATCTAAATGTAACCAAATATGACGTGCAGCAAGAAACAAAATGCCATCTCACGCCACCTTATACAAGATGCACGCATGCACACATCGCTTTGCACGTGTAAAACCTGCACCGCAACTGAAGCCTGACCTCCTATGAAATACTTCACAGCAATACACAAAGGAGAAGCTTTCTGAGTTATGAGATGCATGTACTGAGTTATGACGTATCGGAAAGTTACATCTCAATATGGTATCCTGAGATATAGACTGTAATAGTCTAGGGAAATGTCGTCGAGTGCACAGAGCATGTTGGTGAATACAGGAGTGTTTCCAGTAGCTGCAGGAAAAACAACGACCCGCAAAACTACATCCAGTGTTTTCAGAAGCTGCAGGAAAAACGACCCGCCACACTACATCAAATGTTTTCATCTAGTCTAAGGTTAACCTGTAACGATCACAATACAGCGTTTAATGATACGTAAGTTCTGTTTCAGAAAAACAAATTTACAACAACAAATTAACAGGTATCGAAAAGTTGTTCAAGTAACCAAGCAGCTCCCCGACAGTCTTGGAACCCATTCATTACCGAGGTCACAAAAAAAACACTTCCATTAACCAAACACTTAAACTCCAGCTCACAAGTTTAAATCCTCTTTTCGAAGATTCAGTTGCCTGTTTTACACAGTGAATTTCCCTCATACGTTTCGACCAGATTTGTTTTCCACTTCGTATTTTAGTTGAAGGCAGTCATGAACTGACGACAAAATAAACAGCTCGTAACGAAACACACAAGTTTTCTATCACACAAATATCTAATCCTACATAGTTAATATTATTATTATTGTCAATTCTATGCTGTTTTGTAAATAAGTCATTAATTACGATCGAAAGACAAACCACCCATATTAGTCACAAGCAGTCTCACTAACGCCACCACTGTAATGGTTGATGCACAACCAGTGTTTTACGCAACATATGTAGTTGTGTCCATGCCCCTTCTCCGTGCCGATCTTCGTACGCAAGGCTCCAATGTAGCATTAGATATCATCATCAGATCTAAAGGAGACCTTCACATTATTGCTATAAATGTAAGGTCCCTGTGCAGCCCATGAATGTATATGGGTAACACCCCGGCATCTTTGCCCCAGGAAAAGAGAGCACATCACCCTTTTAATAGGAGGTTGGTGGGCCCCAAAACCCCATGTTTAGGAGTAGAGAGAAATCTTTTACTCCTGCCGCAAGTCGAAATATTCTTCGGTTTACCAGCCCGTAGATCAGTGACAATACCTACTCAGCCCTCGCAGCTCCTACATTATTCTTGTACAAAAATATAGTCTCAAAAAAGTTACATGTTTTGCCAAGATAAATCGCCACACACTATTTCCGAATCCTAAACGAAAGAGAGTTCGTGTTGTTGCCGCCTCAAAATTATACACATTATAATTAAAAAGGTAAAGTGATCCCGTTACAGGCCCGGTGTGGCCCAAATGGTGGGTAAAGGTATAGCTCTACTCTTCCATGACTGCGGCACTAGAAGGGGTGAGTGGTCAGCAGCACGCCTCGGCCGCACTTTACCCCCGGGAAAGACCTGGTACGCATTTTACAGGAGGCTGGGTGGGCCCCATGGCCGGTCTGGAGAGGTGCGGAAAATCTCGTCCCCACTGGGATTCGATCCCGGACCGTCCAGCCCGTAGTCAGTCGCTATACCGACTGAGCTACCCGGCCAACATTATAATTATAATTAATAATTATTAATTATACTTAGTATGGTATTTGAGTGTCCTAGAAGGGCATTGCTTTCATACGAGATTTAATTAAAATTGTTCAACTTGTTCAGAAGTGGAAAGGGGGGAGTTTAGATGGGCTCCTCCCCTCACACGAGGAGCATTGTGGTCTTTCTTTAAATCCGTTCTTGCTCCTTTTTTTTAGTAATGACATAGGCCGAACAATTAAACGAAACTTAATTGGTGTACGGCCATTTTTTCCACCCGTAGGTCAACCGTATATAATAAAATGGATTGTCATAAAGAATTAACAGTTTCAAAGAACCTAGGGTTTTAATTCCTCCTGTAAGTATATTTGATAATTATTTCCATCACAAAATGAGTATTTTGGGTTATTTTCAATTTAATAAAAACAGTTGGATTGCAATCGTAGTGCTGTCAAGTTGGCCCCGACATCAATAAGACACTTATTGTGGGTCTAGCTCCTTTATTCACTGCTGACAGAAGTCCATATCCCTTTGTTAGCCACAGTGTCTCCACCTCGCGAACGTCTTGAAATCTGCGGCTGCTAGTACTTTGCTTCAGCGCTGGAAATGGACGATAATCGCTTGAAGCCACTTAAACGCTCAATGCAGGGGGACACTCAGTTTCTTAGTTAATAAATAATGCTTCGTGTGAACTTATTTTCTGACAGACGTTCGTTAATAGAATTTGTATCGACTATTCTCCTTATTTGCTTGTGACCTTATTACCAACACCAAAAATCAGATTCATTTTACATTTCCCATTCCGTTAGGTTTTAAATTTTCAAAGCTTGGTCGACACAACGACTAGGCAATGGGCTGAATTGTATGGGTTCTGAATCCCGGTGGGGACAAGCGATTTTCCTCTCTCCAAAAATTAGGATTGATTTTGACCAATCGCCTCCATCTTGCGCCCTTGGATTTCAACTCTACTCCTGCTTACGACTTCATGGCTTGGAGAAGGACAGCTTACTTTTTTGTCTTCATACTTAAAATAGGATAAGTCTATCTTTTCTTGAATACAATTATTTGGCAACAATAAAACTATCCAGCGAGACATTCCAATCTGAGATACTGCATGCATTCCTGCTATGAATTCGTGAAGTGTCGTAACTTCATTCTACTTTCTTTTCTCCATAACAACATATACGAAAATTAAGTAGCCTAATATACGGTCTGTCATTCGATTCGTTAAGGTCTGGACGATTGTGGGTTCGAATCCCTGTGGGGCGAAATTTTCCGCACCCGTCCATGCCGGCTCCGGGGCACTCAGCCTCCTGAACAGTGGGCAACGGGGCCCTTTCTCGGGAGTAAAGAGGGTGGGGCGTGGTGTTGACCACACACGCCCCCATCTGGCGGCGAGGTTAAAGGGTAGAGCTTTACCTACAATCCCTCTCTTCACGGTTGTTATTCAGTGAAATATGTATCTTGTTACTGTCCGTCGTTAAACGCACTTATCATTCTAGTTAAAGGCTTGCTTCAGTTCAATGATTACTGTCATAGACACTGAATTCGTGTAATTCGTAACGCACTTACGGTACATCTTTGTATAAGTCTGCCGCTGTAGGCCTCTTCGAAGTGCAAATTGACTAATAGTTCAGAAAATATATCTTGATAATGGCTCCACGCTTGCTACAACATACTGTCATTTTATACGCGTCCCAAGTCTCAGCCCTTTATATTTGATGTAAATGAAAATTTGGTCATATTTGGCTGTGTACGATGTTTTTGAAGAAAATAGTGCACAAACAATTTGCTTTCAGCGCTGACAGAAGAGGAAACCAGACACTGCGAAAAAGAATCACTGGGGAGTGAACTCAAAAGCAGACTTCCTCAGATGTGTAACTACTGCATGCCAATCATTTGAATTGCAAATAGTTCCCCATAATTCCCCAGTGTTTTCAAAAATTACAACTGAACTCGAACCTTTATAAGGCCAGAACTGGGTTTCCTGACGTCACGACACACAAACAAAATGTAATTACAAAGACTTTGAACTTGTGGGTTGGAATTTAGATTTGACGTGTCCTCACATTCTTCTGTACCAGATAATAGTATATGTACTCTAGCCGCAAGCATATTCACACAGGAATTTGTGAGCTTGTGACTGCAATTTGAAACTGGTAAAATGTAGAATTTAATAAAACAAAACCGATAAAGCTAGCAGGCAAGAACTGAACATTGATATAATCCACACACATCGTGAAATATACGTCTGTCTGTCACCCTAACTTTTCTAAAAAAAAATGTATAATAAACAGCAAAAAAATAAAAGGTAAAGTGATTCCTTTACCGGCCCGGTGTGGCCCAGAGGGTGGGTAGAGGTATAGCTCTACTCTTCCATGACCGCGGCACTAGAAGGGGGTGAGTGGTCAGCAGCACGCCCCGGCCGCACTTTACCCCGGGGAAAGACACAGTACCCATTTTACAAGAGGCTGTGTGGGCCTCAGGGACAGTCTGGACGGGCGGAAAATCTCGTCCCCACCGGGATTCGATCCCGGACCATCCAGCCCGTAGTCAGTCACTATACCGACTGAGCTACCCGGCCCACATAATAAACAGTAAATACACGAAAAAATTGCCTGGAGGGAAAATCACTCATTATTCCTGGTTTCTGTACTCCCAGATTAAGCACGGGTTGCCCAGAAAACTTCGTTACTCACGTGCTACGTAAGTACAACAACCTGTTTCGCACAAAAGGCGAATCTTAACCACAAGAAGTATATTCCTCTTGGTGAAATTACTCGTGTAAGAAAGGTAGAGTTTTCCTTTCAATTAGAAGACACAGGGTGCTCCAACAGCAATACGACACGCGGCATCCTCATGTACCACATTCCAAGTAGACCACTGGGAAAATGCCACGCTCGAGGAACTCATAAAACACCATTTCAAGAGGACCCGTGAGTCAATTTCTTTCACTCTCCGGAAACTCTTTAGCTACCACATCGGGTGGATCACTGGCGTTTGGAATTGGGGCTCAAATGGTTTGCAAAAAGGAGATGCTTTATTGCCATTGCTTTTCAACTCTGCTTTAGAGTACGCCATTTGGAGGGTTTAGGTAAAATAGAACGGCTTGAAATTAAATGGTACACATCAGTTTTTGGTTTATGCTGGTGATGTTAATATATTGGGTGGAAGTGTATATACTCTAAAGAAAAAGACAGAGGCTTTGTTTGTAGCAAGAAGATTGGTCTAGAAGTGAATTCTGATAAAACTAAGTATATGTTCATGTCTAGAGATCAGAATGCAGAACGCAATCACAATATAAAGATTGATAGTAGTTCATTTGGAAAAGTGGAAGAGTTTAAATTTTTGGTAACAACCTTAACCAATAAGAATTCTATTGAGGAAGAAATTAGAGCAGATTGAAGTCAGGGAAGGATTGCTATCTTTCGGTGCAAAATCATTTGTCTTCCAGTTTGCTATTCAAAAATTTAAAGATTAAGATAAAAACTATAAATCTCCTTTTATGGTGTATGGGTGTGAAACTTGGTCGCTCACATTGAGGGAGGAACGTAAGCTTAGGGCTTTTGAGAATAGGGTGTTGAAGAGAATATTTGGGCCTGATAGGGATGATGTGATATGGGAATGGAGAAACACTACATAATAAAGAGCATGAAGATCCGGACTGCTCACGCAATATTTTTCGGATGACCAAATGGAGAAAAATGAGGTGGGCTGGGGCAAGTAGCATTAATAGGGGAGAGGTGTACACAGGGTTTTGGTGAGGAAACCAGAGGGAAAGAGGCCACTTGGAAGGCCCAGGCGTAGATGGGGATAACATTAAGATGGAGCTTCAGGAATTGGAACGGGGACATTGACTGGATAGATCTGACTAAGGCCAGGAACAGGTGGTGGGCTGTTGTAAAAGCGGTAATGAACCTTCGGATTCCATAAAAATTCGGGGAATTTCTTGACTAGCTGAGAACCGGTTAGCTTCTCAAGAAAGGCTCTGCTCTATGGACTGAGGAAGTAGCTCTAAGTTCTGATGGAACATATTTATGTCAAGATGTCCCGAAGACAGCAGAAAACAATTACTGGCTTCTGGCGGATAGGATGGCCTATGTATAGCATTCTGCAAATGTTCCGTGTTGGCTGACAAGAATGCTGGATGGGGAAGAAACGTCTCGTTCTTGTCACAGGGTAAACTTTGCTGGACGTGTAGCAGACGATTTCGCCACAAGTAATACGTATATTTTGTGCCTGCCCGCGAGCATATACAAAGCGTGTTCGGTAAGTTATGTTTCACAAGCATGCAACTTCTGTGTAATTCAAACATTTTGTTTCTCCGTACGAAGTTGCAAATATATTGCGGATAAGAGGCAAAAGCTAGTGCAAGTGTCAGCCAGTCGGCCAGCCAGCCAATCAGAAGTTATTCGTAAAATAAATTGATGTGCAATGACAAGGGCAAAGACTTGAGAAACTTCGCGAAGCAGTTTCTAATGTGATTGGGGTTTTATAAATAAAAAAAGGTGATGGCTTATTGAGAGTGCATCATGTCACAAAAATGCGCCGAGAGTTCGAAAATGATTAAATGGAGATCCATGAAAATGATCAGAATGATTGGCTATGTTATAAATTTTATCAAGTGTACAATTAGTGATTTTGTGTTATTTCTTCACATTTTCCCTCCAGCAACCACTTTCTTTATCTGTATCTGTTTTGGACAGACCCGTATTAAACTGTATGTATTATCACCTACGTAGGTCCACTTATCAACTTTTCTAGAAATGTGTCCAATCTTCCATTACACAGATGCCTCCTTAAATTACCGAAAACCCCTCTAAGCTCTCTGAATACACTGGATTGTACATCGAATTACCGAAGTTGAGGAACAAGTGTTTTGTGTCAAGAGCTTAGAAAATGTTCAATAATACGAAGCAAAGTACCGTGTACAAGTACTGACCACGATACAACTCAGTGCAACTTGCACAGAAGTGCGTTAGTGCGTCATTACTGTCGACCTACGATGAGAGGAGTGTTGCGTTATACAGTGTAACAGCGAACTGGAATCTACAGAGTAGACACAAAGTGCATCTGCTGTAGAATTACAACACAACTTGTCCGCTGTCTCTCGCGATCATGAACCCAAACGCCGTAAATAAGCCTTTATTCGTACAGTCTGCTGTATCGGGCCCTGATGTGGGAAATGAAATGAAAATACACTGTTTGAGAACAAGATTCGTCACGGGACAGGGGTTTGTGTTCATTGCGTGCAGTGAAATACTCACATGATATGTGCGCACTTTAATATCATTACGATCTCCGCATTTTCTCACCCTGTCCTTCCTAAGGCGCAACAAATCCCGAAAGTAAATCTGTTAATCACCGTGTTAAGTCTCCAGCACGTGTGAACACTACAGGCTGGTCCGACGGATCCCGCAACAGGTGACGTCATTGGTGTGTCATCAACGTGCCAAAAGGGCAGATATGGTGTACTGTAGAGATGTGGATATGTTTCAAAAAGTGTATCCCTTAAGCATATTTTAAACTAGCTATGGTATTTTACTACTCAGAAATTTTACTTGGGATACTGTAACTCTATTCATTACACCTATGTAGCTTACAGCATTCCTCGTAATCTTCAACTTTGACTTCTAGTGGAACTGACTTGTGTTGGTTTCAATGTTATTAATTTTTTGTTTTGTTTTAGGATTTTTTTCTTGTTACGCTTTTGTTTGTTTTTGTACTAGTGATTGCTTTAAAATTGGCTATTACACTATTGTGTAATTGAGCTTATTATTATTATCATTATTATTATTGTGTTCTGCAAAATAGTGTACAATTTTCTCATTCTAACTCTGATTTAGTTGTTAATTTCACTGTTCTGTCTTCGGTTTTCTCTGTACTTTGTTACATTAGGTTTGTATATTACTGTTGATTTTGTAATGTGACATTAGGTGGCTAAGTCAGCACGCTCTTTATCTGAGCACTCAGTACGTCCAGTACAAATATCAAGAACGCACGAGGATTTACCTGACGTCCCTAGCCAACTTAACGGCTTTTTTTCTTACGCCCAGCTAGCGTAGTTCACACGGTCGCCGTTTTGCCATTACTAGGCAAGTAAATAAAATTCATGAAAATATGTGACGTCTAGTGGCATAATGTTGGTACTGTGTTGCATAAAGGGCCAAGCCAGGTTAAACTGCAGCAGGGCACAGACGCGGAAGATTCCGTAAACTTTGCAACAAGGTACAATGAAATTCTTACATAGACACACATAATAAGTGATAATACTAAAGTGAATGGTAAATAAAGAGGATGTGGCACTGTGGATAAAATTCATCGGGCTCTGCTGGACGCGGATATTAATGTTAGGATTCTATAAAGACAGCTCCAAATGTCTTGAGCAACCAAATAATTGTCGGCCCTTCAAGAAACCTCTGGCCCATGGTAATAATCGAAAATATTAGATACTGCAATTAGGAGACAATGGGCACAGTCAGTTCAAAATTCGTATCAGGTTACAGACATGTCTGTTTCCATCGACGCTATAAATTGAACTTCATTTTAATTTATTTCAACATTCAAATTAAACTAAAATAAAGGAAGATGTAAGCAGATATCTCGCCCTTACAGACTTTCCTTGTTCGCCTGGGAAAGCCGGGTAGCAGCAATTAAACTTGACAGTCATATTAAAAGTTTCAGACAACTTCAGAGAACTGAGTTTGTCCCTCCCCTCCTGTCCCACTTCTCTTTTTAAAGACCACTTGTAATTCAGTGACGTATTTTCGGCCGATAAAACCTGTCGATGCCGATAAAAGAGCTGACGTTGTATAAAACTTCCCTCCCTACCTTCGCCATCAGACACATTTACGTATCAGTAAGGATGCATGAGAAAAAATCGCTTCGGAAAATAAAGCCATGAGCGAGGATATAAAGAAAGGGAGGAGGAATACACGTTGCGCAATGACGGCTACCACTGTGACTCGAGAAATATAACACACGGGGAATGCGATGCATAGGAGTTATGAGAAATTTTAAGAACAAGCATAACTCTCGCTAAAACTTCAACGGAAAATTTTAAATATTTTCGTCTCTATCTACGATTTCCACGAAAAAGCCTAACACTGAATTGAGTTTTCGGGCTTTCGCAGCGGTGCAGTTAAGTTATTCATTCTTCCTGGATATTTCGCCTCGTGACTGGGTAATTGGCGCTCGACTTTTCAGGACAGAGTGGTGGTCCCATATTCACGGGACGAGATTCCAATAAAGAATTCTCCATTAAAGGAACAAGGGATGTTCTCCAAAGCGAAAATAATTACGAAGGCAAACGCTGCACTCATTAGCGTGGATTACAAGTCCTGCTAAATAATCTTAGTGAATTAGTCACGGGGATGGATGCAAAGTCACTACGAAACGTCGCGTATGTGCTCCGAAGTGGTACGGCTCATTGCCCGAGAAAATCAAACATAATTTTTAAACAGAGTTAAATACTATATGAAGCGACAGATTAACCCGAAAGTTTTAAAACGAAAAAAATGGAAAAGTTAACAGTTATACTTTTGGTTCATTAAGAAAATGAAGCGCATTTCGAAGTACTTCACACGCACTGCTAACAACGTATCAATACGATTCAATCTATCACTTCGTTTTTTTATGTTTTGCTGACCTTGCATCTCAGTATAATATTATCAATTGGCCAACTTAATGCAAAAATTCTTGTTTTATAATACTTTTATTATAAAACAAGAATTTGTGCATTAAGTTGGTCAATTACTAAGACTATCCCTCTATGTTAAGTTATTGTACTGAAGGACATAAATTTTCCTTTATTAGCCGCTACGTCTCCAGCAATATTGCTGAAATTTCTACTCTGATGCTCTGGTTCAATTCGGCGTTAGTCTTCGGGCGACTGAGTTACCCCACTGGCAGCAGTCACAAACAGACACTTCAGGAGGAGACTGAACATTCCCAATACGCAAGGAGAGGTGGAGTTTTGCTTCGTCTATCACAAGAAAACAAGTGAGTAATTATCCATCTTTCAAAGTGTCAGGAATCGCTCGAAAATTTTTCCATTAATACTTTCGCAACTGCTTAATTCTTAAAACTGTCATAACTTTGAGAAGTTTAAAATTTAAATAATTGTGCCAGATTCGAAGAATGGCAGTGTTCGGATGCATGCCAGATCTCCTGAACTGTCCCCTTGTGCGTCCTATCTCTTGACATTCCTCAACAGTCAGGCAAACGTCAGTCATGCCAGGACAAGTGTCGCAAGTAGCGGTCACTGTAGCAATATTTATGAAGATGACAGCACTTAATGGAGACTTTCCCTTCCCCAGTAGACGAGCAGGTAGCACGCACGGGAAAGATAAGGAAATCAGAAATGAGTTCACCGGCAAACTGACAAGCAGATTCAACATTTAAACAGATCTTTGAAATAGGGCAAGGAGTAGATTAAACTCCCTCACGATGGAGTCCATTGTGATATCTTATGGGCAAGTAATGGACGGGCATGTTGCATAAAGTTGGGGAAATATATGACCAGGTTTTCTTATGACGTATATCCCTATTTTGAGGGAAAAATTACAACACATTTTGCCTTTCCTTGTCAAACTTTAGGTGGCAGATCTTGGTTTGTTGTGAACCACGTTGTGATAATCTTGACGGTTGAGCCACGTTAATTTGAATGCCGTTTGGGTCATTCTTGCTGCAAGGTTTCTTTGTGAGCATCCTTATTGGTTACGAGGGAAAAAAAGAATGGGATTAATAATACAGGCTAAACAAATAAAATAGGACGAAGGAAGATGCAAGAGTGCCGACTACGCTCCGAGCATTAGAATGCTTGAATTTGGCGGGGGGGAGGGGGTTCAACTAACAGGCAGGGAGAACATGTGGCTGAACTACCCCACACAGATAGACAGGACGTGGGCATAGAGAGGCACACTGGAATTACATGAGTGAACGTTTCCTTTACAGCACAGACTTTTAGCTGGGGTGGGGGGTGGGGGTGGGGAATTTTAGTTCCACCCTTCTTCCCAATGAAATGTCGCGTAAAGTCTGAAAAGGAGATTTGATTACGGGATGTATAAAAGCCAAGCGAAGCAAAAGCAGAAGCAAAAGCAAAACCCAAAACCACACCAAGCTGTAAGAAGAAACATGGAGCTGCGAATGCAGCATAAACACTTGCTGTCTTCTTCACTGGCTTCTAAAGTTCCGAAGAAGATGTAGTAATTTCATGGCTCTTGCCGTGATTGAAATTCTAAATAACAGTTACTAGAACTTAGGCAACTTTTGAACTTCAGCAGAAACACAACGAAACTCCTTTCTCTTTAGCAAACCTCACGGCATATTTAGTTCGTAAAAATTCTTTCCAACTTCTCTACTGCACAGACCTACTTTAGAATATCGCCATTCTGTCTTAAAGGTTCTGGGCATCATCTTGTTTCTGCTTCAAGATTTAACCTCTTTCCTGGGCGACCTTTACCGTCTTCTTGCTCCTGGTGCGCAATTGGATTGGTGTCACGGTATCGTCCATTCTGCGCGGATTTCCTAACCACAGGGCTTCATATAACTTTATCTTTTCTTCCGTTGAATACATTTGTAATTCTCCCCGAACCGCACAGTTTCTAAATCCTATTTGTCCTTCGCTTCACTTCATTTTCTTTGAAATGTTAATTTCTGCAAATTGAATCTTTATACGGCCTTTTGTTTCATTGCCATGCTTCATTCTCATGTAATAGTATCAGACACAGGCCTACCTGCGTATAATCTTGGTTGTGCGTCCCATCTGGTTATAACCTTTCAAAGCACAGTGGAAACTGCACTCCAAAGCCAGTAATGCCCTAGAATCTTTAAAGTTCTTTATTCTTCAAGCTCCTGGACGGACCAGACGGCTTCCAGATGGGAAGATATCCGTCCATACTCTGAACAAACAGTCATGGATAGCCGGCAATGCGTGAACCTGCAGCATGGGAATTAGGCGAGCGGATAAAAACACTTATCCGTGAAAGGCCCGCATGTTACGATATGTCACAAAGGGATTCGAACTTTGACGAATTCTCCGGAACAACTTACGCAACGGAAAATTGAATGGATTCATGTTGCTCAGAACAGAGATCAATGGTGGGCTCTTGTGAACAAGATACCGAAACACCGGATTCCATGAAGTGGCGAGGGACTTACTGAGTACCTACAGACTAGGAGGAAGCTGCTTCATATAGTAACTTAATCTTCCAGATCATGGCTTCAAGCAGTACCTGCTCCATAATTAAAAACTCAGTGCAGCTCAATATTCTTGTACGATTCTCAGAAAAAAATGATTACTTTCTTGACCATCACCAGCCGACAGATCTTGGCACTGCAGAACCAGTGTTTCTTAGAGGCATGGACTGAATTTGTAAACATCACTCAAAAAAAATCAGGCCCCAAACTGAAACATTTTTTCTGAAAAATATAACACATATAATATTGGAATTCTGCGTTTATTGTTTGAATTAGTCATGGTAAAATGAGGGCAGCAACATCCTCCAAAATATTTGTAATAATCTACCAGACGATACGGCATTACAGCCGAAAAGACAACAGTTTTAGTATTCGCAGCCGTGAAAACTTAAATGTCTTAGCTCTATAGCGTTCTTCTGTATGCCTCTTCCAATCCACGGAACGTTTACCCTGCATTTGCAATGTCAGATAAACTTACATTTAAAACGGTCTGTTACAAAGGATACCATAAGTACTCCTGTGCCAAGCACATAGTTGTAAAAAATGTTGCATATAAATAAAACGTGTCAGTCAATAACACAACACTTTATTTTATATACAATAAAAATAGTATATTGTCAGGGCGACATGTTTCGACCTTTATTAGGTCATCTTCAGGCCCTCTGGGAAAACAGATTCAAGAGCTGTCCATATTTCAATAGGGGACCGCGATGGTTAAGGTGCTGTGCTACAAATCGGAAGGTCGCTGGTTCGATCCCTGATGGTGTCATTGGAATTTTTCAATGACATAATCTTTCCGATCGCACTGTGGCCCTGGGATCGACTCGGAAATGAGTACCAGGAGCATTTCCTGGGGGTAAAGGCGGCCGGTGCGTAAGACTGACAAACTTACCACCATCCTGTGCCGTTGTCATGTAATCTGGGAATCTTAACTTCCTGGAACACTCTGGGCCACTCCAGGCCTGTAATAGGATGGCTTTACCTTTACCTTATCTATATTTCAATGCACTGTGGGATCCCAAATGTTTACAGACTGTGTTATATGAATGTGAAATAGATAAGCTTGTATATATTGGAATCTGTGTGGCGGTCATACAGCCACACAGATTCCAATATATACAAGCTTATGTATTTCACATTCATATAACACAATCTGTAAGCATTTGG